>Ga0182027_10013918_pt1 | contig 11167 bp, 11 predicted proteins | sample 712E1DmetaG_FD_121300 | JGI IMG/M metagenome (GOLD analysis project Ga0182027, IMG submission 121300) | Permafrost microbial communities from Stordalen Mire, Sweden - 712E1D metaG (Illumina Assembly) | ecosystem: Environmental > Terrestrial > Soil > Wetlands > Permafrost | place: Sweden...
GCGCCCCAAAAATAGAAGGCCGGGCTAAAACGTCAACCAACACCGGCAGCCCACAATTGCGGCAGCAATGTCGGACTGTTGAATGTTTAATAGGCCGCAACTTTGGGGCGTGCCGGGAACGTTAGGCAAAAGCTACCCGCCGATAAAAACAAAAACGCGCGCGAAGAAAGGAATCTAAAAATGCAAAAACAATTTAATCGTTTATTTTTAGGGGCATTCCTCTTAATAACAAGTCTTTCATTTTCTGCATTCGCTGGTGATTCAATATCCAATGATGTTGAACTAGTAAAGGATTATATTCTTAACTCCGAATATTTAGAATTATTTGACACAACGCATTATAGAATAAAATGTGAAAATATTATTGTGGACGACATTGATGGAGATGGTATAACTGAAGCAATTCTCCATATGTTTCCACATTTCCGGCAATCGCCAACAATTTTAATTTACAAGATTAACAAAGGAAAAGTAAATCGAGTCGCTGAAGGGCTTGCACCGGGGGAACCTGTAGGATTAAGTGACAAATATCTTGATGCCCACACACTTGGGTTAGCTGTTGATATGGTTGCACAAGATAAGAGGCCAATAGATCCAGCAACATTATTTGCAATAGGGAAAAAACAAAATCCTGGTCATTATGTTTTTTACCGTTCTTTCATTCATATGGATATGAGAAAAGGAAGCCCTTCTTTTTTAGATATGCGGCACATTGATAAACTTCCTGGGAAACCTCAAACATGCGAAGGTTTCGAGTTTCCTGATGTGCTTGAAATTCATATAGCAAATTACTTAGATAAAGGAAAATGCCTTTTCGCCCTTACTGAAAGCGGTCTTTTTATTTACAAAATAAAGCACATTCAGGAAAATGGATTATTAGACAAAGAATTAATTGTGAAGAAATTAAAGTTTAATCCAAAATCCATGATTACTGCTGCTAATGGGAATATTCTTGTAATCGATGATAAAGGAAAAAGTCATAACATAAATTAATAAATCGCGCGCGAAAGCCAATAAATCGGCGGGTAGCCATCGCCTAACAGCCAAAATATTCCATAGCCGGTTTGACGCCTCGGTCAGCCGTCATTCTGCGGCGTCATCTCGGCGATCCGGCCACGAAATATGTTTGGCACACGTTGTGCAAAATAAACCAGGCAAGAATGAATTATAGGCGCGCGCAAAGAATAAAGTCATAGAATAGTTTGAAGACGGCGGCGCAGGAAAAAACAAAGAAATGCAGGGGGGGGGGTGCTGGAATGAAGAAAGAATTTAAAGCCCTTAAACCCAAAGGCTATTTTAAGAGAAGCCGCGCCCAAAGACAAGCCCGGTCGTCCTAACCGGGCAATTTTGAAAAAGGAGCACAAATTGAAGATTAAAATTGTCTTTTTTGACATGGAAGGCACTCTTTACAAAAAAGCTATTAAATCTAAGAATACGATTGTTGCGCCAAGTGCTTGGGTAGCAATTGCAAACGCACTAGGGGAAACTGCATCTAAAATGGAATTAGAAACTCAACAGAAGTGGGCATCCGGTGGGTATAATCAGAATTACTTGGAATGGATGGGTGATACCATTGAAATACATAAGAGATTTAAATTAAACCAAGCAACCTTTTGCCAGATAATAGACGACATTGATTTTACGGACGGCGCACATGTACTCCTAGAAAATCTTAAGAAAAACGGCATCATTACTTCATTGGTAAGTGGCGGATTTAAATATCAAGCGGATAAGGCACAAAGACTTTTAGGTATTGATCATGCACTCTCTGGATGTGAATATTTCTGGAATGAAGAGGGCTATTTAGAACATTACAATCTCCTACCTGCTGATTATGAAGGTAAAGTCGACTTTATGAGATCGATTGCACGTGAGTACGGCGTATCCATGGAATCCTGCGCTTTTGTAGGCGATGGTGATAATGACTGTGGACTGGCAAAAGCTGTTGGTTTATCTATTGCTTTTAATGGTTCCCAAAACTTGAAAAATATCGCATCTATAAGCATAGACAATAATTCCCTATCTGCTATTGAGAATGCCATTGCAGTATATAATGAAAAATACAACAGCATAGATGAAAATTTATTTGTTTCTGCACAAAATGCTGCAAAAAATACCTATTCCCCATTTTCAAAATTTCCAGTAGGTGCCGCAATTTTGGCAAAATCAGGCAAAATATATACTGGCACAAACGTTGAAAACTCATCCTACGGTTTGACCAATTGCGCAGAACGCGTAGCAATCCAAAACGCAATTTCTGCCGGTGAACGAATGATTTCAAGAGTCGCAATCTATTCCCCTAACAACGATGTTTCACCTTGTGGCGCATGCAGGCAGGTCATAGCAGAATTCTCTAATTGCGATGCAGCAATCATATATAAATGGGACGGTCAGATTGTAAAGCGCAACATTGCTGAGCTTTTGCCCCACACTTTTCGGTTAACTGATAAGGGGGTTGAGAAATGTTAAGAAATTCTTTACCTGTCATATTGAAGCAACCATTGTTTTATACAGGGCTGTTGCTTGCAGCAATACCCGTTGCCATTTCTTTAGCTTTGGGGTGGTCTAGAATTGCCGGTTATCACAAGGTATTCATATCTCTTGCCGCTTTATATATGATTATTTATTGTGTAAACCAATATTTTGCGTTACCGGATAGGATACGGAGGGAAAAAACAGATATAGTTAAAAATATTCTTCAATGGATACAACCTATAAACATCCTTGAAACGTCAAAAGAAATCCGCGCAAATGTTTGCATACGTAAACATTTTGGCAAAGATGAGTGCTATGTTATTGTGAATGGTTGGCATATTAATATGGATAAATATAATGATAAGAACATCAAAATCCCGATTAATCGAGGGTTAACAGGTACAACCTGGAATTCTCAAGCGCAGCGGTGGCTTGACTACCCTGAAATATTTGACCCAAAAAGAGTTGACGGTCTCCCTGCAGAGGAAATGGAAAAGGTTTGGCCTGAAATGAAATGGATTTGTTCTACACCAATTGTTAAAAATTCAAGAGTCCTTGGAATACTTAACTTGGATGGCAATCTTGATCTATTAAATTCGGATGGTATAAAATCTATCTATAAAAAAATGGTTTTAGCAACTGCTATTAAAATGGCAGATGAGCTTGCCAAATATATTTGTTAAAATTGTTTTTCACCTTTTTCCAATTGTGAATTGCATTTTAAAAGTTTTAACAATCAATAAAGCAATACATTAGGGATAAAATTGATGCATGAATTAAGAAAATATAGAGCACATAGGACAGCGAAACCCCATAAGGTTGCATGTAGTTCATTAGAATATGGCGAACGCCCTTGGAGCGTATTTGGTTCATCTTTTAGCACCAAGCAAAAAACACCGTATACCCATGTTAGTCTTTTTTCTGGCTGCGGGGGTTTTGATCTTGGCTTTCACGAGGCTGGTTTTAAAACCATATTTTCAAATGATATAAATCCAGACGCCTGTCAAACTTATCGAGCAAATATTGGTGATATTTTTGAAGGTGATATTAGGCAAGCAGGCTTATCGAATTTGCCAATGCGTCCAGACGTTTTAACTGCAGGTTTCCCTTGTCAACCTTTTTCAAATGCAGGATCAAGAAAAGGGATACACGATGAACGTGGTACTCTTTATCAAACCGCTATTGATATTGTTAAAAAGATTAAGCCAAGGAGTATCGTTTTTGAAAATGTACGCGGCATTTTATCTTTCCGCTATGGCAACAGGTTGCTTATTGAAGACATTTGCGAACAATTGCATAGTTTAGGTTACAATGTCGCCTTTAGGCTTATTGATGCATCGCATTACCATGTGGCCCAAAAACGGTTAAGACTTTTTATCGTTGGTATACTCAATACACAGAAACACGGTCATTTCTTATTTCCTCCGGCTTCTATTAGGGAAGATTTAACACTACGTCAAACAATTCTCGACATAAAGCCAAATACGCCTGGTCAAACGGAATTCATTCAATTGAATCCACAAGCCATAAGAATAGGTTCTATGGTACCGGAAGGTGGTTCATGGAAAAATATTCCATATGAAAAGCTACCTGAAAGATTAAAAAAAATTAAGGACAATATGGCGAAGTACCGTTGGCCTAATTTCTACAGACGATATCATAGGGATGAGATTGCAGGTACTATTACGGCCGCATTTAAACCAGAGAATGCTGGAGTTTGGCATCCGGTTGAAGACAGAGTGCTTTCTGTGCGCGAAATAGCCCGCATTCAAAGTTTTCCTGATTGGTTCCTTTTTGAAGGCCGCACTATAAAATCAAAATATCAACAAATCGGAAATGCAGTTGCGCCAAGGCTTGCTTTTGAGATTGCTAAGCAAATTGTTGCGGCTCTAAATGGACATGATTTTAAAAACGAAATACCATTTCAATCGTTCTCTGACTTTTTTCAATCAGGTTTACCATTACGCTCGGCCGATAAAGACGTTCTTTATAATACTCAAAAATAGCAACAGGAATATTATGTATCTAAACAAATGCCTTATTGAGGAATCATTTTTGCGTTTGTCTTCTAAAAAACAAGGCGGCAAGACAACGTTGGAACGTACTTCAGCATTGATGTATTTCCTTTCGTTTGATGCAACCGTAAAAAAGCTTACCAAAAGTCCAATTGATTTAAACCCTAATACGGCAAACGGCAAAAACAATCGTTCAGCAATGGAATTAGAATTTGTTCGATTATTAAGCTACATAGCCCGACTAATTCAACTATTCGACAAGTGTCAATATTAGGCGAAATAGATGAAAACGGAAATACACCAGAGAAGAGAATTTCTTCAAATTTCTTTACTGTTCCACTGAAAAAAGCATCGCAAATATCAGCAGAATTTGTATACCCGCATAGACCCTCGCCGGTATTTAAAATGGGCGAACTTTCTACCGGTTTGTCCTGGGGTGTTGACTATTTCGATGAATGGGATAAAAATTTACCGAAACTCTTATCAGATACTAAAAGTCGCACGCCTTTTATTGATTTATCGCTATTTGTTTTTAGATGTTCAGAAATACCATCAAATTCAAAAGATTTATGGCCTGTTCTTTTTGAACTTATTCGTAAGCGCTTTTCAAACCGGCTTTCGAGCTTTTGGTGCAAACGAATCTCTTCAGAAAAAGTTTTCTGGCAAAAGCCAAAAGATTTATTTCAGCAAACATTCTTGCCGGCATTGCTTTCGTTTAAAGAACAAGAAATATCAATTAGCAAACGCCGCGATTTACTACTGAATTTACGTCAAGACCGCCTCATCGATAGAATTCTTTATCTTGAGGATTTGCTTAACACTTATAATATCGTATATACCAAAACAAGAGGTGCTAAATGAACGCAAAACAGCCGGTGTTTTTTAAGAAAACTCCACCACCACAAATCAAGCAAAGACTTTTCAATGGCCGCAAACTTATGGTTTGGGAAGGCAAAGCCAAAATATCTGATATTAAAGGTTGGGTTGACAATCCGCGTATCGAATTGGCAAAAAAAACATTACAAGATAAACTTGGGAATAGAGAATTAACACAGGACGAAGTTTTTGAATTGATGAAAAACAGTCCAGAGGTACGCCTTAAAGAACTACGTGACGATATTATTAAAAACGGATTACGTGAACCTTTGACACTTTCTTATCACGGAAAACTTTTGGATGGTAATCGGAGGTTTTTTGCCTTAAAATATGCGATCGAAAGCTTACAATCAAATGATCCTAATCGCCAAGACCTTGAGATTGTTGATGTATTTGCGCTAAATGAGGATGCCACAGAAGAAGATGAACAAAATGTTTTAGTCGAGGAAAATTTCTCTGCGTCATTGAAAATCGAATGGCCCGATTATGTTAAAGCGTTGCGCGTTGTTAGAGCACATGAAAACGGTAATAGTATAGATGAAATATCAAAAAAATATAATTGGGCAAAATCCAAAATCCGAGAGACTTTGAGAATTAATGAGCTATTAACTGACTTTGAAGCCTTTGCTGTCGCACCTGCCGATCCTGCGGATGATACTGGCGGCGGATTAGGTTTTACAGAACAAGAAGCACAGGTAATAGCAGCAAAAAACTACCAATATTTTAACGAAGCGCAGAAATCATTTTACGACCCCCTTCGTACCGACATCGATTTCAAAATACAATTTTTCAAATGGATTAAAGAAAACAAATTTTCTAGTTTTCCCGAGGTAAGAATCGCTTACCGTGCATGGGAAGATCCTGAAGCTAAGGCGGCCATAATGCAGCCCGACCCTACTGCCGCGAAATCTGCTAAAGCAATTCTCGATTATAATGATCGTATTATACGCAATACTGATGAAGCAATCGGTCGCATTGATAGTTTTATTAAGTTCTTAAAAGCTATGACTGCCGAAGAAATCAAAGCTATTCCTGCTAAAACCAGAGACGCGCTTAAAGAAGCCTTATTATTGGTTTCAAAGATGAGTCATGCCGCTTCAAAGGATTAGCAAATGCAAGGCAGAATAGAAAATAAAAGTCTGATCATTTCCTGCACCGGTGTTGCATATTTAAAATTGAAGGCTGCATTATCTAAGAATATTGGGGATAAATTTAGTTCTACCAAAGAATCTATTACAATTCCGCTGCAATATATTCCAAGAATTCATCAGGTTTTACCGCCCGAAATCGTTGCGATGCCCCTTGTTAATGCGGCAATTTTGGATTATTCAAAACATGCCGCAGGGGTTGAAGTTTCGAAAGTAATTCTCACACAAACCGGTTTTGATTCTTCATCAATTCCACTATTTTGGCAGAATATTTTAGAGCCAGCTCAATCCGTTGCCGTTGCCGCAATGACCGTTCCTGATTTACTAGGCCTTTGTCTTTTTGATGAACAAGGTAGTGGAAAAACGGTAATGACTATTGCCGCTTTCGACATACTAAAATCTCAAAGGATTATTGATGCAATGATTGTCGTTTGCCCAAAAAGTATGGTAAATGAATGGCCAAAGGATATTAACCGGTTTTTGCCCGGAAAGTACAAAGTAGAAGTTCCCTCCGGCGATAGGCAAGCAAAATATAAGTCTGCATTAAAAGCATTTGATATTATCGTAACAAATTTTGAAACTATCGCTCTAATGCAATCAGCTATTTCGGGCGCTGCACAAACCCTTAATTTTTTACTCGTAGTTGACGAATCATTTTATGTAAAAAACGCATCCGCGTTGAGATCGCATATTACCGCAGAAATTAGGAGTAATTGTAAAAAATGTTATTTATTATGCGGCTCGCCCGCACCAAATTCACCATACGACATAATAAATCAATTCGATCTTGCCGACCTAGGTTACACATTTAATAACTTCTCAAAATCAAAAGACGAGAAAAAAGATAGGGAAATAATAACCAAACTTGTGGACACTCGCGGGGCTTTTATTAGACGCTTAAAAACCGATATATTAGCGTCTGTGCCCACTAAAAATTTCCATATAATTAAAGCAAATCTTAAAGGCCGCCAATTATTGCTGTATGAAAAGGCGCGTTTTGAATTGCTTTTGGAATTAAAAGGCCTTGACAATACGACTTTTAAAAAACATCTCGCCAGCTATTTTCAAAAAAGAGCCGCTTTGCTTCAGATTTGCACAACTCCAAGTTCGATTGATCCTACTATTATAGATACGCCAGTGAAGTACGAAAAAATAGACAACCTATTAAATGACCTAATTTCTGCAAAACGAAAAGTTATCATCTGGTCTTTTTTCAAATCAAGCATTGAAGAACTCTTTGCAAGATATTCTAAATATGATCCTCTACGTATTGATGGCACAACAGATTCAAATCATCGATCAGAATATGTAAACCTTTTTCAGAACGATCCAAATCGTATGCTTTTTATCGGCAATCCTGCGGCAGCCGGGGCAGGTATTACCTTGCATTCATCCTATGATGCAATTTACGTTTCATTTTCTAACCAAGCTGCACACTATCTACAATCGTTAGACAGGATACATCGCAGGGGGCAAAAGGCAGCTGCTGTAAATTATTACATCATCATTTGCGAAAATACTATAGAAGAAAAAGAAATAATCCGTCTTCGCAAAAAAGAATTGCAGCAGCATTCCTTATTAGGTGATCATATCACATGGCCTACAACATTAGATGACGCTTTAAATGAACTTGATTCGCATGGTAAATGAAAATGAAAACATTTTTATGGGTTATTGATGCTCAGCTGTTCGACTATATTAAAAGCTCTGGTGGCGTTTCATCTTCCTATCTTCTTCCCTTTTCACATACTAAACCAACTCAAGCTAAAGAATTTCCCGGTTCGTATATTTGGCTGATCCTTCGTAAGTCCGGGCATGATTCTTTGTTTGCTAATATTTTTATAAATCAAGTTGATCAATTTGTCGATGGTCTTAATAAAAATGATTATTTGTTAACGATCGATAATTCAATATCATTTAGGATTATTTCCGACCTTTCTTCCTTTCAGCGCTGGCAGATTGACGAAACATCTAACACCTATCCTTACGGCGTTTCTGAAATAAAACTAGAAATTAATGCGGAAATTAATCGTTTTCTTCTTACAAAAATTTCCTTTAATTTTAAGCGTCCTTTAGATTCCTTCTTAAGTAATTTAAAAATGCCATCACTATTTGGGTCCCACCAAAGCCAATCAAAAACTGCTTTGAAATGCATTTTATCGAACGTTGCATTAAACGATATTTGGGCAGGCAAGGTACCGCAATCCTTAAGCCCTTTTGCTAATTTTGCTTATTACAAAATTGAATTTGATTGCGGTAAATCAAAAGCTATAGAATTATTGTCTTTTCTGCAAAACAATGATCCACTTTCCGCTATTCACATTGATTCAGCGTTGGAAACAAACATTTCAGTAGGCTCAAATCATAATAAAGCCTCAAATATTATTCCTGAAATTGATATAGACTTTTCACCTATTAACCCAGCTCAGATTTTTGCAAGAAAGTTTATTGGTAACACAGCGTCATCAATTGATTATGATCGAATTATGCAAAAAACCGGCATTGCGGAGAAAAAACACCAGGACATTTTAAGAGATTTTGCAACCTTCCTTATTTCATTAGGTTTTACTCCGAAGCAATCAAATTCTATAGATTTGGCATTAACAGATAATGCTGCAATTACATTCTTTGAAATTAAAACGATTTCAGAATCGAACGCGTTACAACAAGTCTCCAAAGGTTTATTTCAACTTCTTTGCTACAAAGATAAACTTATCAATTCCGGATTACCGGTAAAACACACTGTTTTGATTCTAACAAAGCTTATTGACGACAGTATAGAAATCTATATTACGAATTTACTAGCCCCGCTTGGAATAGTAGTGCTTTTTTATGACGTTAAATTGCATTGGCCTAATAAATTAAGCGGATTAAAAAGTATCGGTATTGTTTAAACTAACTTCAAGGCTAACGCAGGATTTCGTATTTTAAAATGGCTGATATTTTTGATAAAACAAAACGTTCTGAAATTATGCAAAGCGTGCATGGTAAGTATAATAAAAGTACGGAAATAGCTTTACTAAATATATTTAAGAATCTTAAAATTACCGGTTGGCGAAGACAATGGGATATGGTTGGTCATCCTGATTTTGTTTTCTTAAAACATAGAATTGCAATATTTGTAGATGGATGTTTTTGGCATGGTTGCAGAAAATGCAATAGGATTCCTAAGTCGCGAATTTCCTTCTGGCAAAGCAAAATACGAAATAATAAGAAAAGAGATAAAAAATACAATCTCTTATTGAGGAAATCGGGCTGGATCGTTTTTCGAATTTGGGAACATGAACTTAAACCATCATGTCTTATAAGAACGTCCGATAGAATTATTTCTTTTTTAATTTCAAACGGGCTAATCTCAAAATCGCCTGCGCACGTCATGTGCGCAGGCGAAAGAGGGGCGCGGCAAGACATAAAACAAGTACAAAAGAAGAAGGCACCCCCCCCAAAAAAAATATAGCCCATAAAGACAAGTAAAATGCGCCGCCGAAAAGAAGAAAAGATAATGAAAACCGAAGAAATTAAACCAGAAGACGCGCGCGCAGAAAGATTGAAATATGGTAGCATGCCTGGTTTACATTCGCACAACAGCCGCGTTACGTTCGCGCGAAACGCGCACATGCCCAGCGTTTGAATAAAACGTGTCATGTCGCAAAGCTTCGTCACGTTTTCTAACGCTGGCCACGTCGTAACACCGCATACGTTAGGCAAAATATACACGGGCTGAAGGACCAAACACAGAAAGCGCGCGCAATAAAAGAAGGTAAAATGAACACAACAATAATAGCAGTAAGACATGGTGAAACGGAATGGAATAAAATAGAAAAGCAACAAGGGCATTTGAATAGTGATCTTACCGAGCTTGGTATTCGACAGGCTCATGCAATGGCAGATGGACTTAGAGGCTTTAACGTTGACTATTTCTATTCTAGTGATCTTGGAAGAGCAATTGAAACATCGTCAATAATATCTAAGGCCATAAGTACAAAATTTATTCCAGATACACGATTAAGAGAAAGGCACCTTGGAATTCTCCAAGGATTAACAAAAGGTGAATTTACTATAAAATATCCTGAAGATTTTGATAAATTGAAAAGTAATGACCCCGATTACAGGATTCCAAATGGAGAATCAATACGAGATAGATACGTGAGATGCATTTCTTGTGTTGAAGATTTCTCAAAAATACATTTCGGCAAAACTATTCTTATTGTTTCTCATGGCGGTGTTTTGATGAGTTTCATACATAAGGCATTAGAAATACCTTTGACATCTTTGCGAAATTATTCGCTTTTTAATGGAAGCATTAATGTTTTTTCAATTTCTGAGAATAGCAGATGGAGGCTTGAAATCTGGGGTGACATTAGCCACCTAAGGGCTAATAGTCTTGCTACAATAGATGATAACTGAAGAAAAAGAAAGCGCGCGCGGAAAAAACAGCCCGTGTATAACTTCGCCTAACAGCCAAAATATTCCATAGCCGGTTTGGCACCTTCGTCGGTGTCATTCTGCAACCGTCACTTCGGTGATCCGGCTACGAAATATATTTGGCAAACGTTGCAGGCCATAAACCGGCACGAATGAAATGAGAGTCGGCGCGTTATAGCAATCGTGAATAATTATGAGAATAACTTAAAGAATGGCTCACAAGAGAAA
>Ga0182027_10013919_pt1 | contig 11166 bp, 9 predicted proteins | sample 712E1DmetaG_FD_121300 | JGI IMG/M metagenome (GOLD analysis project Ga0182027, IMG submission 121300) | Permafrost microbial communities from Stordalen Mire, Sweden - 712E1D metaG (Illumina Assembly) | ecosystem: Environmental > Terrestrial > Soil > Wetlands > Permafrost | place: Sweden...
TAATACAGTTAAAAATCTTGAAAAGCACGATAATGTAGGCACTTCCAATATGATAAAAGAAAAGTGTTCAGCCCCATGGTACAATACAGGTCTTTATGTCTGGGAAGACTATGTTTCAATGCAACCTTGTTGTTATCTTCCGGGAAAATATTTTAAAATTTCAGAAACAGAGTTTGATATAAAAACCATACTAAATAATCCTGTTCATAAACAAATCAGAAAAGATATTATAAATATAAATCCAAAATCTATATGTACTGAATGGAATTGTAAATATTATAATACGGATACAACATTGGCTTTTGATAGTTCGATTGCAAATGTCTCCGAAGATGGTTTAAGAGATGAGCAAATAGAAAATCTAAGACTAGCCAAAAAGGAATATAATGAAAACGCTATTGAAGTTAATTCTGTTCCATTATGTATAGGTATTACATTTGGCTTCAAATGCAATTTAAATTGCCCAATGTGTCCTCAAAGACCTCTTGCCAAAAAATATCCATATACTTTAGAACAATTTTCGGCGGAAACATTATTAAAGTTAAAACCCTTATTGAAAAAAACATTAGTGATTTCATTAATTGGTGGAGAGCCCTTTGTTTTAAAGGAGTGTATAAAGTTTTTAGATGTGATAACCCAAGATCCTGATTTTAATACAGTAAAATTTGATATTTGGAGTAATGCTATTTTTATTGACAAATATTGGGAAATTTTAAAAAGACATCCACAAATAACATTAACAGTTTCACCAGATTCGATAGGAGAAACTTATGAATATATAAGACGTAATGCTAAATGGACAAAGTTTGAGTCAAATATAAAGATGTTTCAAAAAATTGCAAAAGAAAATAATTTAAATTGGAATATTAATGCACATAACATTTTGATGAAAAGTACAATTGACAAAATTGTTGAACATGCAACTTGGAGTGTTGAAAACAATATTAATTCTAAATTCACTATATTAACTTCAATTGGTGAGGGTGAAGAATTTTGTTCAAATGAAGACGTAATAAAATATCCGGAACTTTTGAAAACAGTTAAAAATTGGGAACAAAAAATGCAAAGTGCAATTAAAATATTTAAAAAAGCTGGCCAACAAAGTGCCGTTGAAACTCTTAGTTTTTACAAAGAACATATTAAAAAAGCTTCAATGCAACAAAAAGCCCCAAAACAAAAAAAATCTAATAAAAAACCAAATATTGGTGATGCAACTTTTGAAAGAAAGAAAATTAATATTTTAGGCATAAAAATTTCCTATAAAGTATTTAAAAAATAGCCTATTATACTTTCTTCTTGTAAGAAATTTTTATTCCAAAAATATTTATTTTTATTCTTTTGTATTCTTCTTTTGCATTTGCTTTAATTTGATCTCTGTAAAAAGTCAATGAATCCACAGCTATTTGTTGACCAGCTTTTTTAAATAGTTTAATCGCTTTGTCCATTTTTTGTTCCCAGTTATCGATTTCAGCTAATAACTCCGGATGTGCCATCAAATCTTCTTCACGGGCAAACTGTCTATCCATTCCAATGTCTTGTAATATTGAGAATCTTGCGGTTACATTATTTTCGATATTCCATTTTGCAAATTCAACAATTTTATTTATTGTGCTTTTCATCAAAATATTTGCAGAATTTATTCTCCAATTTAAGTTATTTTCTTTTGCAATTTTATTAAACATTTTAACATTATTATTAACCCATTCCCATTTAGCGCCGCGTCTGATATATTCATATGTATCTTCTAATGAATCAGGACTAACAGTTATTGTAATATTTTTTTGTTTTTTTAGTAAGTCCCAGTATTTATCAATAAAATTCATGTTGCTACAAATATTTAATTCAAGTGTTTTTAGTTCATCATCGCTGGTTACAATCTCCATAAGTTTAATTGCTTCACTTATAAGAAATGGTTCTCCGCCATTGATTACTAATGTCATAGCTCTTTTTAAAAACGGTTTTAGATCTGAAATAAGGTATACTTTTACTTTTTCCCAGGTAGTTGGGTCTTTTGCGTCTATTCTTTGAGGGCACATAGGACAGTTTAAATTGCATTTATAACCCATAACAAAGAAAACAACTGGAGGGTATGATTTTAATTCTACTGCACCTGTTTCATATTCTTCTTTCATAAGTCTAAGGTTTTCTAATTGCAATTCACTATACATCTCCGGATGGTTAAGCATATCAAAGGAGATATTTGCGTCTAAATTATTATCTTTGCAATAAACACAGCTTTTACAAAAATTTTCAGGATTTTTTTCAACAAGATCTAATCTTAATTTTTGTTGCATTGAATTGTTTCGAAGTTTAGAAAAACTTTGTAAATCATTTTCTTTTATTAAAAATTCGTCATTAGCCAAAATACAACAAGGAGATGCCATAAGGTCTTTTTGTCTCATATAAATAGCTAAACTATGCCATGGTTGCGTGCATGTAGGTTTCATTTGTGTTTGTGTCATTTTAGTATTCCTTTATATTTTGTAAATTATCTTTGTGAATATAAAGGTAGTCATAATTGCTCATTTGCTCAATAAGTACATAACCCATTTCGGTCAGTAATTTTTGCGGCAAGATAATTTCGCGTTCTTCGTCATATCCAAACCAAGCATTTTGTTCATCCAGCATTTCAATCCAAATTATAGGTTTACATTTTTCAAGAGTGTTTCTTGCCCCTTTTAAAAATTCATACTGACAACCCTCAACATCAACTTTTGCAAAGTCTAACTTGTCAATATTTAGTGAATCAAGAGATATTACCTCAAACGAACCGTTATCGCTAAATTCAAACTGAGTAGAACCTACGCTGGTACTATTGTAGCCGGAAATACTTGCAAAGCCCTCTTTTTCGCCTAGTGCAAGATTATATTTCTCAACGTTTTGAATATTATTCAGTTCTAAATTCTTTTCAAATATAGAAAAAACTGTCTTTAAGGGTTCAAAACTATAAACTTTTTGAGCGTTACATATTTTAGAAAAGAAAATTGTATGGTTTCCGATATTTGTACCGGCATCAAGGACAATACTTTCGGGTGTAATGTATTTTCTCATTTTTTTAAGTAAATTTTCTTCAAAGAAAGCATCATTTGTAAAAATATCTTTTTGAATAAGATCTTTAGTTGCACTAGGAAGACAAAATTGGATTAATGTATCTTCAAATTGAATTGTAAATATATCATCTTTTATAAGAGTTCTTACTTTTTCGTATAAACGAATTTCTGAAAGAAGGTTTTCAGAGGCAATATTTTGTTGAAGAGCAGGTGCAGGTGCAATAATCTCCATTGCCGGTACATTTCCCAAATCTTTGCAGTATTTTTTATACTCTCTTTTTATCAATTCAGAGTTGTATATTTTCTTTTTCATTTCTTTTAAAAGTCCCATATCAAACTCCCTTATTTCCTTTTAATTTTAAAATAGGAATCCCACAAAAGGATATCTTCTGCTTATAATTATATTTTTTAACTGTAGCTGTTATTGGAATGCAGCCCAAAAGGTACATTTTGACTTTATACTCTTCATCCACCGGCTCAATTGTTTGCTTAAGAACATTTTTAGCCATATACATTTTGCCGAGATATTCAACAGGGCTAATATCTTCCAGCGGGAAATTATGCTTAGCGTGTTGAAAAGAATTTTCAACAACATTTGATATACAATCTATCAAGTTGTTATCATCAGGTGTGCAATAAAGTTCTATCAAGTTGTCGGTAGACTCGCCGAGGTTTTTAAAATCCAATAAAATTGATGCTGAGAACGTTGGATAATAGTCTTCATAACGTTTGATATATGCTATCATTGGTATTTTATTGGACCAATTTGAAGTATTTAACCAAGTAATTCCGCTTGAAACCCCGACCAATAATTTACAATGATTTATCAATTGAGCGTTTTCTCTATAACTGAGTTCGCTTCCATCAACTATATTTTTATTATTAGATTCAACCCTGTCTTTTGAAGATAAAATAATTTTTACATGCGGGTATTTTTTTGTAATTATGTAAGCAATATCTAGAGCTTTTTCAACATTCATTGTTGATTGACCGCTTTGAGGCATACATTCAAATAGAATTGGAAAACAATTTTGTTCATTTAGTTTATGTTTTTTCACAAATTTATCTACATTTTGGACTTCTGAATCTTTTAGAAAAATAACAGGCTCCGGCGATATTATAAGTTTGTTTCCACTCAATTCTTGATAAACTCTGTGATACATAGATCTTAATGGACCAAACCAAATTTTTTCATTCGTTTCATAATTATCAGTGATTATTATTTTATCGAAAAATTTTCCTTGTGATTTTAGTTCCTCTATATATTCTCCGATTTTTAATCTTGCTTCATTAATGCCTGTTTCTTCTATTGGAATAATTTCATCTATATACGGATTATTTTCTATGACTTGTTTGCATCTGTCTAAAATCATCCAACTCAGGTGGCAATTCGGATAATCTTTTTCTTTAATCTGCTTGGCTATTGTCGTAACAAATAAACAATCGCCATTTGCACCAAGTTGAACAAGTAATATTTTCATTTAACATCAATCCTTTTAATTGCAAATACAGTTTTTGTCCTTGCATTCATTTAACATAATATCCGCTAATTGATAGAAATCAGTTTTTGGTTGATACCCTATACTTTGAATCAAAGCAGGATTTGAAACCAAAATATCATAGTCAGGTATAAAACCTTCTTTTATAATAAGATAATCCTTATAATCTTTCCCGATTTTACTAAAACAATATTCAACAAAATCTTTGATGCTATAAGCTTTTCCTGAGCCTATAACAGCCTCAAAGATATTATTTTGATTAACGAGTAGCCAAGTTGCTTCCACCATATCACCTGCGAAATTGAATTCTTTTTTTACATCAACATTTCCAAGCTCTAATTTTTCATTACTTCCGTTTTTAATCCTATTTACTGCGGTAGTAATTTTTTTATTAATATGACGTTCTGTTCTTAATTCACTATCGTGATTGAAAAAATATCCGATATAAACGGGGGTTTTAAACTTTTCTCTATAATATCTTCCGGCATAAATTGATTGAATTCTTGCAATAGCATATGGACTTGAAGCTTTGAATTTTGTATTTTCATCTATCGGTATTCCTGTGTTTTTAAATTGCATCCCACTGCCACATAAAAAAACCTTACAGTTATTACAATGATTTTTGACGCTTTCTAAAATATTTAGGGTTCCGGTCGCAATTGCTTGATGATTCTCAAACAATGAATCATGGCTTGTCGTTGAATCAGCAGCTAAGTGAAAAATATAATCAGGGTTTTGCTGACGTATTAAATTATCAACAAATTCAAAATCACCAACATTTCCTTGAATATATCCTGATTTTGAACGAGAAGCACCAATAACTTCCACCCCTTTTTTTAATAAAAGTTCATTAAGATAATATCCATCTTGTCCGGTAATTCCAAAAATTATTGCTTTCATTATTATATGATACAATTTAAACAAAAGTTGTCAATTAGTAAAAGTCAGGACGCGTCCATATAAATGACTCAAATGCTTTAGGCGTAGGCTTCCTCCCCACCTGAGGGGGAGGAAAGGATTTCAAAACGAGGAACGAGTTTTAGAAATTCTTGGTGGGGGGCAAAAAGCTCATGTTTATTGAAATGCCCCCCACTCCGATTTTCTAGAACTCGCAGACTTCTGCTCGTTCTGAAAATCGCCCTCCCCCTCAGGTGGGGAGGGTATTTGACATCTTTTTTGATAATTATTCAAAAAAATTTATATGAACGTGCCCTATAGTCAAAGTCAAGATAATTGTTTTTTTAGCATGTTTAATATAAAATTTTCTCAGGGAATAATGAGGATTAAAAATGGCGGAAACTATAGGCTCTTTATGTGATAAGCTGACTATTGTGAAACTAAAACAGTTTCATAGTATTGATAAGATTAAATTAGAAAGCTTATCAGAACAAGAAGAACAATTGAAATCTGAAATTGATTGCTTTTTGGAAGATGCAGTTTCGGGTAAAATTCCACAAGAAAAATTATCTTTTTCTTCGAATAAAGTTTATAAAGAAGAAGGTAATGAAATTAGAAATATTGAGGGCGACATAGGCACAATCTTTGCTGAACTGGCAAAAGTAAATTGTGAACTTTGGCATGAACAAGAAAAAGTTTATGACTTTGAAAAAATACCTGTTAATGAAAAAGATAAAGTCGTAAAAAAATTAGCCATACTTAATCTCGAAAGAAATAAATGTATTGATGGTATAGATAAAATATTAAAATCAAAATTACAAAATAAGTGAACGATAAAAATGAATAAATGCAAAAAATTGCAAAAATGCAGAATTTGTGAAAATACAAACCTTCAGATGGTTTTAAATCTTGGGGAGCAAAAATTAACGGGTGTTTTCCCCAAAAATAAAGAAGTGAAACTAACAAAGGGACCGATGCAATTGGTTTGGTGCAGTGAATGTGGTCTTTTACAATTGGGGCATTCTTATTGTTTAGATGAAATGTATGGTGAAGATTATGGATATCGTTCAGGGTTAAACAAGTCAATGGTCAAACATTTAAGCAATAAAATATATCATTTGGAGCGAATTTATAAACCTCAAGTAAATGATATAGTACTTGATATTGGTAGCAACGATGCAACAACTTTAAAAGCTTATAAAACAAAGGGCATTAGAAAAATAGGCATAGATCCTACAGGGAAAAAATTCAAAAAATATTATACTGATGATATAAAACTGGTTTCGGACTTTTTTAATGCTAATAATTACAAAAAAATATTTGGCGAAGAGAAAACAAAAATTGTCACATCTATTTCAATGTTTTATGACTTGGAGTCTCCTGTTGATTTCGTAAAGGACATTGAATCTATTTTAGCTGATGAAGGCATTTGGCATTTTGAACAAAGCTACATGCCTTCAATGTTAAGACTAGTTTCTTATGATACGGTTTGTCATGAACATTTGGAATATTATTCACTTGGCGTGATTAAATTCATTTTGGATATGGCAGGAATGAAAATTCTTGATGTACAAATGAATTCAATAAACGGTGGAAGCTTTGCGGTTACTGCAGCTAAAAAATCATCCCCATTAAAAGCTAATGATTCTGTAATTAACTGGCTACTAGAACAAGAAGATAGAATGGGGCTCAAAACCATAGAGCCATATAAAGAATTTGAACAAAAAGTTTTAAGACACCGGGTTGATTTAAAACGATTAATTAATGCTCTGACTAATGATGGCAAAAAAATCAGTGGATATGGTGCTTCAACAAAAGGTAATGTTATTTTACAATATTGCAATCTAACAGATAAAGAAATAAATTCTATTGCTGAAGTTAATGAAGACAAATTTGGAGCTTACACTCCTGGAACATATATTCCTATTATTAGCGAAGAAAAAGCAAAAGCTCAAAACCCTGATTATTTTCTTGTGCTACCTTGGCATTTTAAAAATGGGATAATCGAACGAGAAGCTGAATATTTAGAAAAAGGAGGGAAAATGATATTCCCGTTTCCTGAGATCGAAATAGTTTAACTTTTATCAAATAATTTTTTTTTCAAAAAGCATCAAGCTTGCATTAGAGCCGAATTTAAATTTTATTATTTTTTTTATATCAAAAAATAAAAATGGCAAACATATTTTTGTCCATAATCGGAGTTCGTTTTTTTTGGGTTTTTGCTCAATAAGATTAATTATGTTTTTACGCTCAACTAGCCATTTCTCATATCCTGATTTCGAATAATTATAAGCGTTCTGTTGAATTTCTTTCATATTTGGAAGTTTAATTGTTTTGGTAATTGTTTTGGTGATTGTTTTAGGAAATTTAAAGTTGCATAAAAATCCCGTCTTACCATGCTTTATATATTCATTCATTGTCGGTTGATTATTGGCAATAACAAACTTTCCTTGAGCCATAGCTTCCAGAAAGCTCATTCCGATACCTTCTAAAAATCTTGGCGCAATATAAATCCCTTTCGTTTTTATAAGGTCTGCCATTTCTTCTTTTGTATCAAACCACTGTGAATATTCGATTTTAAAGCGTTCTTCGTCTTCTTTTGTTGGCTGAATGAAATTTTGTCCGGGGTCAATGCTTTTATGCATATGAATTTTTACATCAGAATTTTTAAATATTTTTTTAAGTGTATTTATATTTATTTTAGTGTGTCTTTGCCAGAAGAAAACTTCATCTTCATTTCCGGGAGAGAACTCTTTCGGCTCAATAAAATATTGAACATAAATTGAATTAAATCCCCAATTTTGTAGTTTTTTATCCAAAGTTGATGAAAAACTTACAATTTTAATATCTTTGCAAATGTACCACTTTTTAAAATTCCATTTTTTTACATGGTCATACATTGGTAAAAAAACAATATTATTATTTGTGATTTTTTTTAGAAATTCTGATTTGTCAGGGAACATTTGGAAAATAATGACTGCTTTATAATCGTTATTTAATCCTTCCCAATTAAATTCTTTGCCGGTTTCCCACTCTTCTTCAAATAAAAGCTCCACTTCATAGAAGTTTTTCAAATAATCCACTATAAAATCGTAAGAACGAGTCTTTTTATGATAAGAATGAGCTATAAAGATAACTTTTTGTTTCACTGTCAAAATCTTTCAAAATTATTAACAGATAAATTTTATCATGAAAAAACAATTTCTTTTGTTATATAATCGAGTTGAAGGGGTTCATTTATAATGAAATACGGAGAATTAAAAGAAAAAGTACTAAGCAGTCAATTTGTAATAAGCTACAAAAGAATGTGGCCTTTTATTGAACCTATTTGGTTCAGGGCGTTAATTTCCGTTTTGATTTGTATACCTATTGGTTCTTTAGATGCGGTGATTGCCTTAGCCCTAAGACCCTACACCGATATTGTTGTTGTTGGAAAGAGCATGAGTTCTCCTTGGTACATTCCGCTTTTGATTGTTGGATTTACTTCAACTCAAGGGGTACTTAATTATTTGGGTAATTACCTGAACGTTTGGGTTGGCGGGAAAATTACAATAAGTTTAAAAGATAAATTATACAGAAAACTTTTAATGTTTTCACCTGCTTTTTTTGATGTCGTTACATCCGGTGGAATAATGTTTAGATTCAACAACGATGCTGATAATGCATGCACAGGTCTTTTGGGAAATTTAAAAACCTTTGTTACAAGACTCTTTTCATCAATATCATTGGTTTGTGTATTGTTTTATAATTCTTGGGAGCTTGCTTTGGTTGCTGTTGTAGTTTTAGGCATTGCAATTGCACCTTTATCCAAAGTTAAAAAAATGATAAATTCAGTCGTGGTGAACAATAACATATCACTTACTGCATTAAATACAACGTACAACGAAACTTTTGCAGGGAACAGAACAATCACATCATATAATTTACAGAATCCTCAAGCAAGCAAGTTTAGAGAAATTTTAGATACAGTATTTCACTTATCAATAAAAATGACTCAAAAAACAGGTTGGATTTCTCCTTTTATGCATTTTATCGTATCAGTAGGAATTGGTCTTGCAATCGCACTTGGAAGCTGGCTAATCATTAAAGGGCATATTACAAGCGGAAGCTTCGTTTCATTTATCATTGCACTAATTTTACTTTATACTCCTATTAAAAATCTCGGAGGAAATGCAGTTGCCGTTCAACAATCATTCATGGCAATAGATAGAGTTTTTGATATTTTAGAAACAGAATTGCCGATTAAAGATAGAGAAAATGCTATTGATTTAAAAAAGGTTGAAAAATCTATCGAATTTAAAAATGTTAATTTTGAATATATCATAAACAATCCTGTTTTAAAAAATATTAATATTAAAGTAAAAGCAGGTGAAACACTTGCTTTGGTTGGAAATTCAGGTGGAGGAAAAACAACCTTCGTTAATTTAATTCCAAGATTTTATGACGTTCAAAGTGGCGAGATTTTAATTGACGGGATAGATATAAGAGATTTGACTCTACAATCGTTGAGAGAAAATATTGCCGTTGTTTTTCAAGACAATTTTTTATTTGGAGGAACCATAAAAGAAAATGTTCTTTTAGGAAATATTCAAGCCAATGAAGCTGATATTAATAAAGCTTTAGAAATGGCATATTTAACTGAATTCGTTGACTCGCTAGAAAACGGAATAAATACAGAAATCGGTGAAAGAGGAGTTTTATTATCCGGTGGTCAAAAACAGCGTGTAGCAATTGCAAGAGCCTTTTTGAAAAATGCACCGATTGTAATTCTTGATGAAGCGACTTCCGCTTTAGATAACCAATCTGAAGATATTGTTCAAAAGGCTATTGATAATTTGATGCAGCACAAAACGGTTTTTGTAATTGCCCACAGACTTTCTACAATTCAAAACGTAGATAGAATTGCTGTTATCAACGAGGGACAATTAATTGAACTTGGAACGCACGATGAATTAATTAAAATTAAAGGTGGTCAATACAAGCATCTTTATGAAATGCAGTTTAGAAAACAAGAAATTATAGCTTGATAACAGTAGATCAACTTTTTTTTAATTATTGTTTTTAATATTTCGAAGCCATTTTAAAATCGCTAAACAATATTTTAATGAGAGCAATAAGATTCCCTGCTAATTCCATGTTAAGTTTATGGGAGTTTATGACTAAAAGGCTTGTTATACTTAGAAAAAATCCGTCAAAATTACTAAATTTTTTTAAAAATCGCTGTAAAATTCCCATTATCAGGGAAAATAAACTAGAGACTTTTGCTGCGTGGACTACATCCACCACCATTATTTCTTAGACTTTTCTAGTAGCCCGTTTTTTAAAACAAACATGCCCGCCCTCAGCGGGTCTTTCGGCTTGAGATTTTAACAGAGAATTTAAGAGAGATAAATTCTCCGCTTTTTTGTGCATGAATTCGCCAAAATTCTCTGTTTGAAATTTAGCTTGTCCGTTTTAAGCAATTAAACACAAACCTTATTATTAGAAAAAATAATCATTGTCGCTATTTTTTTATCATTCTGTTCCACAGGTACAAAATTTACGCTAGCCTTCGACATTTTTATATTTTCAATGTTAAACATTTCGCAGCACCGCCGGCTTTCATGTATTCGCTCAAGTCAACCTGAATATGGTTGAAACCTTTTTGTGCCAATAAATCACTAAATCTTTTTGTGGTTATATTTGTAACGACGTTTTTACCTATGTTTACCGCATTACAA
>Ga0182027_10013920_pt1 | contig 11166 bp, 6 predicted proteins | sample 712E1DmetaG_FD_121300 | JGI IMG/M metagenome (GOLD analysis project Ga0182027, IMG submission 121300) | Permafrost microbial communities from Stordalen Mire, Sweden - 712E1D metaG (Illumina Assembly) | ecosystem: Environmental > Terrestrial > Soil > Wetlands > Permafrost | place: Sweden...
ATTGAATTTTGTGACTTACACAAATGGCATGGCGAGTGTCAGCACGGCCGCCAGAGATTTCTTCACAACATTGGGAGTGGATTTAAACCCTCCTAAAAGTGTTTTCTTCAATGACCGGTTGGGATTGCTGTTTGTTCACGCGACAATGCAGGACTTGGACATCATTGAAAACGCCATTCAGACGTTAAATCAGGTGGCTCCGCAGGTTCATATCAAAACCCGGTTTATTCAGGTGAATCAAACCGACTTGGCGGGATTGGGCTTTGACTGGTATTTGGGGCAATTCAGCATAGGAAATTCTGTTGTTGGTCAAGGAGGCAGTTCGGCGTCGCTTACAGTGCCGCAGAATATAGCCAACCCTGCAGGCGTTTTCCCTGGCACTGTTAATGGGACAGCCAATACTACTATTCCTATTTCATCAACAGATCAGCTCATCACCGGCGGCCTCAACAGTACCGGTGCAGGTCCGGCCCTTGCCACCATTACCGGCATCATGACAAATCCCAATTTCCGCGTCGTGCTTCATGCATTGGAGCAACGTGCCGGCTCGGAAGAATTGGCTTCGCCGGAGGTCACCACCACCAGCGGGCGACAAACCGAAATGCGGGCAACGCAGATCATAACGATCATCTCGGGCTTTACCTTCCAGGCAGGCACGGCGGCGACCACCACAACCGGCGCTCAATAAAAACACTTTTTGGCAACAAGGAAAAAATGAAAATGCACAAAATAAATAACATTCTTAAACTGGCGCTCTCCACATGTTTGCTGTCAGTCGGCCTCGGAATCGTGGGAATCGTTCATGCGCAGAATAACACTTTTAGTCCCGGTGTAGCCGCCATTACGCCAATCTCACAACAACTGGAAACCGGCCCAATACTCGATGTTGTGCCGTATGTTTTGGCCGATGGCTACACGCTCAACCTGACCCTGATTCCGTCACTGACCGAATTCAATGGTTATGACACCGCGCCAGACCTTGCCACTGGCATCGGTATTGCCGGCAACGCCAATGTGGTGCAATTGCCTGTCGCTCTGCCCGATTTTACCGTGCGGCAGGTGATTACCACTGTGAATGTTTGGGACGGCCAGACTGTTGTTCTTGGCGGGTTGATTACTGCGCAGGTTACCACCGAAAAAGACAAGGTGCCGGTGATCGGCGATGTGCCGATTCTGGGCCGTCTTTTTCAAAGCCGGACCAAGTCTTCCGTGAAGAAGAACCTGATGATTTTTGTGACCCCGACGATTGTGGATCCCGCGGGCAACCGCGTTCATTCGGACGACGAACTGCCATTTGCGCAAAATGCCGTTCCGCCGCAGCCGCCGGGAGCGGGACGGGTGACTGAAACCACCGAGAAAGTGACGATGCCCAGACAATAACCGATTTCCAGAGCCGGTGCTCGCGAGGTTGGGCTTAAAAGCAAGCAATGCCCGGGGGGACGTCGGAAAAATTTATGGATCGGTTGCTGATGATTGATGGGCATGCTTATGCGTATCGCGCGTTTCATGCGATACGGGGGTTGCGTTCGCCGGGGGGGCAGCCGACAAATGCGATCTATGGCTTTGTCAAAATGCTGGCGAAAATGCGTTCGGCAACGGAGCCGACACATTTGATTGTGGTATGGGACGGCGGGTTGAGTGCCGAACGTGTTGCGGCGCTCCCGGAGTACAAGGCGCACCGGCCGGAAATGCCGGACGATTTAAGAAAGCAGCTTGATGAAATTGTTGCTTATCTAAAAGCGGCTGGAATCGCTTCGTTTTGCCGTGAAGGAGTCGAAGCTGATGATTACATCGCGTGTCTGGCGCGACGCGCGGCGGAAGCTGGCATGGAAGTAGTTATCGCCAGTGCAGACAAGGATTTTATGCAGTTGGTGTCGGAGCGGGTTGGATTGTTGAACGCGAATGACAAAAGCGGGATGATTTGGACAGACGAACAGGTTCGCGCCAAGGCCGGTGTCGAACCATCGCAGGTGGCGGACTGGTTAAGTTTGACTGGCGACAGTGTGGATAACATTCCGGGTGTGCCCGGCGTCGGTCCCAAAACTGCCGCGGAATTGCTGGGTCAATTCGGTTCGGTTCGTGGTTTGTATGAGCGGCTGGACGAAGTGAAGTCGGAAAAACTGCGCGCGACATTGCGCGCCTCGGCGGATGCGGTGCGGCGCAATTGTGATCTGGTGCGGCTGCGTGATGATTTGCCGTGTGAATTTTCACCGGATGAACTGGCCGGAAAACCGGCGGATGCCGGCCGGTTGCGTGAATTGTATCGGCGGTGGGGTTTTGAAACCCTGCTCGCGGCGTTGGAGAAAACAGCGTGCCTTGGCGGTGCCGTTTCGGTGGAGCCGGCGCGCGAATGTCAGGCGGTTTTGATTTAGAAAAATGAAGGTGACACGCAGAATTCGGGGTTTGCTGGTGGCGCGTTTTGTTCAAGGAAGTTTTGGACAAAATGCCGCGGAACAGTTATGCTCAAATAAGCTTTTTATGTTGTTGTCGTTCGCCCGCAAAATTGCGTTGTGCTGTGGTTTGGTTGTTGGAATTCCCGGTGTGGTTTCCGGGCAAACCAGCTATTACACGACACATGGAGTTGAATACGCGATTGTGGGGGCACTGTCAGGCGATCAAGTTTTCCCCGACGCAGCTGTGACGCCTGCCGGCGGCTTCATTGTGTGGCAGGACAACATCACCGATGGCGACGGCTGGGGCGTCAGTATGATGCCGGTAAATGGCACACTCTCCGGCTCAGGCAGCACCTACCACGTGAATGTGCAGGGCGCGGGCGATCAGCAAAACCCGCGTGTGGCATTATTGCAGGGTGGCGGCGCGGCCTTTGTGTGGCAGGGTGGACCAAAGGAATCCCAGCACATCTATGCGCGGTTTCTTTCTTCCAGCAACACGTGGCTGACAAGCGATGTGCCGGTCAACACGTTCACAAATAATTTTCAGATTAACCCGGCAGTAGCCACATTGACCAATGGCAACGTCGTGGTCATTTGGGGCAGTCTCAATGAAGCAGGCCCCGGCAGCATGCAGGATGTCTATGGCCGGATTTTTTCACCGGTTGGCCAGCCAATCACCGGTGAGTTTTTAATCAACCAATATACGAGTTTCAACCAGCGCACGCCCACAGTGGCGGCGTTGAGCAGTGGCGGATTTGCGGTTGTTTGGGTCTCCGAACAGCAGCGCGCCGTCGCCGCACTGAGTTCCAGTCCAATAACGCTCGACCAGGTGCAACATCCCAGCATAGACATTTACGCGCGGCTTTACAACGGCAGCGGCGTGGCCCAGGGCAATGAGTTTTTGGTCAACTCGGATTCAAATCCGTGCGCCAATCCCGACGTAGCCGCTGGCACTGACGGCGGTTTTATGGTGGCTTGGGATGCGCGCGACATGGCCAGCCCGGCCATCAACAGTCTGGACATTTACGCGCGCTCGTTCACAAGCGCGGGCGCCGGCAGCGGCAGCACGGTTGTCCGCGTAAACACCTATCTTTACGGCGATCAATACGCCCCGCGGATCAGCGCGTTGGGAACGGATTATTTGATTGTTTGGACGAGTCTGGCACAGGATGGTTCGCGCGAGGGTGTTTATGGGCAATTTCTGCACGGTGACGGTTCGAAAATCGTCGGCGAATTTCGTGTCAACACCACAACGGTCAGTTCGCAAATCCAGCCGGTGGTCACGTCGGATGGTGTTGGTCAATTTTTGGCGATTTGGAGCAGTTTCACCGGCCTGTCGGACGGTTTTGATTTATATGCGCAACGCTACATCAACACGGCAGCCGCATTGCAGCCGATGGCCGCGCCGTTTGTTTACGCGCCGTTCACATTGAGCAATGGCGTGTACCAGCCGCAGTTGGTGGTTTCATGGCCGGCGCTGTCGGGACTTTCGATTTCCACTTATGAAGTTTATGTGAATGGCGCGACAATACCCACGGCGGTCGTCACAACCAATGTCTGGACGATGACGGCGGCAAATGGATTGACGACCAGCAGCAGCAACTACTTCCAGGTGAATTATGTGACAACGGATGGGCGCAGCCCGTCGTCGAAGTCGCCGCCGACCGGTGGGACGACATGGATCGGCAACAATTATCATGGAATTCCAGTTGAATGGATGGCGGCGTATTATGGTTATGGCAATCCTTGGCCGACCGATGTAAATGTGCCGCTGGTTCCCGGCGGACCGACTCTGCTTCAGGTGTTTTTGGGCGGCGGCAATCCGCTGGATCCCACCACGTGGCTGCAAACGGCCTTGGTGAACACGCCGGAAGGCCTGTTCCTCACGTGGAATCCGCAACCGGGCCTTACCTATCAGGTGCAGGTGACGACGAATTTTACCTCGTGGAGCGTTGTGCCCAATGCTTCGGCACGGTTCGCGGCGGGCAACAGCGATTCGATTAATGTCGGCAAGGGTTCAGGCGGTTATTATCGCGTGGTGCTCCTGCGTCAGTGAAATTTGTATGAGGCAATTAATTAAAAGTTTTTTGTGGATTGGTTTGCTGGCGTCCTGTTTGCAAACGGCATCGGCCTTTTCGCTGTTGGGACCGGTTAATTTCGGTGATGACAGCTGGCAGGCTTCGTCAATCGGTTACAATCCGCTGGGTAGCGACAGTTGGCCGCCGCATATTGTGGATACCGGCCCATACGGCCCTAAAAACTTGGGTGAGGGATACCGCCGCAACACCCCGGTGATGTATTACACTATTGATCCAAGTTTTGGCAATTACTTCGGTTCAAACGGCGAGTACGCTGTGCAACAGGCGTTTGACATGATGAACACTCTGTCGAATGTGGACAATTACAGCGCCAATCTGTCGGAATTTCCTTTGAATTCGCAGAGCGAAAATTATACGGCGTATGGCTTGGGATTGTGGGATGTGAAATCGGTGACACTGGCCCTATTGATGGAACAGTTGGGGTTGACCGACGCAATCCGTTACACATGGACGCTGCATGCTCGTATAACACCTTGGCCGACGGGATGCTCGGGTGCCTGCCCGGCTTGTCTGGCCTACCTGGTGGTGATGAGGAATTTTGACTTTTACCTCACTCCACTTGGTTACAATCCGCCTGACTGGGGTCAGTACTCGCCCTATGTCAATGGCGAATTATATACCTACCTCATTACAGAACACTGCATCGCGCCCGATCCACTTGCGGATGCGGGTGAACTCCCCGCTGATCCGATAAACAACAATCCCCCGGTTGCTTCAGGCCTCGGTGAAGGTGCTCTGCGGAATGGTTTCTTTTACACCGGGTTGACGCGGGACGACATGGCGGGATTGCGCTGGCTTTACAGCTCAAACAATTTCGATACCCCCAGCGCGGGTTATATGGAATCGTCGGCGGCCGGAAGCCTGGCCTTGAGTGGCGGCGGCAGCGGCAGCAGTTCGCCATCTCAATTGACCACCTTCAGCCTTGCCATCTTGTCATTCATGGATCCGGCCACGCTGCAAACGAACGTCCCCGGCATCGTGATTACCAGCGTTACGACCAACATTGTGAATGGACAGACTAATTATAGTTACACCTTCGCAAATCTGGTGGTCTATTCCTCTTCCACCAATACCACGGTCATAACTCAAGTTCAGACAATCACGATTAGCCCGTACCCCCTTTACGGGCAGTCTTATCCACCGGTTCTGTTTAGAACCTATCCCCCCACCACTACCACCACAACGAACACATCGAGCATGCTCCCGGGAGATTTTTATATCATCCCCACCAACTCCTGCGGGTTGACTGTCCTTGCACCCCTGTCCAACATTGTGGTTGCCGTCACAAACATTTTGGGGACAGTCACAAATTCGGTCGGTTTTACAACCAACATCATCTCGACGAGCGTCGTCACGTTTTCCACGAACCATGTTTTATCGGTGATTATTTGCAATGTTTCCACCAACGGCACAACCAATAGCAGTAGCGTGGTGGGTAATCTTCAAGGCATTGGCAGAGTCCAGTTCGTGCGCGTGTCGGATGGCAATTATAATTATCTAACCAAACAGTTCTATAATCCCGTTACCAATCAATACTCGATGGTTGTGACACGGAATGGCCAGGCCAGCACGGTGACGTTTCAACGCGTGGTGACAGCGCCTGATTTTGTTTTTGCCGCGAAGGACATGGAGCTTGGCTCGGGTGGTGCATATTGGCATAATGTGGGGTATTATCGAACAGACCTCAATTTCAATGAGAGCAATATAGGCACAGTTCCGGGGCCGGGAGGCACAAGTCTTGCAGGGCCGGGAACCATTGAGCCCACCACCAGCACAATCACCTACAACAAAGTCGGTCCGGATTTCGGGAATATACAGTCATCCTATTTGAGCGGACCGGATACGGCCTACAGTCGCTATTTTATCTGGGGCTCATTCGACGGCACGACCAATGTCCCGGTGATTTATCCCAACGGCACCAGCATCGCGAATCTGTCGGCCGAGGCGCTCATCCAAATTTCCCCTCCCCCGCCAGCCTTGCCAGACGGCACTAATGCGGTGGCTTATAGCGTCACGTTATCGGCCACGGGCGGCCAGTCGCCTTATACGTGGTCGCTGACGGCCAACTCGGCGGGATTGCCGCCCGGCTTGACTTTGTCTCCAGGCGGGGTCATTTCCGGCACGCCGACCAGCAGCGCAATATATGATAACATTGCAATTCAAATGAACGATTCCAGCGGACGTTCAGTGATAATGAATTATTCAATTACGATTCACTAAACAGTGACCCATCAAATGAAATTACGTTTTTCAAAATCCGCCGGGCGGCTTCGGGCAAAATCGCTGCCGTTCCTGGCCGGTTTGCTTCTGTCTCCGCTGGCGGTGATGGCCACGGACTCGGGATATACAAACACCACTACTATTATCTATGCCCCAGGTTACAGCGGCAACACGGTTCCATCCATACAGGTTGACGCGACGAACTTTGTCAACCTCGGCACTTGGGACATTGACACCGACCCAGCACTCTACCACACCGCCAACACACTCAATTACATCAACGAAGGCGCGATGTATGGCTGGGTGGGTTGGGATTTTGCACTCTATCCGTCCACTACCGGCCAGCGCGGCATGTCAGCCAGTTTCTTTAATGACATTTCAGGAATAATTCGGGCGAGTGATCTTCCCATTATTAATCCAGAAACAGAAGTTGATTATTCTTATCCGGTGAGTTATTTGTGGATTTCCGCCACCAATATCATCAATAAAGGCCAGTTGATTGGCGACACTGGTGGTGAAATCCGATTGACCGGCTCGTATGTGAATCTCGCCCGCAGCACGGTGGGGATTGGTGCTTTTGTGAGAGGCAGCAGCAGCATCATTGGCGGCACGAACTTTTACCCAGCCACAGCCATCTATGACGAGTATTGGCAGCAGACCAACACTTTTCCCAACAGCACGACGCCCTACGCTCTAAACAGCGCGACGATATGGGACGGGACGAACGCGAGCTCGCCGACTTTCTATGTGTACGCGCCATGCGGAGGGTTAAATGGGGCAATGAGTATAGGATTTAAACCCACCTTTTCCGACTCAATGAATATTCCTGGAGTTATCACGAATGTCCCCTATACGAATTCCTACGGTTTGCCTGCGAGCACGCAGTATCCCGTTCCAATATTCAGGCAGGCGGTTTTTGTCGGCATCAGCGACACAAATCATATACACGCAGCAAACGTGTTTTTAGACACCGGCAATCCCACGAATTTGTTCGAAACAGCCATTGTGAGATTAAAATCGGCATCCGATACGCTTTATCTTGAGGATGCCCTGGCATCTGCGGATTCCACGTTTCTGACCAACAGGGGGTTGCTGCTAAACATAGGAACCCCACGCAGCGACAATCCGCTGACTCCCTGCACCGACCCAACTTACCGTCCGGCCAATTATAATTTGGAGGGAGCGGATAGCCGATTTGCCAATGGTTTCCCCGGCGTCGGAAAACCCGCAGCCAGCTTTTTATACAACGCAAATGGCACAGCTTTGACCAATATGAGTGTCCAGGCAACTTATGCCGGCTATTCTGCATACATTGACAATCTGGTTCGTCGTCGTTACGGCTCCACAGTGCCAACTTGGCAGGGTAGAATCATTATTAACGCGGATGGTTTGGACCTCACCAAAACGACCATTAACAATCAATATGGATCAGAGATCACGATTCAGGCAAACCACCTGATTAGCAGTACCGGAGCGGTCGTGTCCTGCCGAAACTTGAGTTACAACCTCGGTTCGACGAACGGCAACTTAAATGTGACCAATCTTGTCAGCACATCCGCTTCAACATTGTTCTACGGAACCAACATGGAACCAATTTACGCATTCAGTGCCTTGTGGACCAATGGATACCCTGTGGAGATCCAAAATTACTCACCGTCGAACTGGGATGAAACCATCACTAATATTACTGGCTGCCCTGCTGCTTGTGTGACCAATACTGTTACTGTAACTCACACAAACTGGGTTCCCGCGTTTTTTACGAATTTCGCTGAAGTGGATTTGCACGTTTTGCTCGTGGATGCGACCAGCCTTTCCACAACGGAGCCGGTGACGAATCAGGATTTGATTTTGCACAGCACCAACATGTTGAACGGCTCCGTGAACGTGGAGCGCACACTCTTGTTCGACGGCCAAAACCTGACTCTGCAGGGAAATCTGACTCTCTCCGGCGATCTCCAGAATTGGACCCATGCCAATGCGCCGAATCTTCGCTATTTCACCAACAATGGTGTGTTAATCATCCCCCAGGACGCGCATTTTGGCGATGATGGGCCGACAAATTATGCCGCCTTTGTTAATAATGGAGCAATTACGAACGGCGGCGGCGAGATGATTAACAGCGATTATTTCCAAAACAGCGGGACCCTTTATGCCCTAGGGGGAGTCTTTGTAACCACTTCGACCGGCTTGGTTGCAAACGCCAGCATCATTTCCGGGGGGGACGTTGATTTCACCGGTGGGGCATTGAAATTGACTCATGCCATAATCAGTGCGGATAATCGTTTGAATTTCAATTTGACTAATGCGCTCTATGACGCAAGCCCTTCTGCCGGCAATTCGCTGGCCTGCGGGAATGGCTTTAATTTGCTGTCCAAGCCAACCTTGGGCGATTTGCTGGGCACCACCATCACAAGTGTGAGGTGGGATGGGGCGGAAGTTGACCATGTGTGGGCGGGTGTGGATCGTGGAGCAACGCAGCCCGGTTTTTCCAACAACGTCGCCATCGGCACTTTGGTGTTGGATGATTACGGCGTACCTGCAAGTGAACCGCTTTTTGTGTTCAAGGGCGCATCAACGACCCCGGGAGTGACCAATGGCTTGTATGTCAACAATCTCGATCTGTCCAGCCTTGTGGATTTGGACAATGAAATCCAGGTCGATCCCAATCTGGTCATTTACTATATCAATGTCATAGGCACAACTGCGGGACATTTGACGAGCGTCTTTCCCGGTCGTTTCGTTCATGCGGCTGTCACCGCCGTTGGATACCAGCCTTCCATCCGGTCTCCGCAATTGTCGGCCAGCATCAGTTCCGGCCAGCAGTTCCAGTTCACAGTGAACGACGCTGTGGCGGGCCAAACTTACACCGTGGAAGCTTCCACCAACCTTCCTGCCGACGACTGGGTGCCTATCTTTACCACCAATGCGCCGCTGGACGGTCTGTTCCAATTTGTTATTCCGGACGTCCCAAGTTATCCCACCCGCTTTTATCGGCTTGTAACATCGCCGTAAGCAATTTTCAGCAATGAAAATTTGCGGTCTGACCGGTGGATTGGGAATGGGCAAAACCACCACCGCCCAATTTCTTCACGAACGCGGCGCGCAAATCGTGGACACGGATGAACTGGCGCGCCAGCTCGTTCAGCCCGGCCAGCCAGCCTTGTCGGAAATCCAGACGGTTTTCGGCAAAAACATTGTCGCCCCAAATGGCGAATTGCGCCGTGACGAACTCGCGCGGATCGTGTTTGCCGATGCCGCCGCCCGCAAAAAACTCGAAGCCATTCTGCACCCGCGCATCCGCGAACGCTGGCTCGCCCAGATTGAAGCCTGGCATGCCGCGCCAAAGCGAAGCGACGGCGGGCGCAAGGAAAACCGCGCGCTGGCTGTCGTTGTAATTCCGCTGCTTTTTGAAACCCGGGCTGAATCACACTTCGACAAAATTATTTGTGTTGCGTGTTCGGCGGAGAATCAGCGGCAACGCCTGCTCGCCCGCGGCTGGACGCCGGAGCAGATCGGGCAGCGCATTGCCGCGCAGTGGCCGGTTGAACAAAAAATCGCGCGCTCCGATTTTGTTGTTTGGACGGACGGTTCACTGGATGTCCACGCGCAGCAACTCGACCGGATTCTGTCTGCACTGTAGCGGCGGTCTATGACCGTCGCTGTCCGCGCGGGCGATTGCCCGCGTTCTGGGCGCACCTCTTGACACTGCCACTGGAGCGCCGGGCTCCGCCCCGGCATCACTTGCACGTTCATGACCACAGCACCTGCCGATTTGGAAATCGGCGTTCCCATTCGCACGGGGTTGTTTGGTGGCAGTGTCAAGATGCGCCCTCGCGTTCTTGAGGAAGAACATTTCCTTCTGGGTCCGGGTTGATTACAGTCTTCCCGCATGATTCTCACACCCGATGAATTGCGCAGCCTGGTCGATCTGAAACACTCATCGCCGCATACTTTGCTTGGGATGCACCCGCTCGGCGATCATTCGGGCCTCGTTGTCCGCGCGTTGTTGCCGGACGCCGCCAGAATCGAGGTCCAGCCCGTTCATGAAAAAGGCAAACCGAAGTTCGAGTTGAAGCGCATTCATGGGAGCGGCTTGTTCGAAGGTGTCACAAAATCGGCCAATCGCGTCTATGCCTACGATCTGGTCGTCACCGATCATCACGGCCAGACCCGCCGGACGCGTGACCCGTTTTCATTTTTGCCGACGCTGGGCGAATCGGATTTGTTTTTGTTCGGCAAAGGCGACGAGCGGCGCATTTACGAAAAACTCGGCGCGCAATTGCGCGTGATTGACGGCATCCACGGCGCCAGTTTCGCCGTTTGGGCGCCAAACGCGCAGCGCGTCAGCGTCGTCGGTGATTTCAACCATTGGGATGGGCGGTTTCATCCCATGCGTTTGCTCGGCGCATCCGGTGTTTGGGAAATTTTTATTCCGGATGTCGGGAAGGGCGCGC
>Ga0182027_10013922_pt1 | contig 11165 bp, 8 predicted proteins | sample 712E1DmetaG_FD_121300 | JGI IMG/M metagenome (GOLD analysis project Ga0182027, IMG submission 121300) | Permafrost microbial communities from Stordalen Mire, Sweden - 712E1D metaG (Illumina Assembly) | ecosystem: Environmental > Terrestrial > Soil > Wetlands > Permafrost | place: Sweden...
CAGCGACTCGATGGAATACATGCCCAGCAGATCGCGCACCGCCTCGCCGGTCAGCTTGGCGCCGCAGCAGGCGATGGCCTGGTCGAGCGCCGAGAGCGAGTCGCGCACGCTGCCCTCGCCCGACTGCGCCAGCACGGCCAGCGCTTCCGGCTCGCTCTCGATGCCCTCCTGGCGGCAGATGTAGTCCATGCGCGCCACGACGTCGCCGAATTCCACCGACCGGAAGTTGAACTGCTGGCAGCGCGAGGCGATGGTGGTCGGGATCTTGTGCGACTCCGTCGTGCACAGAATGAACACCGCCCACTCGGGCGGCTCCTCCAGCGTTTTCAGCAGCGCGTTGAAGGCCTCGCTCGTGATCTGGTGGGCTTCGTCGATGATGAATACCTTGTAGCGGTCGCGTGCCGGCCGGTAGCGGACGTTTTCCCGCAGCTCGCGCATCTCATTGATGCCGCGGTTCGAGGCCGCGTCGATTTCGATGACGTCCGGCGCGTTGCCTTGCGCGATCTCGAGGCACGAGGAACACTTGCCGCACGGCGCCGCCGTCGGTCCTTCCACGCAGTTCAGGCAGCGCGCCACGATGCGCGCGATCGTGGTCTTACCGGTTCCCCGCTGGCCCGCGAAAATGTAGCCGTGCGCAATACGCTGGCGCGCGATGGCGTTCTCAAGCGTCGTGCGGATGTGTTCCTGACCGATCAGCTCGTCGAAGCTCTGCGGCCGGTACTTGCGGGCAATGACCTGGTACATGCGGGAGGGGGAAAAACTTGCCAGACTCCGGGGGATCCGCGGCACACAGGGTGAACTACTACCGTTGCTTCCTTCCGGACCTGGCGGGGTTCGCAGCCTCCTATTGCACGGAGCCCGGAGCCTGACTTCTCCCATGCTAGCACGCGCTATGGCCGGGCTCCCGCGCGGTTTGGCGTGGTGGCGCACTGGCAGCGGCTATGGCGTCCGGCGGCACCGGCGTCAGACCGGGCGAGGCGTGGGCGCGGCGATTCCACTTAGAATCGGAACAATGATCAAGGCGCTCATTTTCGACCTCGGCCGCGTACTGCTGAACGTTGACTACGATGCCGGTTATGCCCGGATGGCCGCATTCTGCGGTCTGAGCCGGGATGAAATCGAGCGGCGGCTCCGCGCATCCGGACTAAGCTACGCATTCGAGAGCGGGCTGATTCCGCCACGCGAGTTCGCGCGGCAGGTGTGCGAATTGATCGGCGCGGCCGTTTCTTTTGAGGACTTCCGCGAGATCTGGTACGCCGTCGTGGACCAGGGCGCCATCATCCCCGAGGAATTCATTGCTTCGCTCCACCGGGACTACCGGCTGGTGCTGCTGTCCAACACGAACGAGCTCCACTTCGAAATGTTGAAGCAGCGCTGTCCGATCCTGAGCCACTTCGACGCCTGCACGCTGAGCTACGAATTAGGCGTGCAGAAGCCCGCCGAGGCGATCTATCGCGATGCGGTCGCCAAGGCGGGTTGTGAACCGCGGGAGTGTTTCTACACCGACGACATCCAGGAATATGTCGAGGCCGCGCGCCAGATCGGAATCCAGGCCGCGCCGTTCCGCGGGCTGGAGCAGTTGAAAACCGACCTGCGCGCCGCCGGGGTTGCAATCTGAGCGGCCGCTTGTCGGGAACGCCTGACTTCGCCCTGTGAGAAATGCCGCATAGGCCGGCGCGCCAGTCCGAATCAGCCGGAGCGGCTACAGCAGCACGGCGTCGATATCGGGACCGTCGCCTTCGGCAGACTCGAATTCCGAGCCGGCCGCGGGCGCAGCAGCCGCGGCGAATGCGCTCGCCGGGATCGCGCCTGCGTCCGCGCTCAGAAAGCCCGTGAGTTCATCGCGCGAGCCGTCAAACAGAGAGTCGAGCAGTTGCCGCAAGGCGCGGTGCCGCACCGTGTCGCGGTCCACTTCGGGCGTGTAAACAAAGTGCCGGCCGGTCTTGCGGCGCGTCACCAGTTGCTTTCGCGCCAGGCGCTCCAGCATCGTCATCACCGTCGTGTAGGCCAGCGGCCGGCGGCCGGCGAGAGCTTCCTGCACCGTGCGCACATTGGACTCGCCGAGCCGCCACAGCACGTCCAGGCACTCGAGTTCGAGCGGCGGAGGAATTTCACGCGTAGCACGCCGGGGCATGGTCTCAGCGGCCTCCCGGCGGCTGGTCGGTGAACGCAGCCTGCAAAGCCGAAGCGAGCGCCGTCGCCGCCTTCGGACGCGCGCCCGGGCCCGGCGCCGCCTTCGAATCCGTCGCGTTCGCAGCCTCGCCGGCGGGGCGTTCCCGCAGATAGAATTCCTTGTCCAGCACCTGCCGTTCGAGCGCCGGATTGTAGCCCGTCCACTCCGTGTCCCCGTCCCGATCCTTCTCCACACTGGCCCGCATCGTGGCCATCCTGGCGTCCAGCGCATCGATCTGGCTGAGAAGCACGGCCTCCAGAAACTGCGGGACTTTCGGCGAGCCGAACTCCATCTGTCCATGATGGCTGAGAATCATGTGCTCCAGCAGCAGCCTCAGTTTCGGCGGAAAATCGGGCAGCCCGCGCAGCTTCTCCTCTATCATTTGCAGGCCGATGACGATGTGACCCAGCAACTGCCCGGGCGTGGAATAGGAGAAGCTGCGCTCGTATCGGAGCTCCTCGATTTTTCCGATGTCGTGCAGCAGCGTACCGGCCAGCAGCAGATCGAGATCCACCGGGTAACCGCAGGCGATGTAGTGCGCGCCGATCATCCGCGCCAGCGCGCACAGCGAGAGATGATGCTCCAGCAAACCGCCCAGCCAGGCGTGGTGGATGGACTTCGCGGCGGGCGCCGTCCGGTAACCCGCGGCAATCGATTCATCCGCGAACACAGCCTCCAGCAGCGTCTTCAGATGCGGGTTCCGAAGGCCGGCGATGAGCGCCTTCAACTCGCCGTACATCTCCTCTGTGTCGCGTCGCGACGCCGGCAGGTAGTCCCGCGGATCGACCTCCGCGTCGGACGCCTTTTTCAGCTTGTGGACAATTAACTGGCGCTTGCCCTGGTACTCCTGTGTTTCGCCCTCCACGCGCACGAAATCGTCGCGCTCGAAGACCAGGGTGGCCGTTTCCACGTTGTCCCACATGCGCGCGTCGATCTCGCCGCTGCGGTCCATGAGCGTCAGGCTCATGTACTTTCGGCCCGTCTTGCCCTCGCGCACATCCTTGGAGGACACGAGGAACAGGCCGCTGAAAGGACTGCCGGCGGCCTTGCCGGCCCGCAACTCGGCCACGGTTGGAGATTTCATGCCAATTCGGGCTCCTGCTCCGCGGACATCATCCCCGGCTGGAGGAGGTGTGGTCAATTCTCGTTTCCGTGCCCGGGATTGGCATGACCCACAGCAGCTTCTTCTTCCGCTTGCGAGTGGAGACCTCTTCCTTCGAAACGGTGTCCGGCTTCAGCAGGGCCGGGTCCTGCCAACGCGTTTCCTTGCCCGCCGCGGCGCCCGTGTCGGCATAGCCGTCGCGGATTTCGAGGAATGCAGTCTGGCGCAACTGCGTCAGATACTCGCGGATCTTGGGTTGAAACAGCGGCATGTAGAGTTGCTCTTTGATCTCGCCCTCCACCTCCGCCAGAGTGGCCTGGCCTTCCTTGAAATGATCTTCGACGCGCAGGATCAGCAAACCCGCCGCCACGTGCAGCGGATCGGTGACGTACCCTTTGGCCTTTTCCCACACCGCCGCCACCAGTTCCGGCGACAGGTCGCTTTTCGCGTATCCCGGCAGGTCGCCCCCTTGTTTGGCGGTCAATGCATCGGAGTTGTCGCGTACCAGGTCGCTGAAGCGCTCGCCTTTGCGCGCGCGGGCCACCACGTCCTTGGCCTTCTTCCCCGCGGCGGCGATGACGGCGGGATCCTTGCTGTCGACGGCGATCAGAATCTCGCGCAGGAAGACCTGCTCCTTGCGGATGAACGAGGCCTTGTGCTTCTCGTAGTAGTCGACAACCTGCTCGTGGGGGACGTTGATCTTGCTGCCCACCTCCTGACCGACGACTTTCTGCGTCAGGATATTGTTCTTCAAGTCCTGCTTGAAGTCCTCGTAGCTCTTCCCCGTGTTTTCCTTGATCCACTGCTGGAACTTGTCGGGGTCGGCGATCTTGGCATCCGCCTGCACCTCGGCTAGACGCTTGGAAACATCGTTGTCCACCTTGACGTCGAGGTCCTTGCCGCGCTGGATCAGCAGCAGCGAGTCGATCTTCTCGCGCAACAGATCCTTCTCGCGCTCCTTCATTTCGTCGCGGATCTGGACGGGCGTGCCGCCGCGCTGTTGCAGCTCAGCCGCGAGTTGCTTTCGCAGCAGATCCAAATCGCTGCGGGTGACGATGTCGCCATTCACCTTGGCGACGATCTGTTCGATCACGACGGCGTCTCCCGCCAGCAGGACGGGAGCGATGGCCAGCACCATGGTGCAGGCGCTCAGGGCGCGAATGCTCATATGAACCATTATCGTCAACTGGCGCCCTCCGGGGCCAGCCGCCTGCTCCACGCCCTGGCCGCGACCCTGTTTCGCCGTGGCGCGATGGGCGGCGCGCCTGCCCCCTCCCCTCCGGGCCGGCGCGGTTTTTCGCGCGCGGCGGGTCCGCTGCTACACTTTGGATAGCGCTCCCCAGGATTGGGAAACGCGCCGGATGATCCATTCGTCAGAGAAGAGTGTTCAGGAGGTCTGTGTCTCTGCCTAAGTATTTCTCCCTAGGGGCGCTCGTTTGCGTTCTCCTAAGCCCCGGTTCAATGTTCGCCCAGGAAGGAGCTCGCCTGGCAGTCGTCGTTCTCGATCCTTCCGAGGCCGCGGTCCCGAGCGCCAAGGTGACTCTCATTCAGAGAAGCCGGGGCTCCGCCCGCAGTGCCGAGACCGAGGTGACGGGCAACTGCTATTTCGGTTCCTTGAACCCGGGCGCTTACCGGCTGGAAGTCGACAAGCAGGGGTTCGATAAGTACGTCATCGAGGACCTGGAGCTGCACGCCCGGGACTTTCAGACTTTGCGCCTGAATATCAAAGTGGCCGCCGCGGAAAAGACCGAGGTCACCGTCAAGGGCACGGTGGAGGGGGTCCAGATCGACACCGCCACTGGAACCACGGTGAGCGGGCGCTATTCGATCGATCTGCCGTCCAACGCGCGCAGCATCCAGTCCCTGGTGCTGATGGCTCCGGGCATTATTTACGCCGGTGGAAGCATGGTCGGCGGCGGCGATGTGAACGCCAATGGGTTGCGGTCCAACACGAATTACTATACGGTGGATGGCCTCAATGCCAATGCCGGAGTCGCTCCCAGCGTGGCCACCGGTCTGTTCGGGGCCGGCGGCATGGGCAACGCGGGCACATCCATGGCCACCACCGCGGCCGGCAACACCTACAACCTGATTTCGCTGGAGGCAATGCAGGAGTTCCGCGTTCAGACCTCGACCTTTGCGCCTGAATTCGGCCGTTCTCCGGGTGCGCAAGTCTCCGTGGCCAGCCGCAGCGGCTCCAATTATTTTCACGGCTCGGCCTACGGCATGTACCGCAACGACCGCTTCAATTCGAACGACTGGTTTGCCAACAGCTATGGGCTGGCACGCGGTGAGCTGCGGATGGAGGACTATGGCGGCACGCTCGGCGGTCCCATCGAGCAGAACAAGACGTTCTTCTTCGCCTCGTTCGAGGACCTGCATCTGACGCAGCCGCGAACCGCCCTCGACATCGTGCCCGATATCGCCAGCCGCAAGTTCGCGGGGCCGGCCTTGCAGCCGTATCTGAACGCCTTCCCGATCCCCAACGGCGCGGATCTCGGCGGCGGCGCCGCGCAGTTTCTGAGCGTCTACTCGACGCCCTCCACCACCGAGGCCACCAGTATTAGGGTGGACCATGTGATCTCGGACCGCACCAGCGGTTTCCTCCGTTACAGCTTCACGCCCTCCAACAACACCAGCCGCGGCGGCTCCGACTCCAGCTCGAACAGCCTGCTCCACTACACCTCCTCCTCCCAGTCGATGACCGCCGCCATCACCGTGATCTCCAAGGACGATTTCGTGAACGACATCCGATTGAATGTCTCACGCACGCTGTCGCGGATGAATTCGACCATGGATACTTTCGGCGGCGCGACGGTGCTGCCGGATACGCTGATTTTCCCGACTGGGGTGGACTCCAGTTCCGGGACTTACTCCTTCCAGGCGATAGGCGTCGGCGGCTTCTCCAAAGGCCAGAGCAGCGACAACGCCCAGAACCAGGCGAACCTCGTCTTCACTCAGTCGGTTTCCGACGGCGGTCACCAGTACAAGGCCGGGGCCGATGTGCGCGCGCTCATGCCGACCTACCGTTACCAGCCCTATAGCGAGGATGTCAGCTTCGACGGTTTGAACGGCTCCAACGGCGGCTTGCTGACCGGTACGGCGACCACCTACGTCGTCAGCTCGAACATCACCGACCGCTACCCGATGTACCTGAACTACGCCTTCTATATGCAGGACAGTTGGAAGAAGACCAGCCGGTTGACGCTGACCTACGGCTTTCGTTGGGACGTCAACCCCGCGCCGTTCGCCCGCAGCGGCCCATCGTTGATGGGACTCGACTCTTCCTACAACCTGAGTTCCTCCAATCAGCTGTACAAAACCGGCTGGTTCAATTTCGCGCCCCGCTTCGGGCTGGCCTACCAACTCCACGGCACTGGCAATCACATCACGCTCGTGCGCGGCGGTTTTGGCATTTTCTACGACACCGGCTACGGAGCCAGCGCCAATGCTTTCAACAGCGCTCCCTACGTGAACAGCGTCATTACCCCGTCGCCGTCTTTTCCGATCTCGGAAAGTCTCCAGATACCGCCCGGCCTGCCCCCGCTCCGACCCTATGGCCAGGTGTTCGCCGCGGACTCGACCCTGGCGTCGCCGCGGGTCTATCAATTCAACGCGATCCTCGAGCATTGGCTGGGAGCCGGTCAGGTGGTGAGCGCCGGCTACGTCGGCACAATCGGCCACCGGCTGCTCCTTCAGACCAGCGCCCCTTCATTTTTTACGACCGCCTACGACATCGCCCTGATTTCAACCAACGGCGGTTCATCCGATTACAACGCGCTCCAGGCGCAGTACCGCCGTACGCTCAGCCACGGTCTCCAGGCCCAGCTCGCCTACACCTATAGCCATTCCATCGACACCTCGTCGACCGACTATGGCGGGGTCGGTTTTGCGCTCTTCGGCGGTTCCAAAGGCCCTTCCAACTTCGACGTCCGGCAGAACCTGACCGGCACGTTCTCCTACCAGATCCCCAGTCCGAAGCAAACCGCCTTGCGTTGGGTCCTCGGCAACTGGGCTGTGGATGGCGTGGTGTCCGCCCGCTCCGGCTTGCCCTTCGACGTCACCGGTCTGCTGACCCAGGATACCGGCACCACCACAACCTCCAGCACCAGCTACTTCTTCGCCCAGGTCCGGCCGGATTACACCGGCGCGGCGCTTTGGATCAGCGACCCCAACGCGCCCGGTGGGCGACGCCTGAATCCGGCCGCCTTCGCCGCTCCCGCCACCGGGACGCAGGGCGATCTCGGACGCAACGTGCTCCGCGGTTTCAATGCCTTCCAGACGGATCTGTCGTTCCGCCGCGTCTTTCCGATCGGCGATCGGTTCAGGCTCCAGGCCCGCTTGGACGCCTTTAACGCCTCCAACCATCCCAACTTCTCCAACCCGACCGAGAATGGGGGCGCGAACCTGGCCAGCCCGATGTTCGGCGTCGCTACGCAGATGCTCTACGCCGGCGCGGGCAGCGGCATGAATCCTTCTCAGACCAACGGCGGTCCCAGGTCCGTCCAGTTCTCCCTGCGATTCCAGTTCTAGCAGGCTGGAAATTGAGCGCCAGTTTATCCCGGTTTCCCGGTTTGGCACCGGGGTAATCGACGCCGGGGGCATCCGGACACGCCCGTGTACCGGATTGACACAGGAGCATTTCCCTGATAGCGTAGGAATTTCGCAGACCATCGCCAATATCCTCCGACTGGCGCCGGCTGCGGTCACGCGTCTCGGTGGCCCCGTTCCGGCTCGTCGGAAAAGTGGAATTACCGGCTGACGATGAATCAACCATATTTCATAGTTGTACTCGCGCACTCGCTCCACGGGCGGATTCGCCGGTTTCACATCGATCAGAAGATCATCTTTGCCGTCCTGGGCTTAGCGCTGTTTGGCTGTTTTACGCTGTTCGGGATGGTCTCCAGCTACCTGCGGATGGCGTGGAAGGTTTCTCAATACAATCGTTTGCAGGCGCAAACGGATGCCCTCCGCGCCCGCTATCAAAATCTGCTGAAAGAATCGAGCCAGAAGTCGACCCAGGTGGCCGAACTGCAACTGCTCGCCAGCGAAGTCTCCATGGCCTATGGAATCAAGCAGATGCCGGTCTCACGCAACGCTTCCGCGCAGTCGGCGCAGTTTACCGAATCCAAACTCTCCGGCCCCATCCAGCCGCCCAGCTTCAATGAGTCGCTGGCCGAGTACAATCTGCTCAAATCGGCCAATCTCAACGTTTTCGGCAACAGCTACGCCCGCCGCTATCTGATCCACGCCAAGCCCTCGCTATGGCCCGTGATCGGGCGTTTGTTGAGTCCTTTCGGGAAGCGCGAGGATCCTTTCAACGGCATGCAGCAGATTCATACCGGAGTGGATATCTCGGCCTCGATGGGCACACCCGTGCGCGTGACCGCCGACGGAATCGTGGCTTCAGCCGAAAACTCCGGCGGCGGCTACGGCAAGCTGATTATCGTCGATCATGGCGGCGGCTTGGAGACCTATTACGCCCACCTTTCGCGGATCGACGTGCTCCCCGGCCAGGAAGTGCGCATGGGCCAGTTCATCGGCGCCTCCGGGGCAACGGGCCGGGTCACAACCCCGCACCTGCACTACGAAGTCCGTGTGGGCGGCGTTGCCATCAACCCGCATAGTTTCCTCGACCACAGCTTCGCGGCGCCGGTCGCCCAACGCGAGTTCGGCTTCTAGGCTGCATTTCTCCACACGCCCCGGCGAGCGCCCTTGATCTCTAATCCGCATTTCTCATGAGTAGTGGCCTTCTCGCTCGCCATGCTCCGAGAAAGCCGGCGCGAAAACCGGAGACGTTTGTCCCCACCGGAGCTTGTATCTAAACTGAATCGCGGAGGGTGAACGACAGCCGCGAGTCTCACTGCGGCGAGAAGACCAGGCAGACCCATTCGTGGTCCGACAAACGGTCCAGCGGGCGCCAGCCGTGCGCGCCCAGCGCGTGCTCGATGCCCGCGGCGTGGTGCGCGGGGAAGCCGGCCAGGATCGCGAGCCGCCGCGCGACGCGGGCGTACTCCGGCGCCAGCGCGTGGTGCGTCACGGCGTTGATGTTGGCGACGGCGACATCGGCGGCGCCGGCGGCGACGGCGCGCAGCGAACCGGCGAAGACGCGCGGCGGACAGGCGTCCGCCAGCAGGTTACGGCGCGCCGTGCGCGCACTTTCCCACTCAATGTCGCAGCCCACGCCCCGCGCGCCGAGCAGATAGGCGCCCTCGAGCAGAATGCCCGTGCCGGTGCCGATGTCCACAATGCGCTCGCCACAACGGACGTGTTTTTCCATGGCCACCAGGACGAGCCGGGTCGCCGGGTGGTCGCCCGTGCCGAGCGCCATGCCCGGGTGCACGGTCAGCCGCATGCGGCCGGCGGGCGTCGGAGACTCATCCCACTCCGGAGCGAGGTAGAAGCGCGCGCCGACCTCGACCGGCTGCCAGGCCTGCCGGCTGAGGGTCTCCCAGTCCACCGCCTTTTCATCCTCAACCCGCGGGCCATACGCCGCGAAGCGCTCGGCCAGACCATCGCTCGCGTCGAACCAGGCTTGCAGCCGGACGCGGCCTCCGGGCAGTTCCTGCTCCTGAATACCCGCCGCACCGTGTTCCCACAACTCGGCGGAGAGCAACTCGGATTCCGTCTCCACGCAATCCAGAGTTAAAGAGGTCATGGGCCGATTATCTCTGGACTGGCCGCTCATTGCCAGCCCAAAATCGGCGGCGCGGCGCGAGCGGGCGCGCTTGGCAGGCACGGCTCTCCAGACCGCCCGGTGGATTTCCGCCGCCGGCTAATCCATTCTCCGGATCACCGTCCGGACGCTGCCCTGAATCACCAGATCGGCGCGCGGGTGTAGCTCCGGGCAAGCCGGATTCTCGGCTTTCAGAAACCAGCGGCCCTTGACTCGCACCAGTCGCTTCAGCGTGCTCTCACCATCGATCAGCGCGGCGACCACCTGCCCGGCGCGCGGCGCGGCGGTCGGTTCGATCAGCACCAGGTCGCCGTTCAGGATCCCTGCGTCCTTCATCGAGTCGCCGCGAACTTTGAGCAGGAAGCAGCCCTCGCGGGGTTTGAAGCCCAGCAGCAGTTCGTCCATCGTCGCCGTGCCGTCGGGATGCAGGTTGACGTATTCCGTGGGCGGACCCGCCGGGATGTGGCCGTACACCGGGAAAACGTGCAACGACGCGGCGGCGAGGGTGGACGGCCGCATTTCACCGACCACGTCGACCTGCCGCGAGCCGCGTTCGGCGGAACGCCGGATGTAGCCCTTGGCCTGCAGCGCGTGCAGGTGGCCGGCGACCCCGTTGGGGCTGCGAATATCGAACGCCCGCTGGATCTCCGGAATCGACGGCGAGCAGCCGTTGTCACGCCGGAACGCAACAATGAAATCGTAAACTTCGCGTTGGCGTTCCGTCATCTCCATGCTATAAGTGTTTACACTATCAAACAGAAAGTCAACGCAGATGATCGCAGCGCCGGCTGCAACGGCGGGCCGACCCGAGGCGGCTGGCGCGAAGTTGCGGTCCGGGAGCGTTGCGGTAGGATAAATAAGTTGGGCGCGTAGCTCAGTTGGTTAGAGCGCCTGCTTCACACGCAGGAGGTCACAGGTTCGAGTCCTGTCGCGCCCACCACGTTCTTCCTTTTGTTTGCAACAAAAACTCTCAATTTGGTAGTCTCCGTGCAAGACTCTGCAAGACTCCGCGCTGCCGCAGGTTTCTTGCTGGTCTGAATCACGTCTCCCAGTGCATCATTCCAGACCTTGGCCGCGGCGCGGCTGTCGGCGGGAACCGCGTGGCTGTAAATCGATAGCGTGATGTTCTGGTCGGCGTGCCCGAGGCGCCGGCTGACCTCCGCGATGGGGACTCCGTTGCGCAGCAATTCGGTGGCGTTCGTGTGCCGAAGCGA
>Ga0182027_10013923_pt1 | contig 11164 bp, 10 predicted proteins | sample 712E1DmetaG_FD_121300 | JGI IMG/M metagenome (GOLD analysis project Ga0182027, IMG submission 121300) | Permafrost microbial communities from Stordalen Mire, Sweden - 712E1D metaG (Illumina Assembly) | ecosystem: Environmental > Terrestrial > Soil > Wetlands > Permafrost | place: Sweden...
AAGCCGAGGCATCTACTGGGCATAGGCGAGCCGTTAGATCTGATACTCGGCATAGAGAACGGCGTGGACACTTTCGATTGCGTGGCGCCCACGCGGCTAGCTCGGAACGGTTGCGCCTATATCGATCCATCGGCCAAAGCACCGACCGAGGCCGGCGGCAGGAAAGATAGGATCAACCTGCTGAACGCGCGCTTCACCGGCGATCTTGGCCCGCTCGATGCCGGATGCGCTTGCTATACCTGTAAAAATTATTCCCGCGCGTACATAGCCCATCTGTGCCGAGCAAAGGAGATGCTCTCGGCGACACTATTGTCCATTCATAATCTCTATTATCTGGTCAATCTGACGAAGCGTCTTAGACAAGCCATCATTGAAGGAAGGTTCGAGGAAGAGAAAAAGCGTTATTTGACCGCGTACTGATGTTGAGGTGCTTCTCTGGCGTATATCTCATGGATCTGATTCGCCGTAAGCGCGGAGCCGTATATGCCGACGTCGTCTATGTATTCGGAAAAATTGTTATCACGAAACGATGAATCCGGAGCGTCATTGCCTATTATAATTTGGTCGATGGAATCTAAGCTTTCATTAATAAATTTGGTAACAGGCGGAGCTACCAGTTTACCGTCAAAGTAAGCCGCCGCCGTTCCGTTTCCGCTTGAGTCTATGGATATGGAATATGCTATATTATGCCACTTACCCGTATCCAAAGTGCCGAAAGAGATATCCAAATCCCCGTAATTTCTTGGAGAATAAAAAGCGTATCCGCTACTAGTATCTGATTTATTCACGGTTAGGTCCATATCGGTATGAGTCATACCATTTTGATTACCTACATATAATATGGCGCCGGAACTATTAGTCAGTTCGGTGAAATTAATCCACAAAGAAGCCGTAAGGCCGGAAGGTTGAAGGTCGCTTCCCGTCATGTGAGTTACTTGGGCCCAACCGCTCTTCTTCTTCAGAGACAGTGCTGATCCTGAACCGGCTGGAACAGTGCTATTTTCTCGATTGACCGTGCTATTTGCTACTAAAGTTCTATTATTTCCCGATAGGTCTAGGGCTGGCTTTAGATTGTCCGCGCCATTTGGATATTGACTCAAATTACCCGTCCCTTCGTTGAAATTCCAATAGGCGATGGCGTCGGCGCCGTGGGTCTGATATATATTCTCGGCGAACAGCGTTATGCCGGCGATTCTTCCTTTTTCGCGCGCTCCGGAAAGAGCGGCCAAGACGACCGACGACAGAAGGGCGATGATGGAGATGACCACCAAGAGCTCTATCAAAGTGAAACCGGAATGAGACGAGCGGATTAATTTCATTGTCATTATTATATCTTATGGCGCGTTAAATTTCCTTAGGCTTGTACTCATCCGGTGCTTTCGCGAGCCACCATTCCAACTGGTCGCGCGTGAGGAGCCCTTCTTGCGCTCCGACGAATTGGGCCACTGACATCGGGTTGACCGGAGCCCAAACCAGAGCCTCGAGAGGGGATTTGCCCATGGCCAGAGCCGAGACGAAGGTGGATGTCCACGCATCGCCGCAACCGGTGCGCTCGAAAGCGGGGCGCGGATCCGGATACATAGGCATATGGTATGATCGTTCGCCGTCGTATAGATACGCACCGTCGGTATTGTCGGTGATGGCTACCATCTTCGGGCCGTAGGAAGCTATTTGTCTCATCATGGCTTTGATATCACCAGCACGATCCATTTTTAATATGCGCCTGGCTTCCTCCACATTGACCACGAAAAGATCAGTACGAGCGTATACGCGCTTCAATTCCTCGAAGCCAAGCTCTATTTGGAAAGTGCCGGGCTGGAAAGCCAGCTTAATTTCCGGATGAGCCTCTAGATAATCGGCTATGGCCATGTGATACGGGAAAGTCTTCGGTGCCAATGAAGTCAGGTATATCCATTTGGGCGGCAGACCTTTTGACAGCCCAAGCCTTCTGGAGCGTTCGCCGGTCAAAGCTTCCGGCAGACAGTAATCGTATTCGTTGTGATGCGTGAGGATAGTACGGTCTTCGTCGTACCATAGGACGAAATGGCAATTGGTCGGCATATTTTTATGCGTCTTGACGAAAGAAGTGACTACTTTATTCCTCTGTAATTCAACCAATGAATCATGCCCGCTCCGGTCATCGCCGACATCGGACACCAGACCTACGCGCAGACCCAGACGCGCCGCGGCTACCGCGGCATTTCCGGCATTGCCGGAGGCTTTTACGGCTTTGACGTACTCGAAAGGCACTTTGCCGGCGAAAGGCAGGCATATCTCGTCACGGTCCGTATCTACTCGACAATGCGCGTTAGCGTCCTTGAGTCGGATGAAAGCGTCGGTGGTTATGTCGCCTATGGCTAGGATGTCTATCTGTTTGCGGAGCATGATAGGTAGGGTATAATTGTACCATTATGTTATCCCTGCGAGAATACGTCGCCGACGCTCTAAAGAAGCATGTCGCCATAGGCCATTTCAATATTTCCACTCTGGACGGCATTTGGGCTGTGGCGGATGCCGCTAAATCCATGAACGTTCCGGTCATCATCGGCCTGTCGGAAGGGGAGCGCGACTATGTCGGCGTACGCGAGGCCGCGGCCATCGTCAAAAGCATAAGAGAAGAGCGTGGACAGGCCATATTTATCAATGCCGACCATACCTATTCTTTCGAACGGGTTAAGGAGGCCGTAGATGCCGGTTTCGACGCGGTCATATTCGACGGAGCGCAATTGCCGTTGGAGGAAAACATAGAGATAACCAAGAAATGCGTGGAATATGCTCGCTCGCGTAAGTCCGCTTCGGGAAACGATATACTGATAGAAGGCGAGCTTGGCTACATAGGACGCTCGTCGGAAGTCATGGCGGCCGTGCCGGCGGGAGTGCAATTGACCGATCCGGCTCTCGCCAAGCGCTTCGCCGACGAAACCGGCATAGACATGCTGGCACCGGCGGTAGGCAATTTCCACGGCATGCTCGAAGGCAATCGCGAATTGACTCTGGAAGCCAAGAAGATAGATCCAAAGAGAGTCTCCGAGATCAGCGAGGAGACAGGTCTGCCGCTCGTCTTGCACGGCGGTTCAGGCCAGGGAGACGATGAAGTGCGGGCAGCCGTCAAAGCCGGCGTGGCCATAGTCCACGTCTCGACCGAGCTCCGTCTGGCATATCGTTCCGGTTTGATGAAGTCCCTTTCCGAGAATCCGGACGAGATAGCGCCGTATAAATACATGAAACCGGCCAAATTGGCCATGCAAAAGGTGGTTGAGGAAAAGCTCAAGGTGATGTTATAATTATCACATGTCAAACGTAGAATTCGACACGGATACCGACAATAACCCGCTTTATTCTTCGCGGACCGGTTATGGCCAAAATCAATCCAAGTCCGTCGGATCAGTCGGCATGTCCCGCTGGCTTATCAGCCATGGTTTGGTCAATAGCGAATCAGGGGCCAAAGCCATATTGATCGGCATTGTGTGCGTCAATTTCATAGCCATGGGGCTGGTGCTTTATTTCTTCGTATTATAATTTAATTTATTTTTAATAATCATTAAAAATCATGAAATTCCTTCTTTCAAGTAAGTTGCCGTTGTCGGTCTATGTCATCTTCGTGGCGGTTATCGTGTCGAACATCATCGCCGCGGTCTTTATCCTTAAACAGGTTTCTTAACATGACTAACTCTTTTTTCATGAATAAAAATTTCAAACATCGTGCTTTCACTCTAGTCGAGCTTCTGGTGGTCATTTCCATCATCGGTCTCCTGTCGTCCGTCGTATTGGCGGCGTTGAATGGGGCCAGGGCGAAGGGGGTTGTCGCCTCCGCGCAGGTATTCGATACCAATATCTATCATGCTTTCGGGGCGAATGCTTCAGTACTTTATGATTTTAATGACGGTGTAGTGCCTCCTACTGATATGTCCGGAAATGGAAATACCATTACATGTCCCGTAACATCCTCTCCCATATCCGTACCTGGCATATCAGGTAAAGGACTCTCATTCTCATCACCAAGCGTATCTTGTTTCAGTGTCAATTTTCCTTATAATAAATTTAGTTCAAGCAATGGGAGTATTTCTTTCTGGATTAATCCCTCGGCCTATGGGTCAGATAGTACATTTAATTCCGGTTTTATCACCTGTCTGTCGTATATTCCTAGATGCCATTGGATTGCTTTGAATAATAATGGACAAATCAGTATGCGAGGAGATAATGATAACACTATCGCACTCATTACTTCCCAGTCAGTACTTCCGTTAGGTGTCTGGTCGCACGTTCTCATTTCGTGGGGTAATACTGTGACTAGGGTATATATCAACGGTAAGCAAGATAATCAAGTTAACTCCGTGCCGACATTCAGCGGTAACACGTTCTACTTAGGAGGATGGGGTGCCGCTGGATTTACTGGCCTCCTTGACCAATTCGCCATATATACCCAATCGCCCCAGTCTCCCTAAATCCCACGGACTTTTGACTTATTTCCTCGGGCGTGTATAATAGCCCCTACACTATTATGCTATCGCTCACCGTAGAAAAGCGCGCGGATGTCGGGAAATTGGACGCAGTCCGAGCGGCAGGTTTGATGCCGGCTGTATTTTACGGTCCCAAGGAAGCCTCGACCTCGATCTCCATTCCCATGGCCGAATTCAAGAAAGTCTGGAAGAAGGCCGGCGAATCGTCCGTCATCATATTGAAGGACGGCGCTACGGAACATGAGGCTCTTATTCACGAAGTAGACAAACATCCCTTGACCGGCGAGCCGCGCCACGCTGATTTCTACGTCATCGAAAAGGGCAAGAAAGTCACGGTCAACGTGCCTCTCATATACGCCGGTGTTTCTCCGGCCGTTAAGGACAAAGGCGGCATATTGGTCAAGGTTCATCGTGAAGTCGAGGTTGAAGCCGCTCCGAGAGATCTGCCGCATGAACTGACCGTCGATATCGCCAAGCTTATAGAACTCAATGACGTCATTCATGCCAAGGACATCGTTCTACCTAAAGGGGTGGATCTAAAGATCGATCCGAATGAAGTCATCACGTCCATCGCCGAAGCCAAAGAAGAGGTCGTTGAGGCGCCTGCCGCCATCGACATGTCTGCTATCGAAGTCGAAGCCAAGGGCAAGGAAGTGAAAGAAGGGGAAACACCTGCCGCCGGAGCTACCGGAGGCGCCGCCGGTGCAGCCAAGGGTGCTGTTGGTGCGGCCAAATCTACCGGTGCGAAACCTGTGGGAGATGTGAAGAAGCCTCAATCGAAATAACGGATGCCGTGGGGATGTAATTTTTCCAGAATTTCACTATAGCCGCCTCTTTTGTCTCGCATCTGTTTTGAGATGCGAGCGATTATTTTTGAACTAAGACCCATTGAATCTCTGACGTATCGGTACGGTGTGCCGATATATAGCATATCCGCGGCTTGGAGTCTGCGGGTAAATAAGTCGATCTCGCTATCCATAAGGAGATCGTCGAGAAAAAGGCGCATCATATCAGGTGTTTGTATCAGCATTAGCGCTCTCATGAGTCTTTCTCCGTCGACGGTATCCCATTTCGTGCGAATTCGCGTGTTCTTTGTTGTAGTTTTTATCATAGAGGGAGGGACATTATATCAAAACGAACCGCTTTACTTAAGTAAAGTGCCTTGATTTGAAGGTATGACCCCCCAGCTCACTTTCCGACTTAATTTTACCCGCTACTCGTTTATGAGAAATAACGCCCAACATGCGCTATAATATAACCGTGAATACGACGGCAAAAAACGCCTTTTTTTTGATATTTTTTCCGCAACTTATCGCCATTTTTTTCCTTGCGTCAACTTTGATTTTGGTGACGCGTGACGCCGCCCATGCCCAGACCATGCAATGCAACACGGCCGCCGAGAAAGCCGCCTGCCAAGCGGCCTTGAATCAGGCTTTGGCCGATGAAGCGGCGGCGCAAGCACAGCTCTCGGCGCAGCAGGGTAAGAGCGCCACTCTCTCCCAAGCTATCGCCCTCCTCACGGCCAAGATCAATGCCGCCGAGGCGGACATAAAAGCAAAGAACATACTCATCCAAACCTTGGGCAGCAACATAGCGGACGATCAAAGTCACATAAGCGATTTGGAAGGCCATATCTCGGCCGGGAAGCAGTCTTTGTCCGACCTTCTCCGCAAAACGAATGAGCTCGATGCGTACTCATTGCCGGAGGTCTTGCTCTCGCAGTCAACAGTGACGGGCTTTTTCAACGATGTGGACACATTTCAATCCATTCAGACCGGTCTGCAGAGCACTTTCGATATGCTCCAAACAGACGAGGCTTCGACTAGCGCGGAGAAGGACGCTTTGACCACTCGCAAGAATACGGAAACGGACGCGCGTTACGCCATCCAACAGCAGGAAGCCGCGGTGAAGAGCGATCAGACGCAACAAAAACAGCTTCTCTCCATAAGCAAAGGAAATGAAAAAGCTTACTCGTCTCTAGTGGCGACGCAGGCTCTGAAGGCGGCGCAGATAAGGGCGGCATTGTTCCCGTTGGCAGGAGGTGGCAAGGCCATACCATTCGGCACAGCTTATCAATATGCCCAAGTAGTCCAACAAAAAACTGGCGTACCGCCCGCATTCCTATTGGCAATACTTACCCAAGAGACCAATCTTGGTGGCAATGTCGGTACATGTTATCTTACCGATCCGTCGAGTGGTTCCGGCATCAACTCCAGAACTGGTTCAATGGTGGCAAAAGTCATGAGACCCTCGCGTGACGTCCAACCTTTCCTCTCCATAGTCCAATCCTTGAACGGAGATTATACCAAGACCGTCGTGTCATGTCCGCAATCGGGTTATTGGGGCGGCGGCATGGGGCCGGCCCAGTTCAGCCCTTCTACTTGGATCTTGCAAGACTTGAACGACCGCATTAGGCAGTTCATCGGAATATCGACCATGCCCAACCCATGGGATTCACAGACCGCATTCATAGCTGCCGGCATATACCTGTCTGACTTGGGCGCAGATTCTTCGAGCTACAGCGCGCAAAAAAACGCCGCCTGTAAATATAATTCAGGTCAGATTTGCTATAATGCCGTTACGGGCAAACCTAATCTTGGTCTTTCATACGGCAACAGTGTCATGGCACTGGCCAACAAGATACAGACGACGGAGATAAATCCGTTGTTAGGATTGTAAGGAGAAAGAAGCTCCTAAATCGTCAGAATAACCGGTATCACCATCGGCCTCTTGGCCGTCTTCTGCAAGATGAATTTCGATACGGCGTCGGTTATATTGTCTTTGACATAGTCCAAGTTCAGAGGATTCATACCCTTGGTCGATCTCTCGGCGGTGTCTTTGACCAATAGACGGACTTCATGGAGGAGCTCCTGATTTTCGCGCAGATAGACGAAACCTCGACTGATGATGTCCGGAGATTTCTTGAGCTTGCCCGTCTGGGCGTTCATGATGCCGAAGACTATGAATATGCCGTCCTCGGCCAGAGCCTTCCTGTCTCGGATGACGACATCCTGAACGTCGCCGACGGAGAAGCCATCCACCAGGACGAGACCGGAAGGAGCTTTTTCTTTCAGTTTAATGATTTTGGCGCCCTTTTCCCGTATCTCGATGATGGAGCTATTGTCGGGAATGACCACATCCTCTTCCTTTAGGCCGTTGGCTTCCTTTGCCACGTCGCCGTGGACGCGGAGCATGTAATGATAGCCGTGGAGAGGCATGAAGAATTTCGGCATGATCTTTCTGTGTATCCACATGGTCTCCTCGCGATATGCGTGGCCGGTGGAATGGACCTCGGCAGTGCGGTAGTGGATGATCTTGGCTCCTTGGCGCGACAGATTGTCTTTTAATCTCTGGACGGCGCGCTCATTGCCGGGGATGACCGACGAAGACAATATGATGGTGTCGCGCGGCGTTATCTTTACCTTGGCGTGGGTCTTGTTGGATATGCGCATGAGGGCGGCAAATTCGTCTCCTTGGGCGCCGGTGGCTAGGATTACTATCCTGTCAGGCGGATAATTATCCATATCGTCCGTGGTTATGATGGTCTCCTTCCGGGTCTTGACCAGACCGAGATGCTTGCATATCTCTATGTTTGATTTCAAGCTGCGGCCTTCCAACACCACCTTCTTGTTATATTTCTCGGCGAACTCGACCATCTTGAGTAGGCGCTCGAGGAGGGAAGAGAAAGTGGCAATGATCAGGCGGCCTTTTGCGTTCTTTATGTATTCCTCCAGATTTTTATGGACTGTCTTTTCCGGTATGGAAAAACCCGGCATCTCCACGTTCGTGGAGTCGGCCATGAGCATGAGGACATTGGTCGGTCCTGCCGGTCCGCCCGTGTGCGGGAAAGCGCGGTCGTATTCGGCGTCTTCTTCCGGCACGGCCACGCCGTCCATGTGGTCCATCTTCAAGTCGCCCGTATGTACTATTGAACCATAAGGAGTCTCTATGATGACGCCCATGGAATCAGGTATGGTGTGAGTGACGGCGAAGAATCTTACCTTGGTGGAGCCTATGGTGACGGTCGAATTCTTCTCCACGATATGGATGTCTAGTTTCGGCACATGCGGGAATTCCTCCTGCCTCTTTTGAATGAGAGCTGAAGTAAGGAGACGAGTGTAAATGGTCGGATTGCCGATCCTTGGCATGATATACGGAATGCCGCCTATATGGTCTAGGTGACCGTGAGTGATGATGACGGCCTTGACCTTGTCCTGGCGCTCTTCCAGATATTTGGTATTTGGGAGTATGTAATCGATGCCGGGAGTGTTCTCATCCTTGAATTGGAAGCCTATGTCCACGACAATGATGTCTCCGCCAAGGGCCGAACCGAACTCTATGGCCGTCATGTTGCGGCCTATCTCTTCCACGCCGCCGAACGGGATGACGCGGATGGCGTCAGGCGCGAGGGCCGGGATGACGTCGCCATCGCGATTTACCATCGGCTTTGACGGTCCTCGACGCATTGAGCGAGCGGCGTCAGGACGGACGATGTTCATTCGAGCGCCGGCGATATGTCGGATCGGAAGCGGAGCATGTTTGACGGTGGAGAAGCTCTTATCCGATTCGAAACGCTTATTGCCGGAATTGAAACGCTTGGGACCGTTATTGTTATTGTTTCCGGCAAAAGGCGCGCGGGCCCTGAATTGGCTAGCGGCCGGTCTGCGGAAAGGAGCGATCTTGCGCGCTCCGCGGCCCATGACCACGCGATGGCCGTTGTTATTTTGGCCGGTGGCACTATTATTCTGTCCGCTGGGCTTATTGGTAAATGGAGTCGAGGCGACCACGTCCGTGCGGATGACGCGCGTCTTATTGAAACGGTTGACGAAAGGACGTCTGTTATAGTTATTTTTATTATCGTTCATTTTTAGTTCTTATTACCAGCGAATATGTTCCACACTTTCTCCGTCTCCAAATACCATTCACTAATTGAACTCCACCTATCCGAAGGCACAACGACCGATTGCAGAGATATTCCTCGTAAAGTCTTCGGTATGGCGTAGATGAAGTCCGGCGAGTATAGGAATATGGCCGGCACGTCCGCGCGGATCAAACTATCTAGCTTCATATAATCCGCCGTCTCCGCGCTAGTCGAAGCCTCTGAACGGATATCGGTAAGTACAGCGTCTACTTTGCTGTTGGCATACAGAGCCACGTTCAACCCCGGCGCATTCCTTTGTGATGAATGCCAGAAAGCATAGAGATCCCGGTCTTTGCCTATCTGTTCGCCGAACAATAGGGCATCGTATTTACGGGTGCGTATGACATTCTGATAAAGGTCGGCTTGTTCGAAGACTTGGACGTCTACCTGCGCGCCCAGAGTGCCCCATTGCGATTTCAACATATTTGCGGTTGCGACTAGGTCCGGAGAATTGGCCGTGTATATGTCGAATGACAGGGTAGTCGAGGCGGTCTTGGCTTTGACGGCCTTTTTCTCGTATATTCCGGCGGAGTTTTTTCTCCAACCATTTTTCTCCAGAAGCGTTTGTGCGCCGGCTATGCCGGTCGTACTCGACGCGGATGATTGGCCTACGAAGGCGGTGGCAGGAGCATCATTGATTCCCATCTCTGCCGCAAGACTGGCCGGCAAAGGCCCATAAGCCTGGGTGCCGTAGCCGTACAAGACGGTTTTGACTATGGCCGCGCGGTCGGTAACCATGTCGAGAGCTTTGCGCACATTCGGATCCGCCAGAACCGTCGCCTGGCTTTGATTAAAGAAGACGCCGAAGATCCGCGGAAGGGGAGTAGAAAGAATGGCATAGTTTTCGGCGGAGTTTGAAGCGAGCTTAGCGGCTTCCGCAGGGTCTATGGACGGCAGGCTGTCTATGTCTCCGGCATTGAGCGCGGAAAGGGCGTCATTCTCATTCTGGAAGAAATGAAAAGTTATCTTGCCTATATGCGGCGTTGTTCCCTCATAGCCGCTCCACGGGACAAGGCTGTAAGAAGTCGGTATACCGCCCTTATCGCGGACTATCGAGTTTTCCCTGTAAGGGCCGGCGCCTACCGGGTCTATGTTGTATTGGCTAAAGATGAATTGATCGTCGCTAACACTATTCCATATGTGTTTCGGTATGATGCCTATAGTGGCATTGGAGAGAAAGCCGCTGTAAGGCTGTTTCAAAACGAATTGGATCTCCGTTGACGACACCTCTTTTACGGTGACATTGGCCCAATCGGCTTGGCGCGGACTCTTCAAGGCGGGGTCTTGGATCTTTTGCATTGTGAAGGCGACGTCGTCGGCGGAAAGAACCGTGCCGTCTTGGAATCTTACGTTCGGTTTCAGTATGAAATCATAAGTCAGCCCGTCGGTGGAAATAGTCCACGACTGCGCTATATCCGGAACTATGTCGCCGTTGTCGTATTTGACCAGACCGGCATATACAAGGGAAGAGATATCGCGGTCCGCATCCGATACGGCCAAGATCGGATTGATAGTCCGCGGCAAGCCGAGCTCTCCCTCGCGAAGCTCTCCGCCCGTGGCGGGTATCTCCGTCATGAAAAGTCCGTTGACTCGCGAGGCTAATATGACTGCGGATACGGTCGCTACCAAGACAAGTAACCAAAAAATAGCCTTCTCCGTCGATGAGAATCTGGATATGTATCCCAATATGTTCGATCCGCGCTTAAAGCGGAATTCTTTTGTATCTTCTGACACGATATTGTATGACCGGTTGAGACCGGGCGGATTATATAAGATTAAGTAA
>Ga0182027_10013924_pt1 | contig 11164 bp, 8 predicted proteins | sample 712E1DmetaG_FD_121300 | JGI IMG/M metagenome (GOLD analysis project Ga0182027, IMG submission 121300) | Permafrost microbial communities from Stordalen Mire, Sweden - 712E1D metaG (Illumina Assembly) | ecosystem: Environmental > Terrestrial > Soil > Wetlands > Permafrost | place: Sweden...
AGCCATGCAAAAGGTAGCGGAATATATTGATGAAGCAATTATAGTAGATGTGAACGAGGTAAGAATATTGCACGGCAAAGGAAATGGAATCCTCAGGCAGCTAATCCGTGAATATTTAAAAACAGTAGATTTAATAAATTCTTTTGGCGATGAAAGCGTTGAATTCGGCGGTGCCGGGATTACAGTTGTAAGATTTTTATGAAACCAAAAGTTTAAGCTTTATGTAACTTGTCGTAAATTAAAGTAGCTATTATTCCAACAAAAGCTATCACAGCCAACGCACCAAAGAAATAAACTGCTAACATATTTTTATTTTTTAGAATTTACTAATATAAACCCCCATAATGCTATTCCAATTGTAGCAATAACGCCAACTACGAGGACAAGAGGTTTGTTATGGCTAATATCGAGAATTACGCTCAAAACAACCCCGCCAAAAGTTAGTTTTGATATATCAACAAAGTATTTTCCCAATTGTTCCCTGAATGTTTTTCTATCTTTTATAAAACAAAATAAAGTTATTTTTTCTCAAATTACTTTAAATAAAGCTATTAATCCTTAAAATCAGACCTGTACAGTTTTAAAAAATCATCTGAATTGTTGACCGGAGTTTTAATTGAACGAAAATGAAAAGTATAATTTGGCCCATTTGCAGGAATTGTCTTAAAATCATCAGCTTTAAATACTGCTACATGATTTTTGTTTGGTACTATCCAAAGTATATTCTTTGATTTTTTATTGTATTTTACTTCATTTCCGGGATATAGTGTTATAAGTGCATTTGCTGAAACATTGGCCAGGTAAGCTGTTTTGACAAATATAGTGTCGTTTACCATGAGTATAGGGTTTAAAATTCTTGAATTGACGTATTTTAAAGGTTTGTCGCAATTCCAGATTCCAAAATTCATAACTTCGAAACTTCTGATAACATTTTGCTCCGTTTGCCATGAATTATAGGTTTCATAGTTGTTATTTTTTAAAAGGGCAATCTTATTATTAATTGATTGTTGCATCAAACGCTCTTCTGTTTTTTTTCTCTTTGAAAGCTCGTTTTGATACACAGAAAATTTATTTGCATAAAGTTGTAATTCCCTGTTGTAATCCTTCCCGTTAAAAACCGGAACGGCTAAGTATTTGCAACTCATGGTATCTTTGCGAAATGTAACAAAATAGTGCATCGGTTTTTCAGATTTCTCGATTAAAATATCATCCCATGTTATTGTTGGATGCTTTGGGTTAATGGGCTTATATTGTTCATCTATTTCGAAAACCGATTTGGCATATACCTGTAGTTCTGGAAATTCAATTGGAAGCACATCGAGTGTAAAATGCCATTTTTTTGGATTGGCCTGGACAGGAAGCAGAGGCTTTTGCAACTCCAGTTCTGTAATGGACGACCTGATTATGCTTAATGAATCAATATTTTCCGCAATAGTATCAACCATGATAACAGATTTATTATTCAGTTTCGGTTTCTTTTGAATGGCAACATTGTCTTTGCCTTTATATATCCACTTTCTTTTTAGAGTATCCAGACAGTAAAGGTTGTAATCTTTACTGCTTTTTGATGACTGAAAAGACACTTTAATATTTTTCCCCGGCACTATAAACAAAGGTTTACCATTGCTGTTTGCATATATTTCAATCATTCCCGCCGATTCAAAATTATTCTTAACGCCCGCGCTATCATCAACCATTGGTATTCCAGACAAAAATATTTCTGCCGGGCCCATAAATTCACGATAGCGGATTTCGATTGGCCCGTTTACAATATTTCCGGTCGAATCGATCAAACTATTTCTTTTGATTTCAATTTTTGAAGCAGGAGTAATATTGATAATGGTATCTGAAGTGTTATAATATAAAAAGCTTTTGTAAGGCAGGTTACATTGAGGCATCGGTGGGTTTATGAAAAAACTTTTTACTTGTGGCTGTTCATTTTTCTCTGATTTATGAAATAAAAAGAACCAGGCCAATGTTGATGTCAGGATTATTGAAGTGGAATAAATCCCAAATTTCATCCATGAATTTTTAAAAGGTGCTTTTTGGGGCAGCTTGGAATAACCTTCTGATACAGCTTGAAAATTTTTATATTTTTCAATCTCATTGCTGGTCAATTTATCGCGGTTTATATTTATGTTATTCATGACTTTCGTTTTAAAATATTTTTTGTTTCATTTTATCAATTACCCTGTAAACTTTAACCTTTGCGTTATTCTCTGTAATGCCTATAATACCGGCTATTTCATTAAATGAACGATTTTCGAAAAAACGCATTTCTATTAGTATTAAATCATTGTCAGATATTTGTTTTAATACTTCAATTATTGTTTCAATCCTTTCTTCCATCAAATCCGGATTGGGTTCCTCAAAAAAATTGTTTAGTTGGACGGTTTCAATATTTACCTGCCTGTTCTTTTTCGAATTTGAATAAAAACTGCTTACTTCGTTGATGGCTATCCGGTAGAGCCATGCAGAAAAGGGGACAGTCCTGTACCGAAAATTATTGATGTTAACAAGCGCTTTAATGAAAACCTGGGAAGTAATATCCGATGCTTCTTCTTTGTTTTCCATTCTTTGATAAACAAACCTGAAAATTTTTTCGAAATATTGATTGTATAAAGGCTCGAAATCTTTCGGGTTGGCCTGTGCTTTTTCGATGAGCCATTTCTCATCTTCCAGTTGCTCGTGGGTTTTATGGTTTTGACTTCTCATATTTTATTGCAATGAAAAAATTATTGGTATTACAAATTGTTGTTTTACTGGTTTGCCTCCCTGTTTACCAGGAACCCACTGAGGTGATTTAAGAATAGCCCTTATTGCTTCCTTGTCTAATAAAGGGTGGACACCACGCAAAATATTTACATCGCACACTTTGCCTTTATGATCAACAGAAAACTGCACTATAATCCTGCCTGAAATGTTTGCTTCTACTGCTGAATCTGGATAACCCATATTGTGCTGAACCCAAATCCTAAAAGTATTTACATCCCCACCTTGAAAAGAAGCATTTTCTTCAACGATTACAAATGCTGGTTCTTCTCCTGACACAACTTCAACTTTTTTTACAACTTTTCTAACTTTAAAAACCACAGTTTGTGGCGGAAATTGCTGGGCAATTGCATTTATTGCGAATACTATCAAAACTATTAGCGGTACTATTTTCGTCAGTTTCATATCAAACTTTTTAATCATAACTGAAAAAGGGAATAAAAGATACATGAAAATTAAACTTTTTGTGAATTATTTCTGAAAATTACAGATTCCAAAATGTTTCAAATAATTCTTTAAATTTGTTTTCAAAATCTTTGAGAAAATGAAATCAATCATATTATTCCTCTGTATTTTCATTTTTACACTTTCTGCAAATCCACAAACACCAGATCCAAAAGCCAAGGTTGCAGGACATTCCGAAGGTTCTGTTACCAAAGCCGAACTAATTGCCCAGGATAAATTAATTCCCGGCAGCAGTGATATTGTTATATTAAATTTTACAATGAGCTACCCGATTGGCGAAGATGATTTTGTGGAATTGGCAAGTAATTCAGATAAAATAACAAGCGAAATGAAAGACAATATCAATAAAGTTAAAGCGGGAACAGACATTACTTTCGAAAATATAAAAGCAAAACGCGGAGATAAAATTCTTATCATAGAAGCGATCGTTTTAAAGATAAAAGAATAAATCCGATTACTGATTACCGATTACCGATTACTGATTACCGATTACCAATTTTTCTAATTTATCATTTGAAATAATTCTTTATCATTGGTAATTAGTCATTAGTAATTGGTAATTATTAACAATTCCTGTTGATTAAATTGGCGCTAAACCGGGAAGCCCTTCGCCCAATAATTTCTAACTTAGCACGTTCTTAATAAATAAAAACCCGGACATGCAGAAAACCCTTAAAAAATCTGCTATTCTATTTTTTATATTCTTATTTTGTAATACTGTCGGCACTTTTGCCCAGCAAACATCATTCGATACTAAAATTGACGGCATATACAGAATGGCGTTAGATCTATTTTCGAAGGAAAAATATGCTGCAGCCCAAAAATATTTTCTGGAAATTGCCAATAATCCGGAAAATATCAATTCAATTTTAAAAAGCAACTCAGAATATTACGCCACTTGCTGTGCTGTTGAACTTTTCAATGAAGATGCGGAAGTCCTTGGCACCAGGTTTATTACCGGAAACCCTGAAAGCCCATTCGTAACTGATGCACTTGTAAAACTTGGAAAATATGCGTATTCCAGAAAACATTACAGACAGGCTTTGATATATTTCTCAAAGATTGCTTATAGTGAACTGAATGAAGATGATAAGGCAGAATGTTATTTTAAATCGGGCTATAGTTGGTTTATGATCGATAGCCTGGATAGAGCTCGCAAAGCATTTTATGAGATCAAAGATATTGACACACGCTACACGCCGGCAGCAAACTATTTTTATGCACATATTGCTTATAAACAGAAGAATTACGAAACAGCTATAGAAGGCTTCAACAAGCTAAAAGATGATGAGACCTTTTCTCCGCTTGTTCCTTATTACATAACGCAATGTTATTATTTTCAGGAAAAGTTCGATGAATTGCTTGCGTATGCGCCTGTGCTGATAGATTCAGTAATTGAAACCCGTGAGGCCGAAATGGCAAAAATGATTGGTGATGCATATTATCGCAAAAATCTTTATAAAGAAGCAATCACTTATTATGACAGGTTTTTCGATAAGGCAAAAGACTTTAAAATCGAAGACTATTATCAGGCCGGATATTGTAATTACATCCAGGGCAACTACGAAAAAGCAGCTGCGATGTTTGAGAAAGCCACGATTTCAGCAACAATCGTTTCTCAAAATGCCAATTACCATCTGGGCGATTGTTATGTTCGTTTAAAAGAAAAAGACAAAGCCCTGCTTGCATTTTCAGAAGCATCAAAAATGGATTTTGACCCAAAGATTAAAGAAGACGCGTCCTTCAATTATGCAGTACTTTCATTCGAATTATCGAATTCGCCTTTCAATAGCTCAATAAAAGCTTTGAGCGATTATATAACAAAATATCCCGATTCGCGCCGTAGTGACGAGGCATATCATTATTTGGTAACATCGTGCTTAAAAACACATAATTATCAGGATGCATTATCTTACCTGGCAAAAATTAAAACCAAAGATAAAAATATAAAAAAAGCGTATCAGCGTGCAGCATTTTTCAGGGGACTGGAAATGTTCAATAACCTTCAATTTGAAGAATCAGATAAAATGTTTGAACTGTCACTTTCTTATGCAGACATGGATCCTTTAATCGCTTTACGCACATATTACTGGACTGGCGAAAATTTATACAGGCTTGGCAAAGTTAACGATGCGCTCAATAATTTTAATTTGTTCATGGCTATGGATGAATCGAAGAATTGTTCTGAATTTTCACTCGTTTATTACAATATTGCGTATTGCTGGTTTAACAAAAAGGATTATAATGCTGCATCTAACTGGTTCACAAAATTTCTTGACAATCCTAAATTGAAAAAAGATAAAATTATGGCCGATTCTTACAACAGGCTTGGCGATTGCTATTTTATGGACAGCAAGTACAATGATGCAATAATTTTTTATACTAAAGCAATAGAGATTGGGCTTTTCGATAAGGACTATTCAATATTCCAGAAAGCGTTTACACTTGGGTTGTTAAACGATCATAAGAAGAAAATTAGTCTGTTAAATACATTAATTACGTCGATGCCCGAATCGGGTTATAACGCTGACGCATATTTTGAAATCGGGCGAAGCGAAGTGGCGCTTCAGAAACCGGATGATGCAATTAAATATTTTAATAAATTATTGAACGGTTATCCTTCGAGCAGCTATGTAAAAAAAGCACTTTTGCAGCTTGGATTGATCGATTTCAATGCCGGACGCAATGATCAGGCAATAGAAAAATATAAAAAAGTTATCACCGATTATCCTGCAACTCAGGAAGCACGAAGTGCTTTAACAGGTATAAAAAATATTTATGTGCAGATGAATGATGTGGACAGTTATCTGAAATATACAGAAACATTGGGCAATTTTGCAAATATCAGCTTATCTGAAAAAGATTCGCTCATGTATTATGCTGGCGAGAATGTGTATACCTCCGGCGACTATGCCAAAGCAAAAGAAAATTTCCGAAAATATATTGATAAATTTCCCGAAGGCAATTTTATTCTCAATGCAAGTTATTATTATGGAGACTGTTCCCTTAAATCGGGCGATGCAATTGAAGCGTTGAAATCATTTACATTCGTTGCAGGCAAGCCCCGCAATAACTTTACCGAACCGGCTTTGGCCTCGGCAGCGCAGCTCAATATGGAGAAAAACGACTTTTCTTCTGCTCTTGCTGAATATAAAATGTTGGATAGTATAGCAGAAATTGAACAAAACCAAATAGATGCACGTATCGGACAAATGGAAATATATTTTAAATTGAATAAATACTCAGAAGCAATTGAATCAGCCAGAAAAGTGTTAAAAACTCCCGGAGTTGCCCTGGAAAATGAAAGACGGGCGTATTACATTATTTCCAAATCGTTGATTGCAACTGACCAGGCGGACCTGGCTATTGAGCAATTGCGAAAATTAGCAATTGATGTTAAGAATGCAGAAGGGGCAGAAGCTAAATTTCTAATAGCTGAAATATTATATAACCAGGACAAGAAAGATAAGTCGGAAAAGGAAATCTTCAAATTTATTGAATTGAATTCACCGCATCAATATTGGAATGCTAAAGCTTTTATCCTGCTTTCTAAAATTTATCATAACAAAGGCGATGATTTCCAGTCAGCTAATACATTGAAAAGTATAATAGAAAATTACGAAATTAAGGACGATGGAATTATTAAAGAAGCAACAGAATTGAAAACTTCTATTGAAGGACAGCGCCATGAGGAAATGCAAAACAAATCGCAGGAAGACCCGGAAAAAGACCTTTGAAAAATAATTACAAATTACAAATTACAAATTACAAATTACAAATTACAAATTACAAATTAACACGCACACATTTTCTAAGCACTTTGCACTGAGCACTAAAAATATGATTAAAGACAACAAAATAAAAATTATTTCTAAAGCATTGCTAACATTGGCAATGATGATGTTTGCCAGCCATATTGTCATTTGCCAGGACATAAATAAGGAAGTTACTGTTGTGAAAGCCTACAAGCCGGAAGTTAAAGATGCAACAAAAATTAACCAGATGCCCGAATTTAATGATACATTGGCTGTGGTTCCCAATTTTGAATATTCAATATCTTCTGTAAGGTTAAATACACCTTTTGCCCCTCGTCCAGTTAGTGCTGCAAAAATGTTGGCTGATCCGTTAACGAGTTTACATACAAGTTATCTGAAGCTTGGCTACGGGAATTATTTTACACCATTAGCCGAATTAGACATTTCGAGCCAGCGAATGAAAGAAAATTCTTTTGAAATATTTCTTAAGCACCAATCGGCAGATGGGAAAGTAATTTTAGACAATGGCAATGAAATTGTTGCTCCTTATGCAAACAATACTGCAACAATTTGGGGAAAACATATTTTAAAAAAATCGATATTATATGGAAGTGCTGGATATTTTAGCAATAAAACAGCTTTTTATGGATATAACACAAGCAATCAAAATATCGACATTTCAAATATAAATACTGGAGATAGTCTCCAAACATATCAGGGCGGAAGTTTTACGCTGGGGCTTGAATCGCTTGAAACGGACAGCACAAAACTTTACTATAACCTGAAAAGTTGTTTTGATTTCGTTGGTGATAAATTCAGCCATTCCGAAAACCATTTGTCTTTGGCTGGATTGACCGGGAAACAAACAGGTGAGTTTTATTTTGGCACTGAAGCATATTATGATTATTATTCTTCGGCCAATGCAATTGATTCGGGTTATAATACAATCTTTAAGATCAGGCCATACCTGAGCAAGAGTAAAGGGAACTGGAGATTTTTATTAGGTTTCGATGGAGTGAACGACAATACACTGTCAGGTAGCACTTTTCATAATTATTTAAGGGCAAACCTGGAATTTATTGTTGTTCCATCGGTGCTTTACACATTTTTTGGCTACGATGGTTTTTTGGAAAAGAATAGCCTTTTGTCTGTTTCTCAAATAAACCCATACATAATTCCCGGACTGAATGTAAAAAATGCCGACCATAAAACGCACATTTTTGGTGGTTTGAAAGGCAATTTCAGTTCAGATGTCCAGATTATGGCACAGGCATCTTATTCAGAAGTTAACAACCAAAGCTTTTATATCAATGACACAATTAGTAAGTTAGCCAACAAATTTCTTGTTCTTTATGACAACATCGAATTGTTGAAATTCTCAGCCGAATTGGATTTCAGGTCTTCAAAAAATATAATTATTACTGCAAAAGCTGATTATTCAATTTATTCTATGACAAAATTACCAGAACCCTGGCAGATGCCAGGGTTTGAATCAACGATTTCTGCAAGGTATAGTTTGCGCGATAAAATAATATTGACTGCTGATTTGTATGTTTTAGGTAGCCGTTACGCGCGCAATCCTTTAACAGGTGGAGTTATTAAACTTAACCCATTTGCCGATTTCAACCTGGGGGCTGAATATCGATACACAAAAATTTTGTCATTGTTTATTCAATTTAAGAACCTGACAGCAACAAAATATGTTTTCTGGAACCAGTATCCTCTTTATGGTTTCCAGGTTATGGGCGGATTTACGTATGCTTTATGAGTCAAGAATCAAGAGTCAAGAGTCAAGTATCAGGAATAAATTTTTAGTTTTAAAAATAGGTTGCGGATTATTTGAAAAATATTTACAACAGTTTTATTAATGAAGTTTAACTTAAAAATAATTTTACCAATAATATTAGCTCTGATAATTCTGGTAACAGGAATAATTGTCTTATGCAATTGCATAATTTCTTCCAAAACACAAAAATATATTTATATCACAACTAAAGAAGTCCCATACAACAAAGTGGGTTTATTGCTTGGTACCAGCAGGTACAACAAAAGCGGCCAGCCAAATTTATATTTTTATTACCGGATACATGCTGCTGTTATATTATACAAAGCAGGTAAAATAAAATATATTATTGTCAGTGGCGATAACCGATTGCTTTCTTATAACGAACCAATTACAATGAAAAAAGAGCTTTTAAAAAATGGTATCCCTTCTGAGGTAATTTTTCTGGATTATGCGGGATTTCGGACTTTCGACTCAATTATTCGTTGTTACGAAATATTTGGGCAGAGAAGTTTTACAATTATTTCACAAGGTTTTCATCTTGAACGTGCAGTATTTATTGCCCATCGATATGGAATTGGTGCAATCGGTTATGAAGCAAGGGATGTAAATTATATGCAGGGTTTGAGGACACAAACACGGGAATACTTTGCAAGGGTAAAAGTGTTTTGGGATTTTTTTACTGGTGAAAAACCAAAGTTCCTCGGTAAAAAAGTTGAGATAAATTAGAATTTAATTACAGCAGTCAAAGTTAATAACTATAATTATTTAACTTGTTGATTCTTTGTTGAAAAAACACTCTTATTTACGGGCTTATTAAACTTCTGGTTGGGGAATAAATAGTATATTTGCACTTCAATAAAATTTATTTAAAATTGGTTATTAAATGAGCACTATAGAGAACGAAAACAATGTTAATTCACACAAAGATTCTTCAGGTTATTCTGCAGATAGTATTCAGGTACTGGAAGGGTTAGAAGCTGTCCGCAAAAGGCCGGCAATGTATATTGGCGATATTAACGTAAAAGGGTTACACCATTTGGTTTATGAAGTTGTCGATAATTCTATCGATGAAGCCATGGGCGGCTATTGTAAAAATATTGTAGTAATCATAAACGAGGATAATTCAATAACTGTATCTGACGATGGCCGCGGGATTCCCACCGATTATCACGAAAAAGAAAAAAAATCAGCACTCGAAGTTGTAATGACAGTCCTTCATGCCGGCGGAAAATTTAACAAGGATTCTTACAAAGTTTCCGGCGGATTGCATGGCGTTGGCGTTTCTTGCGTCAATGCACTGTCTCAGTATTTACGGGTTGAAGTACACCGTGAAGGGAAAATTTTTGAACAGGAATATAAGATAGGAAAACCACTGGCGCCTGTGAAAGAAATTGGCGTAAGCGATAAAACAGGCACAATCACAACTTTTGTTCCGGATACAACGATATTTCTGGTAACCGAATTTAATTTTGAGATTCTTGAATCGCGCCTGCGTGAACTTTCGTTTCTAAACAAAGGCGTTCATATGACCCTGATTGATAGACGTGAGAAAGAGGAAGCAACGAATGGTAACGGAGATAAATTCAAGACGGTGCATTTTTATTCAGAAGAAGGACTAAAAGAGTTCGTCGACTATCTTGATGCAAACCGTGAAAAGTTGATTGAAAAATCAATTTATATCGAAACAGAAAAAAATGGTATTCCTGTTGAAATAGCATTACATTATAATACTACGTTTACCGAGAATGTTTTTTCGTATGTAAATAACATTAATACAATAGAAGGCGGAACACATCTTGCAGGATTTAGAAGAGGGCTGACCCGGACATTAAAAGCTTATGCCGAAAAAGAAGGAATGTTGCAAAAGCTAAAATTCGATATTAGTGGCGATGATTTTCGTGAAGGCCTGACGGCAATTATATCTGTAAAGGTTGCAGAACCACAGTTCGAAGGGCAGACAAAAACCCGGCTTGGAAACAATGAAGTGATGGGTGCTGTTGATGTAGCAGTGAGTTCGGAATTGTCAAATTATTTGGAAGAAAACCCGAAAGATGCCCGACAAATTGTCAACAAGGTAATACTTGCAGCCACTGCACGCCATGCAGCCCGAAAAGCCCGCGAAATGGTACAGCGAAAAAACGTACTTTCAGGATCAGGGTTGCCTGGAAAGTTGGCCGATTGTTCCGATAAAGATCCGGCAATATGCGAATTGTACCTTGTTGAAGGGGATTCGGCTGGTGGTACAGCCAAACAAGGCCGCGACAGGAAGTTCCAGGCCATTATGCCGCTTCGTGGAAAAATATTGAATGTGGAGAAAGCTATGCAGCATAAGATTTACGATAACGAGGAAATCCGGAATATGTTTACTGCATTGGGCGTTTCGATA
>Ga0182027_10013927_pt1 | contig 11161 bp, 13 predicted proteins | sample 712E1DmetaG_FD_121300 | JGI IMG/M metagenome (GOLD analysis project Ga0182027, IMG submission 121300) | Permafrost microbial communities from Stordalen Mire, Sweden - 712E1D metaG (Illumina Assembly) | ecosystem: Environmental > Terrestrial > Soil > Wetlands > Permafrost | place: Sweden...
AAAATTATTTAATCCCATACTAATTGCGCTTTCAGCCCATGTATTTTGGGTAACTATTGTGTCATATTCAAAACTCTTAAAGCTTATTCCGATGATTCTAAAAACAATTGATATAATGACCAAAATCATTGCAGCAACTATCCATTTATTTTTTACAAACTCTTTAGCCTTTTTCATGATGCTATTATATAATACTGGCATGTATTTGTCTGTTGTAATTCCACAATATAACGAGTCTCAGAATATCAGGTCCGGTGCTATAACTTCGGTAGCTGAATATTTGGGTAAACAAAATTTCGAGTGGGAATTGATCATTGTTGATGATGGCTCAACTGACGATAGTTACTCTGTGACGCAAAACATAATCCAAAAAAATCCAAAAATTAAACAGATCCGAATTCCTCACGGAGGGAAGCCAGCTGCAATTTATGAAGGAATCAAATTGGTAAAAAGTGATTACATATTATTAACTGACATGGATCAGTCAACTCCAATATCTGAACTTGAAAAACTTATTAAATATACCAACCAATTTCCCATCATAATCGGTTCTCGCGGCGGAACAAGAAAAGACGCTCCATTACTCAGGAAGCTATCGGGGTTTATTTTTGGGACTTATCGTAGAATCCTTATTTTAAGATCTATAAAGGACACGCAATGCGGTTTTAAATTATTTAATGTTAAAGTTTTAAAAAAATATTTTCCTAGGATTTCAAGTTTGGGCAAAAAAAATGTTAAGGGATGGTCAGTCTCGGCATTCGATGTCGAATTGCTTTTCATGCTTTCTAAAGCCGGATACAGAATAAAAGAAGTTCCTGTTAAATGGAATGACCTTGATAAATCCGAGACAAAAGATAGGAAATTCATTAATGAATCTCTTGATATGGCTAAACAAATATGGATGATTCAGTTTAATAATTTAAGGGGTAAATACAAAGAAGCGCCCTAAGGCGCTTCTTTAATTCCTCAACTAAGTTCTTATTTTCTTTTCGCTTTCCTTTTAACTTTAGTTGATCTTACAGCTTTTGGAGCGGATGCTCTCACGGCCGACGATTGTCTAGCCCTAGCTTTTTTTGGTATTTCTAGCCATCTCAGAACTGCATAAACAACAGCGGCAATTAATGTACCTAATATTTGAGCTACAATGAATACCCATAATTGTGATAATGCCGTCCCTTTCTCAATGACTGCAGCAACTAAACTCTTCCATGGATTTAATGCTCCTCCCGTGAATTGGGTTGTTATTATTAATCCAGTGAAATACGCTAACCCCCAGATAAATCCAAGATATGATTTGAATTTTTCTGATGTGCTTATTTTTAAAAACACAAATACTACAAAAAATGTTCCGAGCATTTCTAAAACAAATGCAGTTGAATCAAATCCTGTAACGAAAGTATTACTAAAATTTAAACTTTGCAATAGAGATTGTCTTACCTGATCAGAAGTTCCATAGCCATTCTTTATCATTTCGAAATTTACAAAATTTGGTTTGACCCAATTTGCAATTGGAAATGCCGCAAAAAACGCTAATAGTTGAACAACAATATATGCAAGGAAAGTAATTAAGTCTTTTGCATAAAATTTCTTTGCAACAGCTTGTCTAAAAAGACTTACCAAATACTCCCCCAATGTAACAGCAGGGTTCATATGTGTCTTTGATAATGGGCTGAACACATACCATATAACCATAATAGCAAATGCTATAAAGAATGGTTCTATTCCCGCAGCAAGCATTGGTGCCAAATATAGCATTAATGCTAATAGCATCGTTGCTAAAAATTCAGCGACAAATTCTAGGACAGTTGTCTTTGAAATTTTCATTTATAAATAAAAATATAAAAAATAAAATAAAAAAAATTGTTATTTCTTTTTTCTCATTCGAAGTGCAGACGCAATGATTAATACAACAAAAACAGTCAGAAAAGGAATAATAAAACCAAACGCTTCGTTACTCATTGAGACTCAAATAATGAAAACTTAATATCACTCGTAAACAGTGTAATTCAAAACCTTAAAAATCTCAACTAGTAAACGAAATTCGTCAGATAATTAACTCGTACGAAGAAACATCAAGTGTATTATAATATGTCTCCGTAAAGTTCCAGTTTACTTTCATATAATATTCATTCGCGGCTCCAGTCACTGATCCGTCTTTGTCCAGCATGATACTCACGGATTGCATGAAATAACTATCCGGTTTAGACGTATCCGGCATATATTTTAAGTAGACGGGCTCTTTTTTATCAAATTTATTCTGGAGTACAGAGATCAACGAATCGAATGTATAAATATAATTCTTTCCCGAAATAAATATATTTGAAATATCCGTGTTGTTTCCGATCAAATATGTGCCAATATTTTTGGCGGGATATTCCAGATTACTTTCACTACTATTCGACATGATTGTAAATTGGGGGACAATTATTTTTCTCTCTTCAAATACTGCCCAGCAAGTGTAACCGTTAAAAATATTATCTGATTGTAATTCCCCTTTTCCGTTTAAAGTTACATTTATAATATCCGAGAGACTCGGAGTAGAATTGCTATTGTTACATACAAGCGCACGATTTAGACACGAAACGCATGATTCTTCATTATTATCTTTTACTCCATTTCCATTTAAATCAAGAAATAAACTAACAGTTGCATTAATTTTTGTTTGAGTGGGCGTTGGTAATAAAGATGGAGTTATCGAGATAATTATATTCTTTACTGAATTATTGTTTGTCACAGCCTTATTCAATGGAAAATTTGGGATGAGATACAATGCCCCAGCAATTAATCCTACTATAATTAAAAATGTGAATATTATTTTTAATTTCATGGATTCAAACTTATGTATCAAATTTTAATTATTGAAGATGACAAATTATTAGCCGAAACCCTTTCAGACTGTTTCGAAAAGCAATTATATCATATATCTGTAATTACGGATGGACAAGTTGGCTATAAAAAAGCCTTGGGGAACACTTTTGATATACTGGTTATTGATTGGTTATTACCAAATAAAAATGGTGTTGATATTATAAAATCGCTAAGAAATAACCATATAGATACTCCAACTCTAATCATGTCATCAAAAAATCACGTGAACGAGATAGTTACAGGATTAAAAAGCGGATCTGACGGATATATATGCAAACCTTTTAATTTACTTGAGTTTAAAACACGTGTTCTAGCATTGCTCCTCAGACCATCACACAGCAGAAAATCATATTTAACGTATAAAAACATATCAATAGATTTGACGAGAATGCAGGCATTTATAGGTCATAACGAATGCAATTTACGAAAGAAAGAGTTGCTGATATTACAATTTCTTCTTGAACATCCGGATATGAATATCACCCGAGAACAAATATTAAATAATGTTTGGGGGTTCGAGGCCGATCCATACGAAAGCTCCATTGATGTTCATATAAGCCGATTAAGAGGCAAAGTCGACAAGCCTTTTGGGACTCACTATATAAAAACTATCCACGGGTTTGGGTACAGGTTATCTTAGGTTGGATCCGGCATTATTACAAAAAAACTTGCCCCTTTACCAAATGAACTCTCGCAGGAAATCAAGCCATTAAAATTTTCGAATAGAATTTTACGGATATTTAAAAGTCCTAAACCATTTCCATTTTCTTTGGTTGTAAATTGTTTATAAAAAAGTTTGGTTATATTTTCGTCATTTATTCCAGATCCGTTATCAGAGAAGATTAAATTAAAACCCAAATCATCGCGGAAAGTCTTTATGGTTATACACCTTCGTCTTTTTACATTTGACAAAGCATCTACAGAGTTATTGATTAGATTGATCATGATTCTATGAAATTTATCTATATTTCCAATCAGGAAATAATCTTCCTGATAATCCTGGCTGACATCAATTTTATATTTTGAAAAAGTTATAGTATACAACCTCAAGACTTTTGCAATCTCTTTTATTACAGTTGATCGTTCAGGCTGGTAACTTTTATTGTTTAATCTCTGATTTGAGTTTGTGGATACAAGATAACTCAGTTCATCAATGCCCGCCTCTATGCGTTGCATAATTATTTTATTTTGAACAGGATCAGATTTATATTGTTCAAGATTAACTTTGACCATTGTTAAAGGCGTAGAAATATCATGAATGAATTTGTTGAGATCAGAATTTATCATCATGATATTAAATTTAAGATTTATTTGATTCAATAATAAAATCCGAAGTCACATTTAAACTATGTTTTTTGATACAAATGCTCGTATTTGTGATAAAATATTGCCCTAACTGATGTGCTGGTAGCGCAATGGATAGAGCAACTGCCTTCTAAGCAGTAGGTTACAGGTTCGACCCCTGTCCAGCACACTTATTTTCCGTGAAAATCCCACAAAAGACCTCGGATATTGACTTATAGTGGTATAATCATTACTGTATGGATATAACAGCTATACAACAAGGTTTGCATTTAATTCAGGGACTGACGGGTGAGATTCCTCATTTAGCTATTGAAGCTCAAACCATAGCGGCAACTCTAATACACCAAGTAGGAAAAATGCTATCAGCGAATTGCGTGGATTTGGGGAGTTCTGCTTCAGGCTTTATCCATTCTTTATTATCTGCTGGTCCTACTGCTGTTCCAACTTGTGTCGACGGAACTAAGAATTGTGTAATCAACACATTTCCAACATCAACCCCTGTGGCAAGTTTCATTCCTATTCCAACAGAGGGATCATTACCTCAACCTGAAGGTGTTAATCCAGATGTTATCATGGGTGGTCTTGGACTTTTAGCTATTGTTTGCTTGATTCGCGCAATACCACCAATTAATACCTGGCCTTCATTGCGAAGACGTAAAAAATAATCAATTTTTATTGTTATTAAGTATTTTATTCAGTTATAATGCATTTGATAACTAATCTTGGTGGCTTTAGCTCAGCTGGTTAGAGCGCCTGTCTGTGGAACAGGAGGTCGGTGGTTCGAGTCCACCCAGCCACCCATTGTGAGATTATTAGCAAAAATAACCTCCAAAGTATCAGTATTACCAAGCTTCTTCGTTAGTTCGAACCTAGTTACAACCCTTCTTGCTTCTGGAGCTATCTTTTCTACGAACTTTATTGGAGAATCTATATCTAGTTTAACTTTTCGGTCCTTTAATATATAGTTCGAACCAAGATTGAACATTACCTCTTTTTGAACCTCTGGAATCTTAGTATCGAATCTTGTCTTGGCATTTTCAGCAAAATTCATTCCTTTTTCCATTTTTTCAATCCACTCTGCCTGTCTATTATCAGTATTATCAACTAGCATTTTTAGTGTTCTTTTTTCCTCCTCTACAGTCTTCTTTTTTGCCTTAAATTCATCCTCAGTGATTAAATCACCAAGTCGTAAGTTCATAAGCCTATCAAGCTTAGCTTCGACTTCATCATATAATTTACGATTCTTTTTTTGAGCATCTTGTCTTAATATTATCTCCTCTGAATGCTCACTTTTGAGCTGTTCAATAGCCCATTTATGGAATGATTCTGGTATCTCAATATTTTGTAATAATTCCATAAAAGCACCATCTAATTTATCAACATTGATTGTTTTCTGCTCACACTTCCCTTTTTTCTTTGAACAATGATAATGTAAATACCTCCTAACTGTGCCATCTTTAAGGATTTTTATTGTTGGGTCGCCAATAATTGAGCAACCACATTCACCACACTTCATCAAGCCTGAGAATGGAAAGAAGTGTTTTTGAGGTCTTGGGCGGTCTTTTCTACCCATTCTGAATTGAAGTTTATCCCATTCGTCATCGGTAAACATTTTAGTATGCTTGCCATAGAACAATTTGCCTTTGAAAGTAAATTCTCCAACATAAAATCTATCACCAAGTAATCTGCAAAATGTGTTGTATGGAAGTGGATGCTTTGGACTTTTGAATGTTTCCCTAACTCTAAGCCCTTGCTCAGTCATCCATTTTAATGCCTGTTTAGGCTCCATTCTACCTTCAATAATATGCATAACTCCACGTTTGAATAAATCGAATCGCTCTGGGTCTGGTATTATTTCATCATCAATACCAACGTGAATAAATTCAGTGTGCTTATATCCCATTACTAAAACTGAGTGTGGGGACCAGCCTCGTTCAGCCTTTTCGATAAGTCCACGCTTGGTGTCTGTGCTTGTTTCAATACTGCTCTGATTACTCATAGCAAATTCGACTGAAGGATTGATAATATTGTCCGTTGGTAGCCAATTTCTATCAGCCGTTCTTATATGTTGAATTTCGTGACGTTGTAGTAAACCCATTATTATGCCCGCCTCCTCAGGATTGCGAGACAGCCTCGATAATTTCCACGTAATGATTCCGTTTATCTTACCGTCCCGAATCATTTGAATCATTTCATCAAATTTTTCCCTTTTATATGGGACAAAGCCAGATTTTTGTTCCTCAAATCTTTTTTCAATCTTGAAAGTGCCTCCCTCACGCTCAATGACACGCTCCATTGCTTTAATTTGGTCCGTTGTTGATGCAACCTGTCTATCCTCAGATTCCGTTGATTTTCTTGCATATACACCGTATTTAATTTTGCTTGTATCTAGCTGTATACTCATTATTATGTATATTTTTGATGGATTTATTTATTCATTTGATATATTTTAACTTAGTCTTGTAAAGAATAAAACTAAAACAATTATTGCTTTTGTAATTTTTCAAGCATAGCCTTAATCTCTTTTATTTCCTCACTTTGAGTATCCTCTTTTTTCTTACCATCAAAACTCATACTGCCAATAATTGAACTTACTCTTTTAGGCTCAATATAACCATAGCCGAAAGTTGTGCCGACATTTTCGTGACCGACATTCTGGCTTACAGCTTTCATTTGCTCACCCGTTTCAATAGACTCATAAGCTTTATTTATAGCGAAATGTCGAAATTTATGAGGTGAGAAATAATCTAAGCCAGCGTCTTTTGCACGTTCTTTGAATATAGTTCGCATAGCACCAGCATTTGCCCAAAATTCAGGCTCTAACCCCTTTGCAACGAAGCCATAATTACTTACACCAGCTTGTTCAACCTTAGTTCTTGGAAAGAGCGGGTCGGTAAGCTTGTATAAGTTCTTTTCAACTAAGAAGCTATACCAATCAATGACATACTTTACTAAAATTTCATCAAATTCAAATAGTCTTGTCAGTATTTGCTTAGAAAACTTAGTTTTAACTCCTCTAAGTGGCTCCTGTTCAATTTCAAGCGTTTTAATATTAAAACATCCAATCGGCAAAGTTATAACTGCTAAATCTCGCATACCTGAAAGAGCCGTGAATGCAATCAAAGCCCTATCTCGCAAATCTATATCCGAATCCGGCTCTATAGACTCACATAGCTGTTTGATATATGCAAGTGTTGGATATTCTGGATGTTTTGAACTTGTTGCAATACGGGACTCCTTTTTGCTCAATCGTAAATATTGCACATCGTCAGAATGCACTTTGGACTTATAGCCCGATTGTCCAGAAAGCCACATAAAAAACGCATTCACGTGCCTCAAAATATGATACTGGGTCGTAAGCGATAATGGTTGCCCTGTTTGCTTATTCTTATGCAAAGCTAAATACTTTTTGAATTGTTCGGCAAACTTTTCATTAAATTCACAATAATCAGACTCTTTGGTAAACTCCTCATATTTCCAGATTGCTAACTCTATGGCTTTAATTGTCTTAGGTGAGAATCCTCTAGCATTTACCATCCAGTCAAAATATTTTCTTTTAATTTTCTCGTTTTTTGTTTTAATGTTGTTCATCTAATTATTAGTAAAAATTTATATAACCAAAGTGAGCAGTTATAGGAGGGTTAGCGAATAAGAATAATCATCTTTCAGCTTTCTCCCAATAATCGCAATATTCTTTGCATTTTTTATTAACCATCAATTGAATATCATTTAAGGAATTGCATTCACCATATTCCATATCTTCTGTTTCTTCACCAGTTTGTCTTTTTATCTCATCAATCAGAAATGCTATGCGCATAATCCATTTGCCAGAGTGTGTATCGTAACTATTTATGGATGTCATAGTTAATCCAGCACACCAATCTTCTGCATTTATTCCTAACCTTAAAGCTCCTAGCAAGTATTTTATCGACCACTTTTCAAGCTTGATTGTAACTATATCTTCTTGTGATTTTGGGTTTGTTAGTTGATTTTCCATTTTAGTAATTTTTATTTAATTAAAGTTCTAGTTAATATTTTTGAAAAAATATCTTTTTTTTGCTTCAAGGTCCAAGTTTTTCCGTCTTTAACGAAGGTTGTATAAATACTGGCAATTTCCTCCCAAATTTTTAACTCATTCATTGGGTTACTATCTCTCTGAAAATTACTAATAGTTTCTTCCAATGAAGTTTCTTCAACCTCTTTCAACAATTCCTTAAATATGATTACCCTGATAATAAAACCTTTGGGTAATACTTCTTGTCGAATTGGACCAGAGACTATTTGGTTAGTTCTAATTTTCTCGTTTTTGGTTTTGATATTGTTCATAATTTTAATAAAACATATAATTTACAAGTGAGCGTTTCGAGGAGCTTTAACGAATAAGAATAATACTCTTTAAGCCCTCGCATATTTTTCGATTATTTTTCCATTGGTAGATTGTTAATAATTAAATTACGTCAAATAAAGTGGGCTGGTCTCGTTTTACTTGATTTTTACTTTCCTCCTTTGGTGGCTCAGATTGAAGGGCTACTATAGGAGGATTACGAGCAATATTATGCTCAGTCTGATTTACCTGACTACTGAAGCGATTTAATGCTAAGTTACAAGTTGGACATTTGCTTTGGAGAACGACAGATTGATTACCTCCGCCTAAAACCTTTTCACGCCTAATAACAGAAACGTCTTTGGTATTTGGCATAACCGCCTTACGACAATGGAAACAGTAAAATTCACCATCTTGAAGTTTGACACGTTGTTTTTGCCATTCTGTCTCTAAAAATAATTTGATGTCGGAACCTAAAAACAGATATGGAGATTTGCTATCAGGTAGCGACTTCATTCCTGAATGATGCCAACCAAGTATTGTTTGCAAGTGGACTTTTAATGTTTCTGATAGTTCCTCGGATGAATAGGACCGTTTATTGGATATTATCCTTAGATTGTATGTTTTTCTCATTGTTATTTTTATTTAATATTTTATTTATTGGAGCGTAGACAGCTCGGTAAAGGTTAAGCAATTTAGAGGCTTTGTCCTGTGCTTCTGAAAATGTAATATCTTTCCCGTATTCAAGAAAGTAGATTTGTTGAAATTGTGTGATTGCCTCTTTGCTCAACATTTCTAGTTCTCGCTATACATCCTGTTTTTTAATGCCTTGAGGCTATTAAACAAGTCGTGAGGCTCGATAACCAGCTCTAACCGCCAATATTTATCGATAAGCTCATCTAGTTGCTTGGACTTCAGGAAATAAAATGTTGCCTTGCTTAAATCATCCTTTAGGATGTATTCAAGTGGAAAGCCGTTTGCGACTAAAACGGCAGAGAGATTTAAGTCACTTGTGGAAAAATGTTTGTCCCGACTCATTCTCATACATATAAAAATTTAAGTATGAGAAAAAAATAGCATTTGGGAAACTCGCGACTTCGCGCGAACTATATTAGAAGTCTGGATTCAATTGAATGTCTTGGCGTTTGATAATTTTGATAAATTCCTTTCTACCAGTTTCGGCATAAACCTTGTAATTTATTCTATCTGAGGCATCAACAATTTGGTCGGTAGTTAAATGTTCACGTGTGGTGTTATTAAATGTATCTTCACCTACAACTTCATATTTTTCTATATCTTTATGATAAAGGCATTCCAACACTATTCGTTCCTTCTCACTCTTATTAAAACTCACAGTTTTTTGTTGTCCATTGGACATTTTGACTAAAAGTTTAGTGAAGTTTGTAGCTGGCGTAATCTCGACAATTTCAGCCGAATGTGAAGCTCCATTAAGGTATAATACTTTCACAAACTCCTCAAGTTTATCAATTCTTTGGCTTTGCAACAAATTCTGCTCTCTTAATTGTTTATTTTCTTCAGCAATCTCTTTTGAAAACAGCCTAAATCCAACACTAATTTGACGTGTTTCGAGAAGAATTGCTTGCTCTGTTTTGCTTTCCTTTGATATTGTTAATGGAACATTAAGTTGGGCATTTTCAAAATTATAATTAGAATGTTGCGAATCATAGTCGTAAACTGTCCTTATTTTTGGTAATTCAATAACAGTAGATTTAATAATAGATAAATCAATTACCAAACCTTCTAAATATTTGAAATTAACACTACTAATGCTTTCAAGTGCTTTGCTATAAACATTTGTTGCTTGTTTAATAGATTCTTGCAACCGCAACATTGGCTCGATTGCATCATTGATAATTTTTTGCTGAATTTTTGCCATTGATTGCGCATAATCAGCTATAAATGACGTTGCTTTACCGATTGCCTGAAGCTCCTTTGCAAAATTCTCAAGTGGACTGTTATATGCTTTCAAAAACTCTTGAGAAATGCTGAACGTATTCATATCAATCAAATTAAGTGTTCGGATTACTTGAGGACTAATGATAGCCAGATTCTTCTCAGCATTTGTAATTTGCTGTTTAGTCGGCACTACTTTCTGTAGAAGGATTGGCTGATTTGCCTTTTGTTTAATCTTTTTGACTTTATGTTTGTTTATTTTATCTGACATACAAATTTTTATTCTTATTTGCTCTAATTTTATATTATAATCTAAAGGTATTATTAGTAATTATAGCAATTGTCTATATATTTACGATAGTAAAAATAATTAACAGACATTAAATATTAGTATATGAATATGGAGAAATTAAAAATAACGTTATTAACCGAAAATTCAGTTGGAGTAAAAAATTGGGCAACTTGTTTGGCAGAATGGGGATTATCCTTATTGATTGAGTATAAAGGCAAGAAAATATTATTTGATACAGGATTAACGGATGTATATCTTAAAAATGCTAGGGTCTTGAATATTAAGTTAGATAACATTGATTCTATCGCATTCTCGCACAATCATAAGGACCACACAGGCGGTTTCAAGAACTTACAATTAGCGAGCAAAATACCATTATTCCTTCATCCTCGAGTTCTAGACATTATTTCGAAAGAATTAGGTAAAGATTTTCTGGGAAATTTTATAATAAATTCAGT
>Ga0182027_10013928_pt1 | contig 11161 bp, 7 predicted proteins | sample 712E1DmetaG_FD_121300 | JGI IMG/M metagenome (GOLD analysis project Ga0182027, IMG submission 121300) | Permafrost microbial communities from Stordalen Mire, Sweden - 712E1D metaG (Illumina Assembly) | ecosystem: Environmental > Terrestrial > Soil > Wetlands > Permafrost | place: Sweden...
CTATGTTTCTGCCGTATGGTCTGCGTGAGCTATAATCTCAAACGGCTCTTCACCCTCAAAAACCTCGCGGCCGTGGCGTAAAACTGCACCCCGAACCTCTCGCCGGTCGAAAAACCGGGCCGGTGGACCACTGCAGCTCTTTCATCTTCCTCTTCGTTCTTCACTCGCGACGCGGGCGCGTCGTGTCTCACGCACTGCACTGCATAAGTCCGTCCCAAATGGCGCCAGCCATTTGATTAGGAGCGCGGAGGACGCAAGTCCGACGGGCTCCTGGATACGCCTCATCCGCGCTACGCCCCCGGCTTCGTCGTTAGCAGGGAAGCGTTAAGTCCGGGGAGTCGTTCGGAGAATTCGTTGTTCTCGTTGGCTTGACGAAGTGCGCGCTGGACCATGCCCATGCGGGCATCAAGATTATCAATCATCGACACGAACACTGCCTCGGGGGTGGCCGCCATGACCGCGGCGCCGTATTCGAGTTCGCCTTGGTGGCTGAGGATGATGTGCTCGAGGCGTTCGAGCCGGTCAGGGTCGAGTTTCGCCTTCAGACCGGCCCGGCGCAAAAGCTGGTAGCCGAGCACGACGTGGCCCTGGAGGATGCCTTTGCGGCTACGCTGTGTCACCAGTGCGCCCTCGTACTCGATCGTCTTGCCGATGTCATGCAACAGGATGCCCGCCAGCGCCAGGTCGGCATCCACCTCGGGATACAACGGCAGCAGCGCCCGGCAGGCGCGTGCCATGTGCACCGTGTGTTCGAGCAAACCGTGGCGATAGGCGTGGTGCATCGCGATGGCCGCGGGCGACGTCTTGAAAGTGTCCCCGATGTCGGCGAACACCGACTGCACCGTCGCGGCCAATTCCGGGTGACCAATGCTGGCGATGAACCCCTGAAAATCCTCCCACAACTTCGCCGGGTCCTCGGGAGGAGTTTCGATGAGGTTCTCCAGCAGGCTTGGCTCGGCGAGTTGCTCACCGGTGAGTGGATCCGCGCGACTGATGCGCGGCGAGAGGCGTCCTTGATAATAGTCCGTCTTTGCCTCGATGCGCACGATGGCGCTTTCCGGCAGGTTCTTGAAGAATTCGAACAGCGGGCTGTCGCTGAAACAGGTGACGCTGAAGGCGCCGGTCTTGTCGCCGAGTTCGACGGAGAGGTATGGGCTGTCGTTCTTGGACGTTTTTGTCGCGACCTTGCGGACCAGCAGAACGCTCGTGAATGAGACGCTCGTGCGCGCTTCGAGCGCCTTCAGTTCGCGGACGGTCATCCGGGCGGGGGAGTCAGCCATGCCGGGATCCGTAGCGGAACTCGGGAGCGATTGAAAACCTAATCCGACACGCTCCTACAACGCGCAGTAATTTCGGCGTGCCCTCACCTGCACGAACCGCTTCTCCGGAAGAATATAGGCCGTCAGGTGTCCGCCCAGCACGCAGGCGGTGTCGAGCCCCAAGGACCATTTGAGCCGGTAAACCTCAGAGCGCGGGGAATGACCGTAGACGACAAAGGGCGGCCCGTTCCAGAGATCGGCCCAGAAGGTGCCCTCCGGGTAATCGGCGCGTTTGCGCGGCCGCCCTTCCCGATCGATCACCTGTATCCGCGTGACCACCGACGCGGGCTGCTTCTGCCACGGTTCTCCGGGGAGGAATCCGCCGTGAACAAAGACGGTGTTCAACTCCGCGACCTCATACGTCAGCAGCATCGACTCGAGATAAGCCCAGTCCTCGGCGCGCAGTTGGGCGAAGGTCGCCTGGTCGTTCTCCTTCAAAAAGTCCCGGTCTTTGGAGCGACGATAGTTCAGCAATCGCAGCTCGTGGTTGCCGAGCAGCGCGATGGCGTTGGTGGCCCGCGCCAGATCGATCACCCGGGTGCTGTCCGGACCCCGGTTGATCAAGTCGCCGAGCAGGACAAGCCGGTCCTCCGTGCCGGGGGAAACGCGCTCCAGCAATTCCGCGAATTCAGCATGGCACCCGTGGATGTCGCCAATGGCGATGAGGCGTCCGTTCATTTAGCGAAGCTAGCCTGCATATTTCACAGCGCGGCTGATGCCGCAACCAAAAGTGGAGGGCGGGCCTCCCCGACTTCGCCAGGGTTTCGTCGAGGCCCGTCAAGAATGCAGAGCCTCGCCGTAGCTCGCAGAGCGCAGGCGGGCCGGCGAGCCGTGGGATTGCGGCTCGGCAGCCCGTTCGACAGGCTCAGGGTCCCGAGCGAAGTCGAGGGAGAGCCTCGCCCTCCAGCAGAATCGTCGCGTGCCGCGACGAAATGAAGAGACAATATCGTAGTCTCGTTCGTTGCCACGGTCATCCTCCTGCTCTCGACCGCAGTGTCGTCGAGAATCGCAGAACATGCAGGCTAATAGCCCGGGTGTGCCAGCCGAAGCGACACGGTCAATAGATTGTCTACAGCAAGCAGTCATGCGTGCGGGTGGGTGGTGAAACATCCGGGCTAGATCTGCGAGTTGGGGACAACGCGCTCCACCAATTTCAACCGAACCGGTGAATCAGCGGTAGAGCCAGACGATGTCCTGTTGCCGGACCCAGCCGGTCTGGCCATTGTCGAAGGCCAGGCGCACCCACCCAAGGAATTCCTTGTCGACCACGCCCAGCGAACCCGCGGGCAGCGAGGACGTCTTCTGTTGGGTATCGGCCTCGGTGGGAATCGACCGCAACAACACCTGATGCCAGGCGATCGCGGCGCGTGGATCGGTCGCTTCTCCGTAGAAATGGAGCGACATCATCGCGCAGAGTGCGAGCAGGAGCCCCGCGGCCATGGCTGTACGCGCCGTGGGCCGCGTCCACGCGCCGGCGTCGTCGCGATAGGCCCGCAGCAGGAACAGCAGCAGTCCGCTGGCGAACACCAGCCCCGCCCCGGCCAGCAGCCACTGCCATTCGGCCGGCGAAGCGAGACGCGCCACGAGATGCGGGCCGGAGGCGACGGCAAACTCGCCGAGGCCCGGCGGCGTGTAGTCGGCGCGTTCATACCCCAGGGCCAGGTGCCAGCGAACGGATTCGTGGCGCGGATTCAGGAGGAAGGCGGACGTCCATTGGGCGGCGGCTTCTGGCCAGTGACCTTGCTGGGCGAGCGCGAGGCCGAGATTGTGCCGGGCCACCCAATCGGTCGGGTCGCGGGCGACGGCGGCGCGCCATCCCTGCTCAGCCGCCGGGAAGTCTCCCGCGTCATAGGCATCGCGGGTGCTGGGAAAAGAATTCAAGGGCTTCGCCGCCTCTGCTGCAGCCGGGGAGTCGGCTTGGGTCTCGCCGAATGCCTTGGGGCCGATGGAGAGCAGGCAGAACAGAGCGATGGCCACCGTGACGATGGCGTCGGCGCGGTATTTCCGGGCTCCGTTGTTGTCGCCGCCAAACCACGGCAGGAGGTTCCGCAGATGGAACAGGGACGACAATCGCCAGCCGGGCACGCGTGTCGCTTCAAGCGTCGCTTCGGCCCGGACCACCCAGTCGTCCGGCAGGACGTTTCGGTTGCCGTAGAGCGCCCGGTCCGATTCGCCCCAGAGCTTCTCCCAATGATCCGCTTCCGCGGGCGCCAGGATCTTGTCATCCAGATTGCGAGACTGACGAGTCAACATCCTCGCATTGGGAGCTGCGTGGGAGACATCGAGAAGCGTGGCGGTCTGGTGCTGCCAGGCGTGAAGCGCTTGAATCCGCTCCTGTGGCGTGGACGTCGCCGACATGCGGGCCAGGATCTCGCCGAGATGTTCGCGCGCTTTGCGCCGCGCGCGCAGCGGATCGGTCTGGCGCGCCCGCAGTGCCGCCATGATGAGCCAGGCCGGAATCAGCCAGAGCACAGACGCCAGCAACCAAAGACTACAGAAAAGCGCCCGGAGCGGCGCCAATCCAGACTCGTTGCCGGACAGCGGATCGCGCGGAATTCCGGCCGGGGCTTTCGTCGGTGCGGCCAGGTGAGGCGTGTAAGCGCTGGGCGTCGACGTCGGTTTGGAGGCAACCGAAGAAGGGGGCGTGAAGAGCGACGGATTGGCCGACTCGGTGGATCCGGACGGGGTGATCGTGATCGTCGCCCGGTCGGTCTCAACAGTTCGGTAGGTCCCGGCGCCGGGATCAAAATAGGAGTAGCTCACCGGCCCGAGCGTGTAGGTGCCTGGTTTGGTGGGGATGAGCACGACGTCTTCGGACAGCGTGGTGTCGAAGAGTTTACTTTCGGACGGTGTGCGCTTGGCCTGGGGCTGCAGCACCTTGAAATCTTTCGAGACCTCCCGCGATGGCAGGCCGTGCACATCGGGCCAGTTGCCCGTGCCGCGCAGTTCAAGCGTCCACGTGACGGGTTCGCCGACGGCGACCATCGTGGGAACGACCTTTGACGTCAGACTGAATTGGCCCACGGCGCCCCCGAAATCGGCGGGCGCGCCGTCGGGCAACGGCTTGATGGTTAGGGACGGCTCGTTGGTGGTTACCGTATGCTGGAACAACTCCGGCGAAGGGAACCCAAACAGGCCGCCGTTCGTTTCGACGACCAGCACAACCTCCTGCGTCGCTGCGGGAATCATGTAGCTGCCCGGCGTGGCGATATAACCGCGCGTCTTGTAGTTGAGACCTATCCGCGGCTCGCCGGCGCTCGTTGATTCGAATTGCGCCGGCAGTCCCCAATCCTCGACGGAAAGCGGCGCCGACTTCCACAAGACCGGGCCGGGAGGGCGGGGGCGGAAGCGCCGGGCGAGGTCGAGTGTGTAGGTGACCGGGAAAACCTCTCCAGCCCAGAATTCGCCATCGGCCGGCGTCAGGCTGCCCTTCGCGGCCGTTTCGAACGGGATCGACGTCTGGCCGACCGTGGCGTTGCCGACCGCAAACGTCGCGGCGGTGACATGTTGCACCCCTTTGTCGGTCTCGACGTCAAATGCGGGAATGTGCACAGCGGAACGCTTGGTGGGGCGGGCGTCGAAGTTGCGGACGTGTTTCCGCGTCATGCTCAGGTTTTCCATGACGATGCTCGAACCCGTTCCGGTGAACAGGAGTTCCAGCCCGTCGAGGGACGGCAGCTTCGGGTCCCCCTCGGGTTCGCAGTTCTCGAACACCAATTGGAGGGGACTGGCCTGCTCATAGGCCAGCGAGCCGGCGTTGGGTTCCCAGTAAACGCGTTGCGGCGACGCGACGGCGCAAGACAGCATCAACAGGAACAGACACGAACGGATGCAGTGGAACATGACGTGGCCTCTGCCGCGACCCAAGGTAGCGCCGGTCTGCGACCGGCGACTTCGCCAGTCGAAGATTGGCGCTACTCGGCAGTCCGGCTGTGCTGATAAAGGCGCAAAACTGCGGCACGCCACGATAAAGGGAACAGATAATAGCATTGAAAGCTTCACCAATCGCGACCTTTCTTCGGGGCAGGTTTGTTGTCCCGGCTGTCGAGCATTTGGAAAAGCTCGGCGGGAGAATCTTGATTTCGGAGCTGGTCGAGCTTCTGGATGGGCAGCGCAAGAGACGGGTCGGCCTTCGCTCCCTGGTGCGGGCGCGGCTGCCCGCCGATCTTCTGCGTATCGCCGGTATTCGCCTGGGTCGGTTCGGGAGGCGGCGGAGACTTGGGCTGGGGGTCAGATTTTTGCTGTTCCTCCTCCTTCTTCTGTTGCTGTGGCGGCGGTGGCTGCTGCTGTTGTGGCGGTTCCGGAGGTTTCTTGAGCAACTCCTGCAGCTGACTTCGAAACTGAGCCCAGTCGGCCGCGTGGCTTGATAATTTTTCGCCCTGGTCGACCCCGGCCAGCGCGTCGTTCACCGGGCCTGGAGTCACCGTCTGGCCTGTTTCCCGCAGACGTTTTCCCCAGGTGATCGTCTCGTGCGCGATCGAGGCGCAGTCAGCGGCGGAGAGCCCCGGTTGCTCGGAAAGCTGCTCGACGAGCTTGCTGAGCGGAGCTGCGTAGACGGAGGTGTCCTCGGCGGAGAAAGCGGATGTCCCGAAACCGGATTCTGGAAACCGGATACCGGAAACAAAAATCAATGCGATCACCCCCGCTGTGACCGGCTTGCTGAGCTCCGCCGTCCGGCTCCCCCCGGCCGGCTTGGCGTCTCCGCTCTCCGGTGTAGGCTGTCCGGTCTCTGGTCTCCGTTTTCCGGCATTGGCAGCCAGCGGCAGGTTGCGCACCCGCGGTCGGACCGGGATTTCGCGCCACAGGCTGAGCAGCAGGCACAAGAGCGCGGGCGCCAGTGCCCACTGGAAACGCTCCACTTGCCGAACCTGGATCCGCTCCTTGAACTCCCCGCGGCGGCCCGACTCGACGGTCTGTTTCAGTACCGCGCCAAGGTCCACCCACGTGCTGGCGTCCCGGTACATCCCGTTGGTTGCAGCGGCGATTTCCTGCAAGGTGGAGCTGTTGAGCTTCGAGAGCACGACGGCGCCGCGCTCGTCTTTGACATAACTGCCTCCCTCGTCGGGGATGAAAGCGCCCGGCGCAGTTCCGACGCCCAGGCCGATCACCCGGATGTTTTTTTTCCGCAGGTCGTCGAGCAAATCCCGCCAGCCGTCGGTCTGGCTCTCGCCGTCGCTCAGCACAATCAGATATCGGTCGGCCATGCCGCTGGCGCTGAAGGCATCCAACACGGCGTGCAGCATCGCCTCGTAGTCGGTGCCGCCCACCGGCATGAATCCAGGGTTTAGCGACGGCAAGAACTCGTTCAGGACCTCGTAGTCGGCGCTCAGCGGGACCTGCAGAAACGCGGTGCCGGCGAAAACCACCAGGCCGACGCGCTCGCCGCGCAGGCCGTCGAGAAGATCCTTGATCAGGAGGCGGGCGCGTTCGAGACGGGAGGGCCGGACATCCGGCGCCAGCATGCTGCGCGAGAGGTCGAGGGCGATGACGATTTCGCGGGATTGATCGAAGACCGGTTCTTCGATCAATCCCCATTGCGGACGTGCCAGGGCGATGATGCCGAAGACAAGCCCGATCCATAGCAGCAAACGTCCGCGCGTGCTATGGTGCCCGTCGCCCACGGCCGCTTGCCTCGCCCCCGCCCACGCGCGCAGGATCTTTGGCCAGGGCCGGGACGATTCACCGTTGCCGCGCCGGACCGAGTCCCCGAAAGCCATGAGGGCGACGGGGACGAGCAACCAGAGCAGATGAGGCCAGAAGAAAATCATGACTGGACGGAAGGACGGCGGATGAGCGGCGGGCGGGGCGGAACGGGTCGGGCTCGCAGGGTGGGCCAGGCCAGGACGAGCCCTGCCGTGAGCACGCAGAGAAAACCGGGCGCGGCAACCCAGGGAAAGAGCTCCGTGGTAAGGACGAACGACTTGGCTTCGAATTCGATCTTCTGGGCCTCGTCGATGGATTTGAAGGCCGACTCGATCGTCCCGGCATCCCGGGCCCGGTAAAAGCGACCGCCTGTTTCTTCGGAGATGCTGGCCAGTGCATTCTCGTCGAGATCCGCCATGATCTGGGTGTACGTGATCGTTTTCCCGTGTTCGTCCTGCACTGGCAGGAAGGTATAGCCATCCTTGCCCGCTCCGATGGTATAAACCGGGATTCCCCTGGCGCGCGCGATCGCGGCCGCTTGCGGCGGCGTCAGGACACCGGAATTATTTGAACCGTCCGTCAGGAGGACGACAAAAGCGCCTTTGCGGCGGTTGCCTTCTTCGCGGCCTGCCTGTTCGAGGCGCGTCAGCGCGACACCGAGCCCGTCGCCGATGGCGGTATGGTTCGCGTCGATGACGCCGATCTCGACTCGTGCGAGCTGACGGGAGAGCCAGGCGTGGTCGAACGTGAGCGGCGAAAGCGTGTAGGCCTGGGTGGAGAACACCACGATGCCAATCCGATCGTTCGGCCGGTTCTGCACAAAGGCCTGAATGACGGGTTTGATGACTTGCAGACGATTCGGGCCTTCGCCCGGCCGATGATTGTCCTCGGCCAACATGCTGCCCGAGAGATCGACGACCAGCATGATGTCATAACCTTGTTCGTGGACCTGGCGTTTGTCATCCACCCGTTGCGGGCGAGCCAGCGCCACGACCAGCAGGGCCAGCCCCGCCATCGCCAAGCCAACTGGCAACCGGGAAAACGTCGTCAGGGACGGACGGTACCAAGCGGCGGCGAATGGCACCACGAGGGCCGGAACGCCGCGCCGCCCCCGCAGCCATGCCACCAGCGGGATCACCGCGAGTGCCAGCAGCCACCAGGGATCATGCAGCGTGTAGTTGCCGTAGGTCACTTCAGGAATCCCAAATCGCAAAGGCCAAACGCCAAAACTCCAAATCCCAAGGCAGACCCCGGGGAATAAGGGCCAATATCCGCCGGTGCTGTTGCTGGTTCGGCATCAGGGATTGGAGTTTCCTTGGGATTTGGAACTTGGAGTTTGGCATTTGGTCCCTGGAACTTGGGGATTGGAGCTTCTTTGGAATTTGGGATTTGGCGTTTGGGGTTTTATCCTCGTGATCGGGTTTTCATGCGGGCATGGAAGAACCGCACGAGGGCGTCGAGGCGCTCTTCTTCGGTGCTCACGATCAGGCGGCTCAGCGAATCGGGAAACAGATCGCGAAATGCCGCCGACCGGCGTTGGATCCATTCGGCATGGGCCAGTCGCTGCGCAGCGGTGCCGTCCAGGGTGACCAGGCGGCCGGCCAGGGGATCGTACGCCACGAGCGGATCGCCGGCGGGAAGAGCGCGTTCCCACGGATCATCGACGCGAAAGCCCATCGTGTTGTATCGACGGCGCATGACACTCCAACCTTCCGGCGCTTCGCGGGGCGGGAAGTCGGAGAGCCAGATGAGAATGCTGTGCCGCGGCGCCGTGCGGGCCAGGAGCTGCCAGGGGATCTCGCAGGTCGGCGGCCGGACGGCGGCTGGACGACTCCGGTGGGTCTGCCCCGCGGATCCGGCCGGCTGCGCGGTCGTTGACGCGAGAAAGGGCGGGATGGAAAGCGTCGGCGCGGATTCGGCCCGCTCCGGCTGTTCCTGCAGGGCAGGCGGGGGCATGCCCAGCAATGTGGAAGCGGCGTGCAAAATCGGGCCGCGACCGCGCACGGGTTCCCTCAAGTGATATCCATCCGGCGCGGCGTACACGTATCCAACCCGGTCGCTATTCACCGCGCCGAGGAGCATCACCAGGCTGGCGAGTTCCATCAACGTCTCCCGTTTTGAAAGATTGGATGAACCGAACTGCAGGCTCGGCGAATCCTCAAAGACGAGCATCAGCGTAACCTCGCGTTCCTCGACGAATTTCTTGCGGTAGGGCTCGCCGAGGCGCGCCGTGACATTCCAGTCGATGTCGCGCACATCGTCGCCGAATTCATATTTGACGACCTGATCGAACTCCATGCCGCGCCCGCGGAAGGCCGAGCGGTATTCTCCGCTAAGCACGTTCTCGACGGCATGCCGCACGCGCCACTCCAGCCGGCGCAGCAGAGCAAGGGCTGAATGGCTGGAAGGCTGGACGGCAGATCCTGTGCCTCCCTCGATGGTGGTCCTCTTCATTCGCGCTTCAGTCCTTCAGCCTTTCAGTCGTCACCTTTCAGCTCTTCACCACGGTCGGAACCGGTGTTCTTTCGATGATCTGCCCGATAATCTTGTCGGTGGTGATCTCCTCCGCTTCGGCTTCATACGTCAGGCCCAGACGGTGCCGCAGGATTTCGGGCGCCAGTTCCTGCAGCAGCGCCGGAGCGACGAAATCGTCCCCGCGCAGCCAGGCGAGCGCCCGGCCGGCCTGGAAGAGAGCAAGCGATGCGCGCGGTGAAGCGCCAAAATTGAGCTGGCGCCTGGCGTTGGGATTGTCTGTGCGTTCGGCCAGCATGCGGGTCAACCTCACCAGAGAGAGGATGTAGCGGTGGACTTCGGGGGCCACGTAGACGCGGTCAACCTCCCGGCGTAGGGCGAGCAGTTCCTCGCCGCTCGAAACGGCGGTCAACGCCGGCTGGCTCGTCACCTGTCCCCAGCGTTGCATCATCGTGCTTTCCTCATCGAGGGACGGGTAATCCACAATCAGTTTGAATAGGAAGCGGTCGGTCTGTGCTTCCGGCAGCGGGTAGGTGCCTTCCTGCTCGATCGGATTTTGCGTGGCCATCACAAAGAACGGCGTCGGGAGCGCCTGGGACAGACCGCCGATGGTCACCTGGCGCTCCTGCATCGCCTCGAGCAGCGCGCTTTGCACCTTGGCGGGCGCGCGGTTGATTTCGTCCGCCAACAGCAGGTTGGCGAAGATCGGTCCACGGTGGGGCACGAAGGTTCCTTCCTTGGGCTGGAATACCATCGTGCCAACAACGTCGCTCGGCAGCAGGTCGGGCGTGAACTGGATCCGCTCGAATTGCACGCCCAGCGCCTGGCCGAGCGATTTGACGAGCAGCGTCTTGGCGAGGCCAGGCATGCCCTCCAGCAGCACGTGCCCGTTGGCCAGCAACGCGACCAGCAGACGCTCGACGATGACGTCCTGACCGACGACAGCCTTGGCGATTTCTGTACGAAGTTTTTGGGACCAGACGGGACCATTGGGCATGGGAGAAGATTCGGGTTGGGATCTGACGAAAAGGCCAGGTTCAGGCATTCGACTCGTGAAACGATTAAATTGCTGTGGTCGCGGACATTGGTTTGACTGCCGTCAGCTGCGTTAGTTTCACCTAGAGAAGCAAAGCCATGGCGGGATTTCCACTGCAAATCGAGCAGGAATGAACAAGGAATTTGAAAGCAGGCTGGCTGCACTCGGGATGCGAAGTGCGGATGTGGAGGAGAGGTTTATTCTCGGTTCGGGTCGAGGGGGGCAAAAGCTCCAGAAGACATCCTCCTGTGTCTGGCTCCGTCACGGTCCTACGGGCATTGAAGTGCGTTGCCAGCGGGAGCGTTCTCAGACCGTCAACCGGGAGCTGGCCTGGGGTGAGCTTTGCGCAAAGCTGGAGGAGATAAAGCGAGCCGCGGCAGCAGCGAGGCAGGATGAACAGGCTAAGAATCGACGTCGTAACCGCCAGAAGAGCCGGGGCCAGAAAGCACGGATGATCCAGTCGAAGAAGCACCGCGCCGGCATAAAATCCAGCCGCGGACGGGTGGGGGCGGATTGAAAGGGCGCGGCGGCGGCTCGCAATGGACGCTTTGGGCAAAAATCAGGCTTTGCGTAGGACGGAATTCTGCCAATATTCGCAACATGGAACAGACGGATCCAGCGTTGGAGGAGGCGCGCCGGGCGGGCATCGATCTCGACCTGCTGGATTCCAATCTCGCGCTGACGGTCGAGC
>Ga0182027_10013930_pt1 | contig 11160 bp, 5 predicted proteins | sample 712E1DmetaG_FD_121300 | JGI IMG/M metagenome (GOLD analysis project Ga0182027, IMG submission 121300) | Permafrost microbial communities from Stordalen Mire, Sweden - 712E1D metaG (Illumina Assembly) | ecosystem: Environmental > Terrestrial > Soil > Wetlands > Permafrost | place: Sweden...
CAAACAAAATCTAATATTCTTATTGAGCCTCTTTTTTGTTCTCTCGGTTGCGTCAATGGTCCCGGTTTACCTAAAAATGATTCAATCTTTTCCCGCAAAGAAAGTGTTATTAATTACTCAAAGAAAAAATGGAATAATGATATATCACAAACCGAAAGTTTGACAAATCTTGAAGCTGTTTATTCAAATAATTCTGCTATTACTGAGTTGGAATTTACAGAGGAACAAATTCGTCAGGTTCTCGAACGTACCGGTAAGTTAAATAAAGAAGATCAATTGAACTGCGGTGCGTGCGGTTATTCGACATGTCTTGACAATGCAAAATCAGTATTAATGGGAATAGCTGAAGATGAAATGTGCATTCCTTATATGCGCCGACTTGCAGAGCAGCGTACGGATAAAATCATTGAATCAAGTCCAAACGGGATAATTATACTTGATGAAGAGCTGCAGATTCTTCATATGAATCCGGCATTCAAGAAGTTTTTCATGTGTACAAATTCTGTTATCGGGAAACGAATTTCAATTCTGATGGATCCGGAACCATTTGTTAAACTGACATCAATTGAAAAAGGGAGAATTGAAATAGTCGTGAAGCATGACAATTATCATATCGTTTGTCATGAACTTCTTTATAGACTTCCCGAAGAAAAGCAGTACGTAGGTATTTTTGTTAACATTACAAATAACCTTGTAAATGCAGAAAAACTGGATTCCCTGCGGGAAAAAACAATAAACCAGGCACAGGAACTTCTTGATCATCAAATCAATATGGCCCAGCAGCTTGCCAAATTACTTGGCGAAGGAAGCGCGAAAGGAGAAGAACTTGTGGAAAATCTCCTAAAGCTCACTCAGGATGAAAACCTTAAAAATACAAGTCGAAAAAAGAATTGGTTATGGGATACATACACGTCGAAATAATTACTGAGCAAATCTCAAAGAAGCTTGATAAACCGAACGGTGATGTATTTGATACTGTACGTGACAAAACTTCAACAGTACATATTTTATGTGATGGAGTCGGTTCCGGAATCAAAGCCAATATTGCGGCAACTATGACAGTTGCCCGGTTTAATGAATTGATCCGCGGCGGATTCTCCCTTCGACAGTCAATTGAATGTATTGTTAAAACAATGGAAGAAGCACGGCAAAAAGATTTACCGTGTGCATTTCTTACAGTAGTCCGTGTTTTAACCAATGGCGTAACTTCAATAATATCTTATGAAATGCCCGATTCATTATTTGTAGCAAACAGGTATTCAAGTATACTCAACAGTTTTTGTAAAACTTATGACCAGGGAATAATTGCCGAATCCGACTGTTCACTTAATATCGGCGAAGGAATAATTGTGCTGAGTGACGGTATTACAAATGCCGGAATGGGAAAAGGACTTCCGAACGGATGGACGATTGAAGGAGTAAATAAGTTTGTAAATGATCGTCTTTCGGCCGGCAAGAATATTAAAGATCTTCCTAAGCTCATTATGAGGGAAGCGAAAAAGATCTGGAAGAATAAATGTGAAGATGATTGCTCGGTTTCTCTTATTTACTGCAGAAAAGGAAGAGTAATAAATTTATTTTCAGGACCGCCTTCAGATGATGAAATGGATACGATGGTTGTTAATAAATTTTTATCCAATGAAGGATTAAAAATAGTGTGCGGGGCATCAACTGCAAAAATTGTTGCGAGAGTTTTAGGGAAAGAACTTATTATTAATCCGAATTTTAAGAGTCTGATTGCTCCACCGAATTATGAGATCGCAGGAATAGATCTTGTTACCGAGGGAGCTGTCACTTTAAATCAGCTTTACAATGTCTGGGATGAAGATTTTGAAAAAATGGAAAAAGACAGTCCTGTAACCGACTTATATGCCCTTATTAATGTTGCCGACCTGGTAAATATATATGCGGGTAAATCAAAAAATCCAGCAAATGATGATATAAGTTTCAAACAGAGTGGAATTCTTTCCCGCAGAAAAATACTTCCGTTGCTTGCCGAAAAGCTCAGACAGGAAGGCAAGCTTGTCTGGATGCAAGAATATTAGTCAAATTCTCATTTAACTCAGCCGAAGGCGGAATTAAGTTTCATTTTTTTAATTTGCTTGCAAATACCTTTTCGAACTTTTCCAATTTAGGTGTTATAACAAAACTGCAGTATGGTTGACCGGAATGCTGATTATAATAATTCTGGTGATAATCCTCTGCTATATAAAAGGTTTTTAACGGGGATATTTCCGTTACAATAGGACTGCTCCATATTTTTGCCTTATCAAGCTCATTTTTATAATTCTCAGCCAATTTTTTCTGTTCCTCATTATGATAAAAAATAACTGAGCGGTATTGTGTTCCTACATCAGCGCCTTGGCGGTTTAATAAAGTAGGATCGTGTGTTTTCCAAAATACTTCAAGCAGTTCAGCATATGAAATGACCTTAGAATCAAAAGTAATTTGTGAACATTCCGCATGGCCTGTTTTTCCAGTAGATACAGCCTCATAACTTGGATTTGGTACTGTACCTCCCGAATAACCTGATTCGACTTTTATAACACCTTTCAATCTTTGAAAAACCGCTTCAGTACACCAGAAACATCCCGCACCAAATGTTGCTATTTCATATTTATTTTGATCATTCATTTTTTCCCTTTCCTCCGATTGTATTATGTTTGCCGGGCAGTTGTAATGAAACAATAATGAAGTAAAAAACAATAAATTTATAAAATACCTTGTTTTCATTAATATACCCCGACTTCCTTCCAAATAATTAAAAATACAGAACCATTACTGTGTGAACCTATTTTAAACAAATATTTGCATTTGAAGTTTTAATCATTATATTTGTAACACAGTTCACCTGTCGTTTTTATATAACAGAATATTTCAATAAATAATTCACAGAGGCTAATATGAAAACTTTTTTATCATTAATTAAATCAATTATTTTTCTATTTATATTATGTAATTCTCTTTATGCCCAATTAATTTCTGAAAATTTCAACTATTCTGCAGGCAATCTTGTCCATTTAACGTCAAATTGGACGGAATTTATCCATGGAATATTCGATGTCGAAGTTATTGACGGTAATCTGACTTATCCAAATTATGCACTGTCTAACAGCGGTAGAATGATTTCATTAAACGGTGGAAGCAGTTCGGGATCAGGTGTCGCTCGATATTTTCCAACTCAGAAAAATAACGGAGTTTCGGTTTATTATTCTTTTCTTCTAAATGTAATTAACACTTCCGATTTAGACATTAATACATCCAACGGTGATAAATTTGCAAATTTTGTATCATCTGTAAGTACCAGACGCTGTCATTTATTTATACGTCAGGGAAGTGATCTTTCAAAATTCTGTTTGGGTTTAGCCAAAACAAATACAGATAGTCCTTCATGGTGTAATACAGAATTAAATTTAAATACAACTTATTTAATTGTAGTCCGTTATAATTTTCTATCCACCAATGATATAACAAGACTTTGGATTAATCCGAATTTATTAGGTGTAGAACCAACACCCAATCTAGAAGTTTCTTCCGGTTCAGATGCTCAGGATATATGTGGAATAGAGTTTACTCAACGTTCTAAATCAGGTCACGAACAAATAGATGGGTTATCGGTAACTAATAGTTGGGCACAAATTCCGCTTCCGGTAGAATTGATGGCATTTGCTGCAAACGTTTCTGAAAACCAGGTTCATTTAAGTTGGAAAACTGCCACCGAAATTAACAATTATGGTTTTGAAGTGGAAAGATGTCAAACATCGGACGTCAAACTTCAAACATGGGAAAAAATTGGGTTTGTGCAAGGGCACGGAAACAGCAGTTCACCGAAAGAATATTTTTTTACCGATTTACCTTCCGGCGGGATATCCTTCAATTACAGATTAAAACAAATTGATGTCGATGGAAAGTTTGAATATTCCAATTCAATTGAAGCAGTATTAAGTTCTCCGGCTATTTTCGCTTCGATACAAAACTATCCAAATCCTTTTAATCCGTCGACAACTATAAGCTATGATCTTTCGACACCATGTCATACTACTATTAAAGTTTACGACTTACTTGGGAAAGAAATTGCAATTTTAGTGAACGGGGAAAAACCGGCAGGTAAATATGTAGTAGTCTGGAATGGTAAAGACAGTTCGGGGAGGAAACTTACTAGCGGAGTTTATTTCTATAAACTCATTGCGGGGACTTTTATACAAACAAGAAAAATGCTATTGTTGAATTAATAGATATTTTCAGCCGGATATCTTTAAATAATTTTACCCGCCTTTGGCGGGTTTATTTTACCTACTTGCCGTTGGCGGCTTAAAATCGACTCCGGTTGTTTAATTCAATTTTTATTCTGATATTTTAGATCTATTCCTTAATTTATTATCGAATTTTAAACCCGCTGATGTAAAATACGATAATACAGATGCCTTTTTCTTATTTAAATCTTTGGCTAATGATATTAAAGGTAGATAATTGTATTTAAGAGAAACACGATATACCAGATCATTTTCAGATTCGTCTGAATTCCAAAAACGTTATCACGAGCTGGATAAATTTTACTCTAATAAAAAGCTCGGATCTTTCATTACGGAAGGCAGAACTATATTCAGAATTTTTTCTCCATCTGCTATCAGGATTAAACTTTGTTTATTCGATAAGCCTGAAGACAAAAAATCAAAAGAATATCTTCTTTATGAGGATTCAAATGGAATATGGGAAATAGCACTAGATCAAGAACTGCCCGGAAAATATTATGGGTTTAAAATTTATCATATCGGCGATGATATATCCAATCCTAACATGCCTCTTTGTGTTGATCCATATGCGCGAGCCGTTACGACATATACGGATTATATGAATCCCCGACTTGCAATAATTATTAAAGATGACAACTATGATTGGGAGGGTACATCTAGTATAAGACAGGATTGGAGGGATTTAATCATTTATGAGACACACATAAGAGACATTACAGCTCATAAATCTTCAAAATCAAAAAACAGGGGTTCTTATAAAGGACTAATTGAAAAAGAATCCAAGGGAGGATTAAACTATATAAAATCCCTGGGTGTAAATACAGTTGAACTTTTACCTGCTCAGGAATTCGGTTATTTTGAAATTCCTTATCATGAAACCTATAATGGGAAATATAATAGCTGGAATCCATATGAAAGAAATCATTGGGGTTATATGACTTCCAATTTTTTTGCCCCGGCCGCTTATTATAATGAAGCAACAACTAAACTAAAGCGAAAAAAATATTTAGGGAAAGACGGTTCCCAAATTACCGGTTTCAAGGATATGGTAAAAGCATTTCACAAAGAAGGTATTGCCGTAGTTATGGACGTAGTTTACAATCATCTTTCAGAATATGAAATTGGAAACCTTAAACAAATAGATAAAGATTATTATTTCAGGATGGATAATAAAGGTAATTATATTTCAGAAAGTTGTTGCGGTAATGATCTTAAAACCGAACGACCAATGGTAAGAAGGCTTATCATTGAAAGCATTCTTCATTGGATGAAAGAATATCATATTGACGGATTCCGCTTTGATCTTGGCAAATTGATTGACTGGAGAACAATTGAAGAAATAGGCGCTGAGGCGCGTAAAATAAACTCCGATGTAATTTTGGTTTGTGAACCTTGGGGCGGGGGTTATGATCCTCATGGTTTTTCTCTTCGCGGTTGGGGCGCATGGAATGATCAGATCCGGAATGGCATTAAAGGTGAAAATCCAAATAACGGACTTGGATGGATCTTTGGGCGATGGTATGGACACAATTCAAGAAAATATATTAAAAATTATATTCATGGAACACTGGCTAAAGATGCACACGGAATGTTTGAAAAAAAAGAACATTCTGTTAATTATCTCGAATCACATGACGGTTATACATTAGGGGATTTTATTCGTATTGCAACCCGCGAGATTAATCCCGATAAAATTATTAATAATGTCGATGAACATATTAAGCTAACACCTGTTCAGATGAAATTGAATAAACTGGCCGCACTTTTTCTTTTTACCTCACAAGGTATTACTATGATTCACTCAGGACAGGAATTCGCTCGCTCTAAAATTATTCCTTATAAAATCAAAGAGAAAGATTCCAATAAAGGGAAAATAGATCATAATACTTATAATAAAGACAACGAAACCAATTATATAAATTATAAACATGCCGATCTAAATATAGATTTACTGAATTATTACAAAGGTCTCATTAGGTTAAGAAAGAAATTCCCTTCCCTTCGTCGTGCATCATATAATGAAATTCATTTTATAGATAATCCAGGCAGCAAATTCGGTGTTGGATATATTTTGAAAAGCCAGGGTGAAGAATTTGTTGTTTTATTTAATGCCGACCAGCATTTAAATCTTGAATTCAAAATTCCGGAAGGAACCTGGGAAGTATTGGTAGATAAAGATTGTGCAGGTATAAATCCGTTAAAAGAAGTTAAAAATCATGTGGTATTAGAATCTGTAACAGGTATTGTTCTAAGATTAAAAATTTAATTGAAAAATGCTTTTCTAAGTGAACGCTCGATTGCTGTTTTGAAATTTGTAAGATTTACGGGTTTTTGGAAAATGAATTCCACGCCAAGATCCTTGTATTCTGTTTCTATTGTTTTATTAATGTCGCTGCTAAGGACAATAACCGGAGGTTTGTATCTTAGTTCGGAAATATTAAGTTGCGTAACAAGATCATACCCTGTCATAACCGGCATTTTATGATCAGTTATAACCAACGCAGGTGATGACTGCTTAATAATATCAAGACCCAATTTACCATTTTCGGCTTCAAGAATTGTATAGTTAGGAATTAAATTTTTCAAAAGTTTTGAGTATAAAAGCCTATCTGTTTTCATATCATCAACAAGTAGAATTGATGTTGAAGCAACCGGAACCGAAAATATAAATGTTGTACCCTTACCTCTTTCGCTTTCAACCCAGATATCACCGCCATGTTTGCGGATAATTTCATAAACAAGGGATAGGCCAAGTCCGCTTCCTTTTTCTCCGGTAGTGCCGTCTGTTGTAAACTTCGTATCTACTTTAAATAACTTATCAATATCCTCTTTTCTTATTCCAATGCCGTCATCCTGTACGCTGAACTCCATTTGTTTTTTTTCAATATTTGTATTGGCGCCTATTCTGACAGTTCCGTTTGGTTTGGTAAATTTAATCGCATTCGAAATAAGATTATTGAATACCTGAAGCATTAAATCTTCGTCGGCATGAATATAAAAATCCTTATCCAGACTGTTAATCAGTGTTATATTTTTTTGCAAAGCCGCGCCTGATAACATCTGAATTGATTTTATGATAATACTTTTTGCATTGATCCTTTCAGGTTCAAAACGATATCTTCCGGTTTGCAGCCGTGTCCAGTCAAGAAGCGAGTTTACCAAACTAAGCATACTTTTTGATGATTCCTGAATAAATTCAATGTATTGGGTGCGCTTATCTTCTTCGATATCGGTTTCCGTTAAGAGTAAATCGGTAAATCCGATTATCGAACTGAATGGCGTTCTCAGATCGTGAGAGATAATAGAAATGAATCTGTCTTTTGTTTCATTTAATTCTTTCAAATCAGCAGCAGACTTTTTAAACTCTTCCTGAATTCGTTTAGCAAGACTGACATCGCTTATAATTCCGAACAATTTCTGAATTGCGCTTTTATTATCTCTTACAACAGTAATTTTATTTTCTATCCAAATAACATTTCCAAGTGAATCAATAATTCTATAGCCGAGTGTTTCAAGGTTTTTTGCGGGATCTCCATAAAGCTTATCAAGCATACTATCCACATATTCAACATCATCAGGATGTATTATTTTCCCCCAAAGTTCGGGATCGTCAATAAAAGCTTTTGCATCATAGCTTGTAATTTTTTTTATTGCCGGAGTATAAAATACTGCATTTAACTGCCCGTTTTTGTTTTCTGCCGTCCAAATACATTCATTTATATTTTCAGTAATACTGCGATACCGTTCTTCTGAGATTTGGAGAGCATCCTGTGCCTCCTTTTCTTCAGTAATATCACGCAGAACCCAAACCGAAAACTTTTCATCATCTGTTTTATAAAACGAAATTGATATTTCTAGTTCAAAGGTTGAATCGTTTTTTCTACCTCCGGTAAAATTAAATCTCGTTACAGTTTCTTTACCTTCGTCAGCTTGATCTATAAATCCAGCAATCCTCTCTTTATCTTTCTCCTCAACAAAATTCAACGGATATTGTCCCAGCATTTCACTTGCACTTTTATATCCAAACATTTTAACACATGAATCATTTATCAGGACAAACCTTTTTTTGTTTACTAAAGCAATTCCATCCTGGGAAGCTTCAAAGACCGACCGTATAAGAAGTAAATCCTTTTCAGATTCTTTTTTAAGGGTAATATCAGTTAGGATGACATTATAAAACAGCACTTCCCCGTCTATATCTAAAACTTTTGCAAAACTTGAAAGAACATAGACCGGCTGACCAAGTTTAGTTGTCAAAGGAAGTTCAATAGAATTAAGCTCATCGCCTGCAATATCGCTCAATTTGAAAGATTCATTCATTAAATAATATGAGTCGATTAGATCAATAAAACTTAGCTTTTTCAATTCTTCATCCGAATACTGGAATACATCCAGGAATTTTGGATTGGCATAAGTAATTTTTCCCCGCAAATCAAGTGTGCAGATATAGTCATGAGAATTAGTTACAATATTCCTGAATCTTTCTTCTGATTTAGTCAGTTCGGATTCATGTCTTACATTTTCAGTAATGTTAGTACACACCATAAAATATGTTTTATCATCTTCATCGCCAACAATGCCGAGTTTAATCCTGAAATGCTCGGCAAGGCTTTCATCGCCACCGATTTTTAATTTTTCTTCCCATGTTTTATTCAGTCTTACTTCTTCTTTAAGTCTTTCAAACTCTTTATCGTCAATCGAAGAAAATATTTTACCAATCGGCTTCCCGTAGATTTCGCTTCTTGTTAAACCGAAAAGTTCGGATGCCGATTCATTCCAAAAAACAATTTTTCCGTTTTTATTAATTCCAATCAATCCGTCAACTATTGTTGCCGTGATTTGCTGATATTTTGTTAATTCTGTTAACTCTTCTTCGGAAAGACTGCCTTTTTCCATGTGAATGCTCTCATCCTGCACAAGAATGATAATGAGATTATTTTCAAACCCATCTTCACTGAATGGGATCAAAGTTATCTTTGCATTTACCTGTGTTGATTTTTTGTTAAAAGGCAGTTGTGTGGAAATCACTTTGTTTAACTTAACGGCATCATCTATAAGATTCTTAAATAAAGAAGATGATACCATTTTAAATTGAGATAAAGTATTAACCGTATTCTGTTCAAATAAAAAGTTAAAAGTATCATAATCATTATGCGACTGGTGTTTTACATTTCCTTCATTATCTATTATAATAAAGAAATCGGAAATCTGTGCTAAAAAACTTTGAAAATCTGCAGACTTTGCAATAGAAAGATGAATTAGGTCCAGATCAACTTTAAGATCTTCTAATATTAAAATTCCGCCGGAATATTCTCCATCAAGAATTAGCGGAGCCCCTTTAAGATATAATGAAATCTTCCCGCCGCTTAGTGTTTGAGAATTTATTATTTCTCTTTCAAAAGTCGAACCGCTGCTAATGATGTTTAAGTTATCGCGAATATCCAGTTCTGAAAAAAGCCTGTTATCAAATACGCTTTGACCTAAAACTTCGGAAGGATTTTCAGCTAGAACTCCTCCGAATTGGAAGAAATTATTATTCACATACTTAATTTTCCAATCACTTTGGAATATCAGAATTCCGACAGGTGCAACTTCGAGAATTTCACGAAACGAAATTTCTGCGCGTGTTTTTTCGAATGTTTTATTAGATGATGTAGCCATTTAGACAGAACCGGCAATAATCTAGTTTCAATTTATGAAATAAGAAGAAGAAAATGAAACACCTCGTTACAGAAGAAGAAGTAATTATTATACACTTTTAGCCATCTAAAGAAACTTTGACAGACCGCGTCGGATTAAATAAAAAACGCCGCCTAAATTCAAAGACAGCGTTTCTCTTTAAACAATTTAATAATTTGAATTATAACTTACTTAGTCTTTCCTCCAATGTGTCAATCTCGTCAGAAAGTTCTTTAGGCAGTCTATCTTCAAATATTTTATAATATTCCTTTATTTCACCGACTTCCTTCAGACCATCCTGTTTATTGACCTGAAATAGTTTGTTCAAATTAGCATCAGATATATTTAATCCTTCAACGTCAAGGCAATCCAATTTTGGCTCCCGTCCTATCGGAGAATCAATATAATTTTCTTCTCCATTCGTTCTTTCAAGAATCCATTTCAGAACACGAATGTTTTCCCCGAAACCCGGCCAAATAAATTTCCCGTCTTCGTCTTTTCTGAACCAATTAACATAAAATATCTTAGGCAGTTTTGACTGGTCGGCATTTTTCCCCAGCTCAATCCAATGTCTAAAATAGTCACCCATATTATATCCGCAGAATGGAAGCATGGCAAACGGATCTCTCCTTACATTACCGATACTGCCGGCAGCGGCAGCGGTAGTTTCGGATGAGACAATAGAACCAAGGAAAACGCCATGCTGCCAATTAAATGATTCATAAACCAACGGTACAACAGTAGCCCTTCTTCCGCCGAATAAAATGGCTGAAATAGGAACACCCTTTGGATCTTCCCAATCAGGATCAATTACAGGGCATTGTTTAGCAGGAGCTGTAAATCTTGAATTAGGATGTGCTGCATTTTCACCTGAATCGGGCGTCCAATCTTTTCCCAGCCAGCTAGTTAAATGAGCAGGTTTTTCATCAGTCATCCCTTCCCACCAAACATCCCCGTCATCGGTTAACGCAACATTTGTAAATATAGAATTTGACATCATTGATAACATTGCATTTGCATTTGTCTTCATAGAGGTACCGGGCGCTACCCCAAAAAATCCTGCTTCGGGATTTATTCCGTACAATCTGCCGTCACTTCCAAATTTCATCCAGGCAATATCATCTCCAACACATTCAACTTTCCAACCGGGCAAAGCAGAAGACAGCATTGCAAGATTTGTTTTACCGCAAGCGCTTGGAAAAGCTGCAGCAATATATTTTTTTATTCC
>Ga0182027_10013931_pt1 | contig 11159 bp, 8 predicted proteins | sample 712E1DmetaG_FD_121300 | JGI IMG/M metagenome (GOLD analysis project Ga0182027, IMG submission 121300) | Permafrost microbial communities from Stordalen Mire, Sweden - 712E1D metaG (Illumina Assembly) | ecosystem: Environmental > Terrestrial > Soil > Wetlands > Permafrost | place: Sweden...
AATAAAGATTTCAAAAAGTCAGACGAGTTGCGAAAAGAAATTAATTCTCTGGGCTACGAGATAAAAGACACCGCTGAAGGACAGAAAATTTCCAAGATTTAAATGTCGCTAAATTGTGCATATGCATAATTTAGCGACAAAATTTAAACTGCAGGCTGCTGCTGGGTAATGCAGTGCAGTGCTCCGCCTCCGTAAATAAGATCCGTGCAGTCTATGCCAACGACATTTCTGTTTTTAAAACAAGATTGAATTATCAAAAGGGCTTTATCGTCATTGGGATCATTGTAGGTTGGAACTAGCACCGTTTTATTGCCAATATAAAAATTGGCGTAAGAAGCTGGCGCTTTTGTTCCGTCATTGTAATTCATATGCGGGACCGGTAATTTAATTATCTCAAACGATAATTTTGCCAGAATCTCATAATTTTCTTTCAGAATTTCATAATTTTCATCGTTTAAATCATCTTCACAGCAAATGAGGATTTTATTGGGTTCAATAAATCGCGCAACATCATCCACGTGTCCGTCCGTGTGGTCATTGATTAATCCCTTTTTGAGCCAAATTATATTATTTATTCCGAAATATTCTTTGAGATTTTCTTCGATCTGCTCTTTTGTCAAATTAGGATTACGATTCGGATTAAGCAAACACTGTTCAGTGGTAATTAAATTTCCCTGCCCGTCCGCTTCAATAGAACCGCCTTCTAAAATCATTTCTAATTTAAATTTTTCGCCGGCAATCGAAATTAAATCAAACACATTATTGTCTTTAAGTAAGGGAGCATAATATGGATCTTCTCCTTTGCCGTAGGCATTGTACCCGGCTTTTACCCAAGCTAAGGAATTATTTTTGTTAGACAAAAACATCGGGCCATAATCACGAATCCAAACATCAGCATAGTCTACGATGTGGAAATTTATTTGGCTTAAATCTATTTTCAAATCGGAAAACTTTTTTTGGATCCGTATTTTTGCTTTTTCGTCCAACACTAATAATTCTATCTTTTCAGCTTCGGCCAGCACTTTAATAATTTCACAGTATTTTTGTTCAACTTTTTCCACGCGCTTTGGAAAAGTGGTTTCATCATAGGGCCACGCAAACCAAGTAGCCGAATGCTTTTCCCATTCAGCGGGCATTATGAAACCTAATTGTTTTGGAGTCTGGTCAGGCATTTATTTTTTCGCAGAAATTGGCTGGTATGTATCCGCGCGGCGATTACGCATGAAACCCCACTCTTTGGAAATTGTTTCATTTTTTGCCAAATCAATTTTAGAAATTAAAATTTCATCTTTTTCTTTTCCGGCTTTTTTGATTATCTTGCCGAAAGCATCGCAGACAAAGGACTGCCCCCAGAATTTTAATTTATCTTCCGTGCCTGTTCTATTTACCGCAACAACATACAGACTGTTGGCAATTGCATGCCCGCGCATCACCGTCTCCCAAGCATCGTGCCAATCCCCTTCTTTTTCTTTTTCTCCTACAATGTTTCCAATCGCTGTCGGGTAAAAAATAATATCCGCACCGGCGAGTTTGACCGCGCGCGCCGCCTCGGGGAACCATTGGTCATAGCAAATCAGAATCGCAAACGTAGCATATTTCGTCTTATAAATTTTATATCCACCATCTCCGTCTTCAAAGTAATTTTTCTCGTAAAAAAGAGGGTCTTGCGGTATGTGAATTTTCCGATAGGTCGGCATTAATTTTCCGTCGGCGTTTATCACTACCGCTGAATTATGAAAGTGCCCACTACTATCCTTTTCAAAAATTGGGGCAATAATAACAACCTTTTGCTTTTTGGCAATTGCAGAAAAAGCTTCTGTGGAAACGCCTGGAATTGTCTCTGAAAAATTTTCTTTCTTGGCGTTTTTATATTGTGGAAAATATGGAGTTCTAAAAAGCTCCTCTAGGCAAATAATTTTTGCGCCCTTTTTCGCCGCCTGCTCAACCAGCTTAATAGTTTTATTTAAGTTGGCATTTAAATCAGCCGACACAGCGCTCTGAATCGTGGCAATTGTAACGAATTTATTTTTTACCATATGGTTAATACTAGTTTAAAATTAAGATATTGCAAGCTTTTTATGATAAATACAGAATATTATCGCTAGGTTTATCACGATGAAATAAACACTAAAAGAATAGATAGAGAAAATCCAGATTCTAATAATCAATAAACCTAAAATATTATTTATTATGCCCGGCAGATAAACAGCAAATGTTTCGGTTTCCGGAAATTTCCAAGATTTTACCAAAGTCGGCACGGCGGCGAATCCGTCGCTCAAAATAGCAAACAAAATTGAAATGCCTAGATTGTGCGTCAGCGCGTAAAATATCAAAGCAAGCAAAGCCAGAAACCCGCAAAATAAATCCAACCCGGTTATTTTCCAAATAGAACTTCTTCTAAAGAGAGAGATGACTATTACCACCAGAGGCCCGAAGCCTGCCATAAACACAGGTAATACAGAAAGCCCCGCTCCAGCCTTGAGCTGAAAGAAGACCCCCAGAAAAGGCCCGAGCATCCAAAGAAACCAGGAAACCAGATTTGGTCTAACTTTCCCATAAAAGATATCCTTCAAATAAAAAAAATATCCGACGAGACTGATTAGTATTGTGATGTAAATAATGTTTTCGGGTAACATTTTAATAAATTTCCTTTTTATAATGTTCCGTGCAAATCACTTTTTTTGGACCACCCTCGGATTCCGGCAGATAAGTCGTGTCAATTTCTTTGTCTCCAAAGAAGCACATTCTTTTTCTTAAAACGAGCGGGTTGCGAAGTTTTAATCGCCTGCTATGCCTTTCGTCCGGGTGGATTGAGGGAAGCGGTATGTCCAGTCTGCGGTAAAAACTCAATTCCTGTTCCAGAATCTTAAAAGGTTTTTTGGTAATTTCACACTCAATGACTTGCTCAAGAATAGAATCATCCACCTCGGCAATAGTTTGCGGCAGGTCACTCCCCTTTATGGTTGTTTTGTAAGAACCGGAAGTATATTCCCGCCACAAATACCCTTTTTCTTTTGCGATTCTTTCATCTATCGGGAAATAATCCTGAGCGCATGTTTCGTTGTAGGCAAAAGGTGAAATTTCAGGCGGAAAAAATTCTCCGAAACCGTAGGACCTGCCTTGCTTGTCTACATACGGCATTTTTTTCATCTGCTCTATAATTTTAGGAACTAATTTTTCGTATTCTTCTTTTGTATATTGTTTATTTAGGATGCAATACTGTTTGCCGTTCATTTCCGCACAACCAAAACAGTTTCGGCAATTATTCATCATAAAGCTGTACCAGACATCATTTGAATACCAAATTATGGCGCCCAGAAAACAGCGGCTATTATTCACTCCTATACTTATTCCTTCATAGGTTAGTTCAGAACTGCCACCGCAGCCGGGACCCACATCATAAGAATCACTGCATCCTTTGTGTCCCCAATTGGTGTGTTTTACATTTTCAAACCCTCCGGCAATATCAAAAACATTAAAACAATTTCTGGAATTTACAATATGGTCTCCGATAACATTAACTGTGTTGGTAAGTTTTAAGTGTCTATGAAATGCTTCTTTCCATAGTTCTTGGAATTTAATTTTTGCTTTTTTAATACCCAGTCTGGTGTTTAAGGCATATTCTTTTTTCTTCTCAAAATATTCTTCTTTGGAATATTGGACATTTTCTATGCAGTAGTTTTTGTTTCTCAAATTGGTGCATAGAATGCAATTGGAGCAATTTCGGCAGTCATATAGAAAATATGAATCTAAACATGTTTCACTTTCTAAAGAAAAAAGCAGTTTGTTGGAATCCCGGCAATAGACATTTTCATAACCAAATTCTGTGTTATAGCAGTTATATGAATCATGTGTATATTTACAGCCGGAAATTCTGTTGCAATACATTGAATCTTCGCTGGTCCAGGCGGCCGTAACAAGATAACAATTCTTCATTTCAACCGTATAATTGCAAAATCTGGAATTTACGGATTTTGAATCAGACAATGCGACATGGGGAATCCTTTCCATTAATTCTTTCCATTGTTCAAAAAACGGTCTGGAAAAATCATAATCTGCGCCATAGTCGGAAGATTCCCATTTGTCACTCCACCACATTTCCTTATCATAAGTTTTTATTTTTGCATCGGGGTGGTATGTAGATATAAGAGTTTCTTTTTTTTCCGAAGTAGCATTAGGTCGACGAAATAAAGACTGCTCGTTACGCCACACGAGACGCCTAATCAGTCTACACTCCGGGCACCAGGTCGGTGGAGGGACTTTAATCTTTTCATAAAATCCAAAATCATCTGGCTCTATAGTGAAATCCTTTTTACAATTCTGGCATATTCTTTTTTCACTCTGATTGTTCATTTTATTTTACGTCAACATTTTCTGCTATGGCAGAGTTTGTTGACGTTCCCCTTTTTTAATACACTAGCCACAGGCTAGTAAACCTCCTGCTTATAACAACTCTCACAATACACTATTTCTGGCTTATCTGCCGACCAGGATGTTTTTATGTCCTTACCGCATTTATCGCACTTTCGGTCATGAATTTCAATCGGGTTCAAAAGCTTCGTGCGCGCTCGGTCTCGGCAAAGCGGACAATCATGAGGCACAGGCAGATTGAATCTTCTATAAAAATCCAACTCCATTTTAATCAGCCGGTAATTCTTGCCGCAATTTTCACATTTCAAAATTTCTTTCAAAATATCGTCCTTCACATCTTTTATATGTTTGGGTATTTCAATAGTAGCATTTTGATAGTCTTTTGGTTCAACATCTCGCCAATTATATCCCTCTTTTAAGGTCTTATCTTTTTCTAAAGGAAACCATTTCATTGTCGTTGATTCATTGTATGTCCAGGGAGACAATTCACTTGGCATCATTTCGCCATATTTATAGATCCTCCCAATTTTATCTACATAAGGAATTTCCATCATTTGTTTTTTTAATTTTTCTACAGTTTTTGGGTATTCTTCTTTTGAATATTTTTTGTTTAAAATAAAATACTCTCCCTTTTTAATACCCACACAACCAAACATATTATTAGATGAATGGCAACCGAAACAAAACTCAAGATTGCTGGCGCCGTAATTCCAAACACTGAATTTTATATTAAATACCTGAAGTCCAACCCAGGTGCATTCATAAATAAGTTCTGCTCGATCTCCAAAATTACTATAATCATAACAATCTGCAATTGGACCGGAATTTAGGAACTGACAATATCGGCAATCCCTGGCCTTACGCACCATATATGAATTATAGACATTCTTAGAATTATAGACATATTCTCCTGTAGTGTTGTGGCTATTTCTGTCATTGAATTGTTTGCGTGGTTGCGTTAGTAAAAATTCCATTGCGAATTTACGGAATTTTTCAAGACCTTCCTTTGTGCCAAAATCATATTCTTTAAATATTTTTTTATATTCTTCTTTGGAGTATTGCTTGTTGAAAATGCAGTATTTTTTTTTATTTAAATTCACACAACCTACGCAATCAGAACATCCCACACAAGACCGACAAAACCACATATTCATAGACCCAACAACATCTTCGCAGAAAAAGGTCTGATAACTGGAATGTGTTATAATATTTCCATATCCCAATTGGTCGTGACGATCATAAGAGCAATCCATGCAATCTTTTACGTCTGTAACTAAATTCATGTAGGCACAATTTTCTGCGTAATCAATTCCAAAACATAGATAGCAATCCTTGCATTGGCTAGCACCATTGCAATAATCACTACGAATCATCGAGGAATGCTCAGTATAAAGAGCGGGCAGAGGTACATCTTTCAAAAGTTCACCATATTGTTCCAAAAAAGGGCGTGACCAGTCAATATCCCTACCATAGTCTTGCGGATTCCATTTATCACTCCACCAAATGTCTTGACGGTAAACTTTATATGGCGAATCTTTATGGTGTGTAGTGATAACCTCATCTCCAGTAAAATCACATTTTCGTTTATATAAAATCTGATAACCTAACCAAGACAATCTGCGCTTCATCCTGCATTCTGGGCACCAAGAGGGTGGAGGCACTTTTATTTTTTCATAAAATCCAAAATCATCGGAGTCTATTGTGAAATCCTTTTTACAATTCTGGCAAGATTTTGTTTCTGAATTCATTTTGATTTCCAGATGTCGGACATCCGTTGCTACGGGTGTCCGACATCTCTTTCGCCCGTTTATATTCCCTCTTTTTTGAGTTTTTCTATGAGTTCGCGGGATTCACGGGAAAGTTTTCCAGGGAGTTTGATGTTTAATTTTATCAGCAAGTCCCCTCTTTTATTTTTAGATGTCGGCACGCCTTTACCCCGCACTCGCAAGATTTCATTTATCGTCACGCCTTCGGGTATCGTCACTTCTATTTCTCCATCAAGCGTTTGAATAGGATATTTTGTCCCTAAAAGCGCGTCGGAGAGTTTCAAATTTAAATTCATCACGAGGTCATTGCCTTCGCGTTTGAATACTGCATGCGGAGTCACATTTATTTTTATATATAGGTCTCCCGCCGTTCCCTTGGAAATAGCTTCGCCATAACCCGTCATTCGGACCATTTCGCCATCGCGGATGCCGGCGGGAATGATAACAGAAATTTCTTCTTCCCGGCGTAATACTCCTTTGCCCTTGCATTTCTCGCACAGCTCATGCGGTACTTCGCCCGCGCCCATACATACTTCGCAAATTTTCGTATTGGCCACCGTTCCAAAGATTGTCCGCTTTTGCTCGCGAATCTTGCCCTGACCATTGCAATGCTTGCAAGTTTCCATTTTAGATCCGACTTTTGCGCCAGAACCGTTGCAAGTAGGGCACTTGGAAGTTTTAGTAATTAAAATTTTTCTATTTATGCCAAAAATGGAATCAGAAAAAGAAATTTGTATCTCCGTGGATATGTCCCGGCCCCGGCGCGCTTCCTGCCTACTCCCCATTCCGCCCCCGAAAAAATCACTGAAAATGTCGTTTAAGTTTCCGAAGTCAAAATCTGCGCCTCCGCCTTGCTGAAATCCACTGAAGTCAAAACCGCCAAATCCGCCCCTCGGGTCGCCATAGCCTCCGGCAGAGGCACCACCCATATTTTCAAAACCTGACCCGTATTGGTCGTACTTTGAACGCTTGTCATCATCCGAAAGAGTTTGATATGCTTCGTTGGCTTGTTTGAATTTCTCTTCATTGCCCCCCTTTTTATCGGGATGATATTTTTGCGCCAACTTATAAAAGGCCTTCTTTATTTCATCTTTAGAAGCTGTTTTGGGAACGCCTAAAATTTCGTAATAGTCCTTACTCATAAGCTTTATTTGCGTATTATATCATAGGTTCAGCTTCTTGTGAAGTCCCGACGCTTTTAGGTCGGGATCCCGACTTTGCGTCGGAGCCTTTTTCATTTTGCTCAACCTCATCTTCGAGCGTCGGAGCTCCTCCTTCATTGTCTCCATTTTTTTCTCTTTCGAGTCTCTTGGCTCTGCCTTCAATAATGGCCTTTTCTTCAGCGCTTCTAATGATAGTGGCTTCTTCTTCGGCAATGAGTTTCGCTGCGTCGCCCTTTGGTATTGAATATTTTCGGCGAGATGCCTCTATTATTTCTTCTTTGTATGACTTGTGGGTCGGAGGAAGAACCCGGAGAGTTTCGGCGGAAAATGGATCGTATGACTCGCCGTCAATAGTCATCTTGATATAAAATTCCGCGACCGCCAGATTAATCATGTCTTTCACGTCGAAGAGCGGCGCAAATTCTGGTTTCATTTTAACGGCATCTTCGCCGCCTACCCGAAAAGTGATAACACTTCCGCAATTACCAAGCACAGCTTGATGCACTCGAGGAATAATTTGCCCCACATACTGGTGCGCAATGGTTAAATTAAGGGCATATTTTCTGGCTTCCGATAAAATATTTTCGAAGGTTTGCGTGACGACATTCTGGAACTCGTCTACATATAAATAAAAATCTTTACGCTCCGCTTCTGGGATTGAAGCGCGCTCCATTCCAGCTTGTTTTATTTTGGTCAAAAATATTGATCCCAAGAAAGATGAATTTTCTTCCCCAAGACGTCCCTTGGAAAGATTGATTAATATTATTTTCTCTTGATTCATCAATTCGCTTATGTCTATTTTATTTTGCTTCTGACCGAAAATATTGCGGAGCAATGGGTCGGAAAGAAACTGCCCGAGCTTGTTGACCAGCGGAATGATAGCGTCTGTATCAAATTTCTCGGACCAGTCGGCGAATTCTATCGCAAAGAATCTTTTCACCATGTCGTCGGTAATGTATTCCACTACTTTCTGTCTATAGTTTCTATCGGTTAGCATGGAAATCATTCCGCGCATCGTGGCATGCGGATAATCAAGCAGAGCTAGACAAGTAAAACGAAAAACGTGCTCCAGACGAGGCGTCCAGTTTGCCCCGAATTGTTTCTGGAAAACTTCGATCAAACCCTGGGTCAATTGAAACTTAAACATCGGGTCCACATTGGCGAGCGGATTGAAGGACGCTGGAAAATTAATATCAGTAGGATCAATAATACAAACATCCTCAATACGATCCTTTGGAATATAATCCAGTATCGCCTCTATCACATCTCCGTGCGGATCGATCAAACACAATCCGTGTTTGTAAGTAATATCCTGCCGGATAAAAAGCTCTAATAGTTTTGTCTTGCCGACTCCGGACTTTCCGATAATATAAAGATGTCGCCTGCGGTCTATGCGCTTGATGCCAAAAATAAACTTTTTCTCTTCCAGAGAAGCAACATAATTCGTCCGCCCAATGAAAGATACATCTTCGGGATTAACCTTCCCAAAGACGGGCAATTCTGGCGGCGGCGGCCCATATTTGATTATTTGCACTCGATTCGGCTTCGGCATATATGGCTATATTAACATATTTTTCGTTTTAATTCCCCTCTTGAGGGGTGACCCGATGTTCGTCGGGTCGGGGGTGGAAATGCATCCACCTCCCCCTAAAGGGTACTCCTCAAGAGGAGAATAATACTAATATACCTCCCGCTGATAACATTTCTCGCAATAAACTATCTCCGGTCTATCGGGAGCATAGCTGGTTTCGAATTCGTTCGGGCAAGGTCCGGTGCTGTGGGTATGGTTTTCCTTATCGCACATACAAACTCTATGCCAAAGTTTAGGAGGATTTACTTTCTTAAAGCGTTCTTGATGACGACATTCGAAACAACTCCTTGGTAATGGCAAATTGAATCTTTTTAGAAAAATGTATTCATTTTGAATAATTTTATATGGCCTTTTACATGATTCACATTCAATAATTTGATTTAAAATATTCTCATCGGTGTCTTTTATGTGGTCGGGCAAATTCTCCGTGGTAAGAGTAACTGAATATTCTGGTTTTTCTTTTTCAATAAAATTATAATTGTTTTTTAAAATTTCTTCTTTTGTCATAGGAAAATAATCACACGCGACAGTTTCATTGTATCCAAATGGAGAAATTTCTATCGGGAGATATTCTCCATATTTATATATACTCCCCTTTTTATCAATGTAAGGAACATCCATCATTTGTTTTATCATCTCTTCTCTAAGTTGTTCAAATTCTTCTTTAGAATATTGTTTATTTAAGATGCAATAGCTTTTGTTGCGAAGTCCGATACATCCGAAAATATTATTGCAACCATGGCAATTAATAGAATACTCTGTATTCAAACATTCCCAAGCAGTTAGTGTGAAAAGCTGGCGTGAACCATTTACACCAGAATCCATCGCTTCATAAAGCAATTCTGCATTATCTCCGACTCCATAGCCGTCGTAAGAAGTATTCATGCCGTAGGCGACATTTGTCACATATTTGCAATCCTTGACTTCCCCAGGGACAAAAAAGCAATACTGGCAATTATTTGTATTAACAAGATCGTCCCCGGTAACATTAGTGGAATTTATAATATTCGCATATCTTCGAATAGATTTTAATTTTATTTGTTCAAATTTTTCTTTCGCTTTTATAAAATTAACATAACTTCCTATATCCAATTCTTTTAATTTCTTATTATATTCCTCCCTGGTTAGTTGTTCATTCCACATACAGTTTGACTTACTGCGAAGAGAGGTACACCCAAAACAATTAATACAATTTTTACAATCAAATAAAAAATATGAGTTAGTACAAACTTCGGTATTATGGGAAAAGAAAGTTTCATAACATTTATTTGAGGAAACATCGTCATAGGAAAACTCACATTTAGTAACTGAAAACATATCCATAGAGTCCTTACAGTAATTTGTTCGTGATCCATAAGCAACATTATCCCCTTCCCAAGAAGCCGACACTAAATACGAATTCCTAAATTCTCCTATGTAATTTCCGTAGAAAGTATTAACGCATTTCCCAATAAAAAGATTGGGATGAGGAACTTTCTCCATAAGTTGTCTAAATTGAGCAAAAAACGGTCTTTTAAAATCATAGTCAATTCCAAAATCAGTTGGGTTCCACTTCTCACCCCACCAAATATCTCTTTCGTAAACAACAAAAGGAGAATCAGCTGAAAAACAACTAACTAAACTTTTACCAGTTTTTCCGCATTTGTTCCGGTGAAGAGTTCGTTCGTTTCTCCAAGCCATGCGCCGTTGCATTCGACATTCCGGGCAAAAGGTCGGCGGAGGAACCTTTATTTTCTCATAGAAATTAAAATCTTCTTTTTCTATAACAAACTCGTTCTTACAATTTTGGCATGTTCTTGTTTCCATATATTTGGAATTTTTATGTTAAAAGTGTATCATAAAAGCATGCATTTACATAGATTTATTGGCGCTTTTGACCTCTCAAAACCGGAAGTAGAAATCACCAATCCAGAAAATATCAAGCAAATAAAGGATGTTTTGCGGATGAAAAAGGGGGGCATTATTATTCTCTCGGATGGCAAGGGCACTAGCGCGGAGGTTACTCTTGATTCTATCTCTCCCGATAAAATTACGGGTGTGGTTGATAAAACAGCGAAGCCCGCCTCCGCTAATGGCTCCGGCGTGGCGAAGCAAGTAAATTTATATTTGGCAATACTCAAAAAAGAAAACTTTGAACTGGCGGTGCAGAAAGCGGTTGAATGCGGAGTTTCAAATATCATTCCGGTAATCACAGAAAGAACCATAAAAACCGGATTGAATATTCCACGCTTGGAAAAAATAATTTTGGAAGCAAGCGAGCAGTGCGGC
>Ga0182027_10013932_pt1 | contig 11159 bp, 14 predicted proteins | sample 712E1DmetaG_FD_121300 | JGI IMG/M metagenome (GOLD analysis project Ga0182027, IMG submission 121300) | Permafrost microbial communities from Stordalen Mire, Sweden - 712E1D metaG (Illumina Assembly) | ecosystem: Environmental > Terrestrial > Soil > Wetlands > Permafrost | place: Sweden...
AATACTGTGGAGTCCTCTCCCGCAGTTACTGGTGGCTACGTCTACGCAGGGTCTTGGGATGGCAATGTTTATTGTCTTGATGCTTTAACTGGCGCAAAAGTATGGACCTACGCAACTGGAGGTCTCGTGGAGTCTTCTCCCGCAGTTGCCAGTGGCTACGTCTACGTGGGGTCTACAAACAATAACGTTTATTGTCTTGACGCTTCATCTGGCGCAAAAGTATGGACCTACGCAACTGGAGGTCTCGTGGAGTCTTCTCCCGCAGTTGCTAATGGTTACATCTACATAGGATCCGAAGACGGTAACGTTTATTGTCTTAATGCCTCAACCGGCACTAGAGTATGGAACTACGCAACTGGGGGGATAGGGGACTCTTCGCCTGCAGTTGCTAATGGTTACATCTACATAGGATCCGAAGGCAATAATAGTGTTTATTGTCTTGACGCTTCAACCGGCACAAAAATTTGGAACTTCACAACCGGCGGCTTGGTGGATTCTTCTCCTGCAGTTGCAGGCGGCTATATCTACGTAGGATCGTGGAGCCACAACGTATACTGTTTTGACGCAGCCACAGGCGTAAAAATATGGAACTACACAACTGGGGCTGGGGTGAGTTCTTCTCCTGCAATAGTTAGCGGCTATGTTTACGTAGGTTCTTGGGACCATAACGTGTATGCTTTCGGCGCACGCGCTCAGCCGGCGATGTCTTTTTCAGCAGAAATTATCTATCCAGCAGTTGCTATAATCGCTGTCGTAGTGATAATTGCCATGGCGCTAATTCTTAGAAAAAGAAAACACTAAACAACTAATCCTCATCTCTCACTTAGTGTGAGGCGCTTTGCTGGACTACCTTTTTGGGAAAGAAAAACTTGCAACCGTTTTAAGGAAGGGCGCAGTTCGCTAAAAGAACTGGAGAAAAATGGCAATTCTTTGTTTGGATTTTGAGGATACAATGGATTTTCTGAGACGAAGAGCAGACACAGTAAAAGGAACCCTTAGCTGAACCTCAAGCGGCTTTGAAATTAATAAAAATCGCTATTGGTCATTATCAATTTTCAAATCAGCAAACCGCTCGATGATCCACTCTTTAATTTCATCTCTTGTATGACGGAAGGCCACAATCTTTTCTTCTTCGCTTCCCTCTACTTCGGAGGGGTCATCGAATGGGTGCTGGAAATAATGTTTTGCTCTAGGTAATCTTGAGCTAATCAATTCAGGTCTGCCCATAACTATCGGTGAAGAGCAAATTGCACAATTTATCTTTGAACTGCTGCGGCAAACTGATACAACCAGGTCGATATCGGCTTCTTTGAAATTTTCGAGGCTTTTAGAATATTGCCTAGAAATATCTATCCCTATCTCATCCATAACCTTAATGGCCAATGGATTCACCTGCGTAGGATTCGTACCAGCACTAAAAACTTCATACTCATTACCATAAAAGTGTCTAAGCAGCCCTTCAGCTATCTGAGATCGAGCAGAATTATGAGCGCACAAAAACAAGATTTTGGTTTTAGCCATTAGACTCATCCTAAACGATTCTTTTTGAAATATAAAAATTTCATCGATATATTCTCTATAGCAATAGGTTGTTTCACCTTTTAAGCAGTCCAGAAAGAAAAAACTTCTAGCTTCTCTTTCTCAAACTGCTTCTTCAAGATGACCTTGACTTCGTCTTCATCCAAATTAAAAATACCCTTTTTATCTTTGTGCAAGGGAATTCCTGTTTCTCTCAGCCTTTCGCCTTTGGGAAAGTCAAGAAAGATATAGTAGCGCCTGTCATGAAGCATTATAATTCTTAGCGTTGTTAGTTCCTTGTTGGGGGAAAAGCCGTTTTGCTCAAGAATGTACACTATTGAGCCTGGTTTCTTTTCGCTGACTAAGCGTTTGAATTCTTCCCAGCTTTTAATCCTTACATGGCCCTCGTTCATGAGCTTGACCTTTTTCATACTGTTTACTGCTCGTTTGGGATCTTCTCATTTCTCGAATTAGCTCTATTGTCTCTTTTTTCGATGGATGTGTTATCGCGCCAGCGGGGCATATAGCATCGCATCCATTGCATAGAACAACACAATTGTAAGGATTTTTGACTACAGGTATCTTTTTTCCTTCTTTTTCTTCAAATGCGTAGGTACCAAGCTTGCAATATTCACCGCATTTTCCACAGCTAGCACATTTTTCATAATCAATCGTTGGGTACCAAGGTATTTTGCTTCGGGAAATTCCGTGCCAAGTTTCTTCAGACATCTTTTTTGCCGCCTTACATGCTTGTTATATAAACTCACATCCATAGCAACTTTTAAATATTGTTATTGACTCTAAAGTAAATCATGTCCGCAAAAATGGAAAATCAGAAGGAAAATCAGAATCGTTTCAAATCAATAGTTTTCCATGCTCTCTCCGACCCAATCAGACTCGAAATACTTTCATTTTTGCGCGATGGCGAAAAGTGTGTATGTGAAATCGTTCCGCATTTAAACCTCATTCAACCGCTCGTTTCGCGCCACTTAAAAATCCTCAAAGATACCGGAATAATAAGATGCCGAAAAGACGGAACCAAAAGAATGTACTCGATTGTTGACCAAAGAATTTACGATGTTGCCGATGACTTAACGCCGGAACTTGTGGATACTCTTACAAAAGAGGTTTTTAAGCATATGACATGCAGTTAGAAGAGATGGAAGATTTGGAGACAGACAAAACAGTTATGAAAACTGCCAAAAATGATTGCGGCGGATGCTCCAACTGCGCATCTGATATTAAAGCGGAAAACTTGCGTGCGCACTTTAAAGGTGTGATTAAAAAAGGAGGATTCATTTTATGAAAGAAGAAAAAATTAAGAAACTCGTTAGAAACCGATACGCAAAAGTCGCCAAAACCAGCGGCTCTTGTTGCGCGTCGCCTATTAGCTGTTGCTCGGCTCCAACTAGCAAGCAAGTGAGCAGTATGATAGGTTACAGTGAGGACGAGATGACTGCCGTTCCTGAGGGGGCAAATCTGGGTCTTGGCTGTGGCAATCCAACTGCTATGGCTTCGCTAAAAGAAGGGGAGACAGTTCTTGACCTAGGTGCAGGGGCAGGCTTTGACTGTTTCTTAGCCGCCAACAAAGTGGGCAAGAAAGGCAAAGTGATAGGAGTAGACATGACTCCTGAAATGATCGACAAGGCAAGAGCAAACGCAAGAAAAGGAAAATACACAAACGTCGAGTTCAGACTAGGAGAAATCGAGAACCTTCCAGCCGCAGACAACTCAGTTGATGTCATAATCTCAAACTGCGTAATTAATCTCTCGCCAAACAAGAAGCGAGTTTTTGAAGAAGCCTTCAGAGTCCTTTCCCCTAAGGGGCGATTGATGGTTTCGGACATAGTTCTTTTGAGGGAGCTGCCTGAATCCGTACGCAAAAACGTTGAAGCCTACGCAGGATGCATCTCAGGAGCAGAAATAAAAGACAAATATATTGAACTGATACGAAAAGCTGGCTTCCAAGAAGTAAAAATAATTGAAGAAAAGACGTATCCGCTCGAATACATCATAAGCGAATCCGCAACCCAAGAAATCGTCAAGAGTTTGGATATGACGCTAGAAGAAGTAAAAGAAACGGCAAACTCCGTGGTAAGCGTAAAAGTATCTGCAGAGAAAACAAACTAGCGCGCCAGCTTGTTGCTAATTCGATTGGTTTGTGTTAATTTCTGCTATCTTGCGAGCAACGCATAACACAAAAACAGAAGGCAGCTTCACCATTTTTCTTGGTGAATTATCTCTGCGAGAGGCTTCCGTTTTCCGCCTCCGACTAACGTTTTTCTGATTTTGCTGCCGAGACCCTCCTTGTCAGCTGGGTAGCCTACGGGCGTCAACGCCACCACCTTGATGTTTTCTGGAATTTCCAAAGTTTTTTTGATTTTTGCTTCGTCGAAGCCACCTATCCAGCATGTCCCAAGCTCCACATCGGTTGCCGCCAGAACCAGCTGCTGCATAGATATGCCCACGTCCACAAGGTAATAGTTCATGCCATCGTGGACGCCGGAATCTTTGGGGTCAGCACAAGCAACCACGATAACGGGTGCCTGTTTGAGCCAGCCGTTGAAGCCGCCAGCCAACTCTTGAATTTTGGTTTTGTCTTTTACAACTATGTATTTGCAGCATTGTTTGTTCGCCCATGAAGGCGCCAGCCTTGCCGCTTCGAGAACTTTGGAGAGTTTTTCTTCTTCAACTGGTTTATCCGCGTAGCTACGAACGCTTTTCCTTGCCGCTACAACATCCATAAACTCCATAATTATCCCGCACAGGCAACTGAGACAACCAGCTTAAAAGCATTTATTTCTGGATACCGTTTTCTTTTTTGAGTTCAATAACTGCTATGTAAAACATTTTGAAGTTCGTAGAAAGGGCAAAATTCAAGTAAAATCAAGTTTATTTATTTGTAAAAAGTAAACTTTACCTTGGTGGGAGCTGTTGAACAATTACATCATCATATTAGTTACTGCGAAAGATAAGCAGGAAGCAGAAAAAATAACGCAATTACTTTTGAATGAGCGTTTAATTGCTTGCGGAAACATCGTTAATCCAGTCACGTCACTTTTTCATTGGTCTGGCAAAGTTGACAAGGCTGAGGAATGCTTAATTGTTATGAAATCAAGAATGGACTTATTTTCGCAAGTTGCCGAGCAAGTGAGATGTTTGCATAGTTATGAGGTTCCGGAGGTTCTTGCGCTTCCTATTGTTGATGCGTCGAAGGCTTATCTGGATTGGATGAGTGTTGTGCTCAAACCTTAGGGTACATTTCAGTACAGATAAGCCTTAAATAATACATTGATGTATGCTTCTGAACCATAAGGAAGCACAACAAAATGGGGAATCGCCTTTGGCACACAAATGTCAACCACAAAAAACACAACAAAGCCAATTAATTCCCTAAAAATCAAAAAAATCTCACTCACACAACAACCCCTCGAAATATTCTCAAAACTCCAAAAACAATACAAAATAACCTACCTTCTTGAATCAATCGAAGGACCAAAAAAACTCGCACAATACTCATTCATCGGATTCGACCCAAAAATAACCCTCCAAACAAAAAACAAAAAAGCCCAAATCAAAAACGAAAGAACCGACGTAACAGCCACACAGAAAACAACTGACCCACTGCAACTCATAGAAAGCCTCCTCAAAGACGATGCAGTCTCAAACAGTGAATTCAGATTCATTGGCGGAGCGGTCGGCTATATTTCGTATGATGCGGTACGTTACTGGGAAAAACTGCCAGAAAAGTCCCAGGCTGACCTGAATTTCCCTGACTTGGAAATGGGCATATTTGACGACGGATTCATCTTCAACCACATACAGCGACAAGCATTCTATTATTACCGAAGCGAGAACCGCCTACCCGAAGTTGAAAGCCTACTCAAGCAACCAATCAATTCTGAAGAATTATCTTACACTCAACCTAAAGTAAACACTAAAAAAGAAAACTATGAAAAAGCGGTAGAAAAAGCAAAAGAATACGTGACTGCAGGAGACATTTTCCAAGTTGTCCTGTCCAAACGCTACCAATTCCACGTAAAAGGTGACCTGATTCCGTTTTATCAGTCTCTTCGTACCATTAACCCTTCACCCTACATGTACTTTTACAAGTCAGGCGATCGGCAAATCGTTGGTTCCAGCCCCGAAATGCTCGTTCGAGTTGAAAATAGAACCGTGGAAACCTTCCCCATTGCAGGAACAAGACCCGTTGCTGAAGACCCCGGTGAAAACAACAAGTTAGCATGCGAATTGCTTGCCGACCCAAAAGAACGTGCTGAACACGTAATGCTTGTCGATTTAGCGCGTAATGACATTGGCAGAATCTCCAAGTACGGTAGCGTTCACGTGCCAGAATTCATGAAAGTCCACCGGTACAGCCACGTGCAACATATTGTTTCTCAAGTTGTAGGTGAACTTAAAGAAAACCTTCAAAGCTACGACGCGTTGAGGGCTGTTTTTCCAGCTGGCACGGTTTCTGGAGCACCAAAAGTGCGTGCGATGGAAATAATAGACGAACTTGAGCCAGCTAGGCGTGGACCTTACGCTGGCGCAGTAGGCTACTTTTCATACAATGGCAATGCCGACTTTGCCATAACCATCCGCACCCTCTTCGCCGACAAGAAACAAGCGTACATTCAAGCTGGCGCCGGAATCGTGGCTGATTCAGTTCCAGAAATAGAATGGTTCGAAACAGATCACAAGGCAAAAGCGCTGATGCAGGCGCTTGAGCGGGCTGGAGGCGCAAAACCATGAAGGTAGTAGTAATCGATAATTACGATTCGTTCGTTTACAACCTTGTCCAGTACATAGGCGAACAGGGCGCAGAAACCATCGTTTACAGAAACAACAAAGTTACCCTAGAACAGTTAACCAAGCTTAAACCTGACAGAATTGTGATTTCGCCAGGTCCAGGCACACCTGAAGATGAGCGGTACTTTGGCGTTTGCACAAAAATCCTGCAAACCATGAGTCCTACAATTCCAACTTTAGGCGTCTGCTTAGGTCACCAAGGCATAATCAGCGTCTATGGCGGAAAAATCATCCATGCAAAAAGGCTCATGCATGGAAAAACCTGCACAATAAAACATGACCAAAAAGGCATCTTCACAGGCGTACGCAACCCCTTCACGGCAACAAGGTATCACTCGCTTGCTGGCGAGCGGTGCTCTATTCCGTCATGCTTAGAAGTTACCGCAGAATGCGTCGATGACGGTGAAATCATGGGCGTTCGGCATGTTAAGTACCCGATTGATGGCGTTCAATTTCATCCCGAATCGATTCTCTGCGAGGATGGCAAAGTCATAATTAAAAACTTCTTGGATGGGAGACGACGGCTGTGATTAGGGAAGGCATACAGAAACTCATCGAGGGCTACAGCTTAACAAGCGACGAGTCAGGAGCGATAATGAGAGAAGTCATGTCTGGAAAAGCAACAAACTCGCAGACTGCCGCTTTTCTAACAGCCTTGCGAATGAAGGGTGAAGCGGTTGAGGAACTTATCGCCTTTGCCTCTGTTATGCGTGAGCAGAGCAGCCAAATACATCCCCATGTGCATAGCCGCCTAGTGGATACCTGCGGGACAGGCGGAGACAAAATAAAAACCTTCAACGTTAGCACGGCAGCCGCCTTCGTCATTGCAGGAGCTGGCATTGCGGTTGCGAAGCATGGGAACAGGGCTGTAACCAGCAAAAGCGGCAGCGCCGACGTACTAGAAAAGCTCGGTCTTAACCTATACTTGGAGCCCGAAGCAGTTGAAGGCATAATAGAAAACGTTGGGATAGGCTTCATGTTTGCTCCAGCTTTCCATCCAGCTATGAAGTATGCGGCTGAGCCAAGACAAGAAATGGGCATTCGCACAGTATTCAACCTTCTCGGACCGCTAACTAATCCAGCATGCGCTAACGCCCAACTGCTCGGCGTATATGACCCCAAACTGACTGCTCCACTAGCTTATGCGTTGAAGCGGCTGGGCTGTGAGGAAGCGATGGTTGTCCATGGATTAGACGGCTTAGATGAAGTGTCAACGGTTGGAAAGACGGCTATTGCATGGTTAAAGAAAGGCAAAGTAACAGAACGAGAGGCGTCTCCAAGCGATTTCGGAATAAAAAAGGCAAGCATCGCCGATTTGAAAGTGGAAACGCCTGAGGAAAGCGCTGAAACCTTATTCAAAATCCTCAGCGGTAACTGCGCCTTAGATGACCCCAAAGCGGAGTTTGTACTTGTCAACAGTGCGGCAGGAATCATTGTTGGTGGGGAAGCAGAAGACTTTGTAGGCGGCATGGAAATAGCTCGTAAATCAATCGAAAGCGGAGCTGCCTACGCCAAGCTTAAGGCTTTGATAAAAGCTTCAGGCGGAAGCCTGTCACCTCTTAAAAAGTTGGAGGCTAAGTTATGAGCGATTTTCTTGATGTGCTGGCGCATGTTGCTCAGGTAACCATTGATAGCGAATACTATGAAACAGTAAAACCGGCAGAAAGAGTACACATCGGCTTAAGGGCGGCAATTTTAGATCACCGAACTATCCCCGTTATAACTGAGATAAAGTCTGCTTCACCATCAGCCGGGGTAATCAGAAAAAACGTTAACCCAAGCGAGATTGCCAAAGCAATGCAAAGGGGTGGAGCTACAGCCTTATCCGTGTTAACTGAGCCAAAACAGTTCAACGGCTCTCTAGAAGCGTTAGCTCAAGCCAAAGAAGCGGTGAAACTTCCCATCCTCATGAAAGACATAATCTTAAGCCCTATACAAATCCAAGCAGCTTCGAAAATAGGCGCCAATGCCGTTTTGTTGATTAAGGCGCTTTTTGACAGAGGCTACAACGACAGGAGCCTTGATGAAATGATAGCTGGGGCTCATCTGTTGGGTCTTGAGGTTTTGCTTGAAACGCACACCGAAACAGAGTTTTGCTCAGCCGTAAAAACAGGCGCTGATTTGATTGGGATAAATAACCGTAACCTTGGAACATTAAAAGTAGATTTAAACGTGACAAAAAAGATTCTGTCAAAAAATGATCCAAACGGCAAAGTGGTCGTAAGTGAAAGCGGAATAAATACGCCAGCAGACATACGGTTTCTCCGTGAAAGTGGTGCATGCGCTTTCCTTATCGGATCAGCCATAATGTCAACCGATAACATTGAAGAAAAAGTTAAGGAGTTTGTGAATGCAAAATGAAAGTAAGCAATTACCCAGTTGACGGAAAATATGGGAAATATGGCGGTCGCTTTGTTCCAGAAGTCCTGATGGCAGCGATTAAGGAGCTGGAAGAAGCCTACGAGCAAGCCCGAAACGACCCGACTTTCCAAAAAGAACTTGACTATTACCTGTCAGAGTTCGTGGGAAGGCCAACACCGCTGTACTATGCTGAAAACTTAACGCGTAAACTGGGCGGCGCCAAGATTTACCTTAAACGTGAAGACTTAGCCCACGGTGGAGCACACAAAATAAACAATACAATCGGTCAAGCGCTACTCGCCAAGCGAATGGGTAAGACGCGTGTGATCGCTGAGACAGGAGCAGGTCAACATGGCGTAGCCACAGCTATAGCTTGCGCTGCTTTAGGTTTAAAAGCTGAGGTTTACATGGGCACGGAAGACTGTGAACGGCAGCGGCTTAACGTTTTTAGGATGAAGCTTCTAAACGCTCAAGTCCATCCTGTGGAAGCTGGCTCAAAAACCCTCAAGGACTCGATAAACGAGGCGTTCAGGGATTGGGTTACAAACCTTCAGACGACTTATTACTTAATCGGCTCCGTCGTCGGTCCCCATCCGTATCCTATGATTGTTAGGGATTTCCAAAGCATAATCGGCAAAGAACTCAAAGAACAATTCCACAAAAAAGAAGGCCGACTCCCCGATGCTCTGGTTGCTTGCGTAGGCGGCGGAAGCAACGCTATGGGCACCTTCTACCCCTTCGAAGACGATGCGGAAGTGAAGCTTTATGGTGTTGAAGCTGCTGGTCAAGGTTTAGAAACAGGCAAACACGCCGCATCACTTGGCGCAGGAGCAGAAGGAGTCTTCCACGGCATGCTAACCTACGTTCTCCAAGATAGTAATGGGCAAATACAGAACACAAGCAGCATTTCTGCAGGCTTAGACTATCCTGGCGTTGGGCCAGAACACTCCTTCCTAAAAACCCTCAAAAGAGCACAGTATGTTTCAGCCACGGACAAGGAAGCGGTAGATGCTTTTCTCACTTTGTCCAGAGAGGAAGGAATCCTGCCTGCATTAGAGTCCTCGCATGCAGTGGCTTACGCCATGAAGATAGCTCCAAAAATGAAGAAGACCCAGTCAATCGTCGTAACAGTGTCGGGACGGGGAGACAAAGACGTGGAAACCATAGCAGACTACATAGGAGCGAAAATATGAACGCAATAAACGAAGCCTTCCGAAAAACGAAGGCGCAGGGAAACGGAGCACTCATCGGCTACATTATGGCTGGAGACCCAAAACCAGAACTGACACCGAAAATTGCTGACGCCTTAATCAAAGGCGGCGTAGACATTCTTGAGTTGGGGTTGCCGTTCTCTGATCCGATTGCTGATGGACCAACAATTCAAGCTGCAAGCGTACGCGCTTTAGCTGCTGGAACAACGCCATTGAAGGTGCTGGAAACTGCTAAGGAGATACGGCAAAGCCATGATGTGCCAGTCGTGATAATGACTTATTATAATCCAGTGTTCAGGATGGGGCTTGAGAAGTTTTTCGGTTTAGCTAAGAAATGTATGGTTGACGGCGTCATAGTTCCAGATTTGCCGGTTGAGGAAGCAGGCGACTACAAAAAAGCTGCAAACAAGTTTGATTTAGACACAATTTTCCTTGCAGCACCCTCGACTTCTAATGAGCGGCTTGCGGGGATAGTTGAGTGTTCTTCAGGTTTTCTGTATCTTGTTTCACATTTCGGCGTTACAGGTGCGCAGTCAGAGATTGAGGATTCAACTATTCAGCTGGTCAAGCGGGTTTTGCCTTTCACGTCTGGCAGGATTCCGCTGGCGGTTGGGTTCGGCGTCTCGAAGCCTGAGCATGTACGACGCATTATGGCGGCAGGAGCAGACGGCGTAATCGTTGGAAGCGCCTTCATCAACATAATCCAAAAACACCAAAGCAACATCGAGTCTGTGCTGAAAGAGCTGCAAGCAACCGCCTCAGGGCTAAAGGCAGCTACAAAAATTTAGCCTTATTTTTGTTAGGATTTTAGACCTCGTATCCGAAAGACAACTTTCTGAGTGTTTGCTGGGGGAGGGGTTGTGTTGCTATTTACTTGACAGGGTTGGTTGTAAATAGTAGGGAGGGGAGGCGGATGCTTGCGGTGTGGTTTAACGGTAAATGTGTGAGTCAAAGTCAGAAGAGTAGGGGCTAAATTATTAATGCAAGTGCTTTTCAACATATTTCATGTAGTTTTGGGCACAATTAATATGGACTTAATGTTCAAGAAATAGCTAAAAATACAAGATGTGAATGCGACCCTGAAAAACTTGGCTGAACATTAAGAAGGTTTTAAAACTTGTTGTGCGCCTTTAACTTTCGGCGGTGGATCTTAGGCGGTGGGGTAGGGGTCCATTGTACCGTAAACCCTCTATACGACGGGCTGACATCTGCGGATGAGGCGCCGAAGGCCGTTTGGATCTTCATTTCCGAAACATT
>Ga0182027_10013933_pt1 | contig 11159 bp, 15 predicted proteins | sample 712E1DmetaG_FD_121300 | JGI IMG/M metagenome (GOLD analysis project Ga0182027, IMG submission 121300) | Permafrost microbial communities from Stordalen Mire, Sweden - 712E1D metaG (Illumina Assembly) | ecosystem: Environmental > Terrestrial > Soil > Wetlands > Permafrost | place: Sweden...
AAATGTAATAATTAACTAACGCAAAAATTAACCAAGATATATAAAATAGAAAGAATTAAATTTATAGAAAAAAAAATAAAAAAATTCTTTATTATTTATTCGTCGTGCGCCAATGCATAGATTGCTTTTAGAGCGACTATGATTGTTGCTGGCATAACGAATGTTATTATTGCGTTCAATATTGATTGCAATGTTACGCCTACAGGTACCATTCCAGCAAATACTTGCCCACCCATTGACGAAACTATTACTAGCGATACTGATGCTAGCAAGAATGGTGTCGTCTCTCTGCCTGTAACATTTAACAATCCTACTATTAATCCTAATATCACTAATACTGTTGTCGCTACGGACATATTCCCTTTTCCGAGAACTCCTACTACCAATGCAACAACTACACCAAAAATAAACGCCCAACTACCTACCTTTGCAACTAAATCCATTTCTTTAGCCATTTTCTTCACCCTCAAAATTTTTTATAATTATTTATAAAATCATATATTACAATATTTATAAAGTTTACTCATTTATTGTCGATTATAATAAACACATAAGACAACATAATAGTCGTATAATGTGGCATAACAGTGCATCATTCTATAATAAGATTTATAAATAACGCATCAGTAATGCAGTTATGGGATACATCAATAATATGATGTATTATGCAGTATATTGAGGTGAATAAAATGAATCCGATATTATTGATAGTCTTGATTGCCGTAGCAATTATCTTGATATGGCTAATAGCCGCATACAACAGATTTGTTATATTAAAAAACAGAATAGCAAATGCCTGGGCGCAGATAGATGTACAATTAAAAAGAAGATATGACTTGATACCTAATTTAATTGAGACGGTAAAAGGCTATGCTAAGCACGAAAAGAAAGTCTTTACCGAGGTTACGGCAGCAAGAACTGCTTTGATGAGCGCAACAACACTTCCAGAAAAAGCAAAAGCAAACAGTCAACTTAGCAGTACATTAAAAAGTCTATTTGCTGTTGCAGAAGATTACCCAAAATTACAAGCAAACCAAAACTTCATGATGCTGCAAGAAGAATTGTCAGGTACAGAGAGCAAGATTGCATATGCTAGACAGGCATACAACGATTCTGTATTGATGTACAATAATGGCACAGAAATGTTCCCGGGAAGCATCGTCGCTGGAATGTTTAGCTTTACACAAAAAGAATTTTTCAAGACTGATGAAGTGGAGAAAGAAGCAGTAAAAGTCAAGTTTGACTAAATTATTTTTATTTTTTGGTTTTTTACTTTACTAAAAATTTTAATTTGCAACGATTTTATCTAATATCAATGGTTATCCATAATTTAAATAATACTGAAAACTTGGCGGATAACAAGGAGAATATATATGAACGCATTTGACGAGACGGCAGTAAACAAGTTTAAGAGTGTTTTCTTAATGTTCTGTTTCTCAATAATTATAATTGCACTAGGCTATGTATTTGGAAGAATATATGGTGGAGGAAACCAGAGTATAATAATTATCTTCATGGTCCTAGCATTCATCATAGCAGTCATAATGGCACTGATAAGCTATTATCTAGGAGACAAAGCAGCATTAAGTATAAGCAAGGCATATCCTGCGAATCGCAAAGATCACGCACATTACATCAATAGTGTTGAAGGATTAGCGATTGCGGCTCAAATACCTACACCAAAAATTTATGTTCTTCCTGATGAAGCAATAAATGCATTTGCCACGGGAAGAAATCCAGAAAATGCATCAATTGCAGTTACGCAAGGTGCACTAAAAAAATTGAATCGCGCAGAATTAGAAGGAGTAATAGCGCACGAAATGGGTCACGTAAAGAATTATGATATGAGGCTTATGACTATTACTGTCATACTTGTCGGCTTGATTGCATTACTCAGTGATTTCTTTCTTCGAGGGCTAATATTTGGAGGAGGAGATAGAGATAGAAATTCAAATCCAATATTTTTAATCATAGGAATAGTTCTCGCGATCCTCGCGCCGATAATAGCGCAATTGATACAACTAGCAATTTCAAGAAAAAGAGAATATGCAGCAGACGCTCAAGGCGCAATACTTGGAAGAAATCCGGAAGCATTATCGAACGCGTTAAAGAAAATAAAGAAAGACGACATTGAAACAAAGAATGCAACAAAAGCAACAGCACACCTATATTTCTCAAGCCCGCTTCGAGCAGGATTCTTAAACAATATGTTCTCGACACATCCACCTATAGATGAAAGGATAAAAAGATTAGAAGCGATGTAAGAGCAGACATATATGTATATAAAATATCTAAGATATTTACATAAAATACTCAAGAGATAATTAATTCTTGGACAATAGAAGATAAAGTACGATCGCCACTGAAAATATATATCAACGAAAATATCATAAATATCGACACAATAGAACATAAAATACCTATTATTAGATAAATTTTAGGATAAGCTTTACCTACGATTTTTCCTCTTATCCAAGTAAATAAAGTTAAAGGACCTATAAGTATGCCTAAAATATAAAATAGCAATAAAAAAAGTTTAATCATAAAATACGCAATGCGCTCAAAAGTATTTAAAAGTTGTTATTTAAGATATTATCCCATAAATTCTCCTAAATTTGCTTGTCTCATACCATTTATTTCTATAAATGGTTTTGCTCTATCGATATGAACTCCTAAAGAATCTAATTGCGAAAATGAAGATATTTTTTCAAGTCGTGTCTTATTGAGAATTATCTTTGCAGTCTTTGGACCGATTCCCGGGATTCGTATCAATTCTTCGTATGAAGATTCATTTATATCGACTGGCCTATCGAACGCTATCTTTGCCAATTCGAGTTTTGGATCGGATCTTGGAAGCATATCACTATCCATTATCCTAAGAAATTCTTTGTATTTATATCCATAAGTTCTGACCAGAAAATCCACATTATATAACCTTGATTCGCGAACTTTAGGTTCTGCTGGTTCATTCTCAAGTGCTGTTCCACTTACAGGAGAGAATGCTGAATAATATACTCTCTTAAGTTTTAGATAATCATATTCATAATGCATAAGTTTGAGAATATCTTTATCACTCGATAATCTGCTCAACACAACTTGTGTAGATTGGCCTGACTTCAGGCCGATATCTTTTATCCAAGACTGTCTCTTAAGGATATCATTCTTAAAATCTTTGCACGTTGAATATTCTGAAAGTACTGATTTATTTGGCGCTTCAACATTTATACTCATACGATTAGCGTAAAGACTGGCTTCTTCTATCAGATATTTGCTGACACCGGGTAGCACTTTGAAATGCACATAACCTTTAAAATTATATTCTTTACGTACCATCTTTACAGCCTCAATCATTTTAGATGTTGCATGATCAGGATTTACTGCTACACCTGAACTTATGAATAAACCGTTAACGTCAAGTGTCTTGTGAAGATGATTGAATAACTTTGCAAGTTCTTGGGGTTCAAATGATGCTTTATTTTTTTTGCATGTGTTCTGACAATATTTGCAATCAAAGGTGCATGAATTATCCATTAGCGTCTTAAATATTTTGCATGATTCATGTTCTGCCTTTGCGTGATATATTCCGCCTAAGCCTTCCTTTATATTAACCTCGCACATTTTAGGACCGCAACTGTCAAAATGTCCTGCGCTAGATAATATGTTGGCTTTTGTAAATATATTCATAACTCAAAATCAGAATAATCGATTTAAATATCCTGCGGGCGTGTGTCTCTTGTGTCCATTGAACTCCGTTTGATAAACGTAGGTAAATTCTTATTGTACCTTATTGCTGTTACCGCCTAGCGACCTTCAGATTAGTAGTGGCTTACAATTAGCTCGACCTATTAATGAAATAGTCTATGTGAGCGCAGTAACTGAAGAAAATCCGAAATCATAGTCATAGAAATATAATACAAGCATGTATTTAATCAATACGTTCAATATTTGCTCTCGATAATTCTAAAATCCGTATACTTAGCGCCGACAACATTTGATTCTTCTATGTTCTGCGTCTCAACTCTTGAAAATAGCGAGGAATCGAAGTTCTTCAAGAAATCTTTGTCATCGATAATTATCTCGACGCCTTCTGGAATGTTTCTGACTGTGCCTACAAATTTATCTGAGTTAGCATACTGCGCAACAGCATACCTAAAACCTACACCATGAAGTCTTCCAGTCAACGTGATTAGATACATTTTATTTGATTTTGACGTATGAGTCATAATAATCACTAGAGTATATAAGTATATAAATTTAACTTCGATGAACTTCGATGAATACATTTCCTTTCAAAAACCTCTTTCTCACTAGTCAACCTACAAAAACCTATTTAAATGACTCTAGATTCTTTTGTTCATGCTCACATTATCAGAATCATTATCTTATTATAAGCGTCGAGATGTACAGAAATTAATTCTTGAACATGCACAAGATAAAGAGATAGGCGTAAGGTTTAATGATAGTTTTGGCAAGCGTCCTGATATTCTAGCTTACGAGAATGATATCCTAGAATCTGCAAAGCGTGGCGCGACAAGCTTTCATTGTTCAGAAGAATTATGGTCAAATCCGTTGCAGCTAAGCGCGAATCTTAGACGTAATGAGCTTGATGCATTAAGAAGTGGATGGGACTTGATATTCGATATCGATTGTCCTTATTGGAATTTTTCTAAATTGACAGCATATGTCTTTATCAAGGCATTAAAGGACCACGGCATCGAATGCGTTACAGTCAAATTCTCAGGAGGAAAAGGATTTCATATTGCTGTTCCTTTTGAAGCTTTCCCTGAAAAAGTCACAGGAATAGAAGTTAAAAACTTATTTCCGGAAGGTCCAAGAAAAATTGCAGAATATTTGCTGAATTATATAACGGAAAACCTCATTATACTTGATAAACAAAAAAACATCATACGATTCGGAAAAGTAGACGTCAAATTTGACAGAATGCTTAAAGAAACAGAAAAAAGCGAAGATGACTTGACGATAACAAGATGTGAAGAATGCAAAAGAAAAATAGTTATGAAAGAAAAAGATGGCTTTGTAGAATATGTTTGCTCAAACTGCGAATATCGCATGAAAGATATCGATAAAAGATTCGTAGTATGCCCAAAATGCAAAAAAATAATGGAAAAATACGTCAATACCAAAGCATTATGTGAATGCGGATCAAATAAAGTAAAAAAAGAATTGGATTTATCTTCTATAGTTAACGTTGACACTGTATTGATAAGTTCGAGACACATGTATCGCATGCCATATTCATTGCACGAGAAAACAGGATTAGTGTCTATGCCTTTTGATATTAAGCACATACTAAAATTCGAGAAAGACGAGGCAGATACTAAAAAATTCAAGCCATACAAATTCCTGGATAGGACAGAGGCTAAACTAGGCGAAGCATCTAATTTGTTTCAAAAAGCCTTCGATTATAAATCTATAAATGCAATAAAACATAAAGAAGGCGTTCGCAAAATCTTTGAAAAAGAAAAAAGCGAGATTATCTCCCAAAACTTGAATGTAGACAAAACTGCTGTACCTGAAGAATTTTTCCCTCCATGCATAAGAAAAATTAATGCAGGACTTGAGGATGGCAAGAAAAGAGCGCTGCTCGTCATGATAAATTTCTTGAGCAGCTGCAACTGGGACTTTGATAAGATAGAGGAATATGTAACGAAATGGAATGAGAGAAATAAGCCAGATCATCTAAGAGAAACATATATCAAAGGACAATTAAGATATTATAAAACGCAAGCTACAAACAACAAGGATAAAATGATGCCTCCGAATTGCGATAATAAGGCATACATGATAGATACACAATTCTGCAATCCTGATGGATTATGTAGAACTATAAAGAATCCTGCACAGTATGCCAAAAAAAGAGCATGGCTTGCAAACAATGCTAAACCAAGAACGAGGGTCAAGAAAGAAGATAAGGAAAATGAAAAGATCGCAAAAGAAAAATAAATAACAAAAATCGAAATATAGACTCATCTAATATTCTAAAACATCAACAAATTTAATAGAATATTCTTGAACAGTCTCATTATCGTCTTTCCATATGAATTTTGCATAGAACTTTTTTCCTTTGAACAATGATGGCAACCATAATTTATCTGAATCCCACATCTTGGAATAAGGGATATTATCCATATTAAACCATTCAGGCGCCATTTCTTCCGTCTGACTAGGATTGCCTGCCCAAGTCTTCAAGAAATATATCCTGACTCTTTGATTAAAATCCGATTTTGCTGGAAAATCAAAATCAATTAATTCAACATAATCTAAATTAGAAACTTCTGCATCCAAAGTCGATTCTTCTCTCAATTCCCTAACAGCAGTATCTCTGATTATTTTATCTCCTTTAAGACTATCAAATTTTCCGCCGAATCCATTATATTTTCCTGATCCGAATCCTGTTAATTTCATTCCAAGCAATACTTCATTTTCTTTAATCGGAAAACATATTGTACGTCGGGATGCCGTTCTTTCATCAAACATTATGTTAAGAATCATCTAGAAATTAAAAGTTTTTCGATATCAAAAGCCAGAAAGAAACCATTCAATCAAAAAGAATGCGCAAGAGGTTTTACCCTCTTGTATTCTAAATATCAACTAAAAAAAATAGAAAGAACTTATTTCTTTCTCTTTCGTCCGCCACGAGCCATCTTTGCTCTTGAAACGTTACCCTTCTTATCTACAAAGTATAGATAACCAGATTGCTTCTTCACGCCGACTTTTGCAACTTTCTTTGCGCCCTTCTTGGCTTTTCCGCCACGAGCCATTGTTGCACATGAAATGTCTCCTTGCTTATCTACAAAGTATAACATTCCCTTTTCTTTTTTTACGCCTACTTTTGCTACAACTTCAGCCATTTTTTCACCCCAACCCACTTTGTGAGTTATGATATTAAATCCTGGAGGAACTTGTTTATAAAGTTTATTATTTTCGGCGCGTTTTTTAGTCGGAGAAACATTATTTAATAGTCGTATCGTCTATTATGATATCGTATCATCAGAAAGCATAGAAAGCATATATTATTACCCACTTGGAGGTTTTACGACAATAGAATATATTATTACAGCAAGTATTCCTAAAACAAAAGCTAATACAAAAGAAAATAATGTGGCTGCCCATATTAATATTGAATAAAATAAAATAGTAATTGCACACAACACATATATTTTTCTAGAATAAAAGAATAACCCTAACCCGTCGCTTGCACTGTCAATTTTTGTAGGAATCGCTATTTTTGGTATAGGAAGCATAGAATATATCAATAATAAAAGATTAGCAGTGATTAAATGAGCAACAATTTGATTTCTATCTAAATTAAAAAATATTATTCCGAGAATCATCGTCAATATTATATGTGCCATCGGACCCGCAAGGCTAATTCTTGCAATATCTTTAGCATTGGTACCATATCTGAATCTTCCGAGCCTGAGCTTAGCAAGATGCTCTAAAGTAACAGCACCGGGAAGAATGAAAATCGAAAGCACGGGAACTTGACCTAAAGTAATTATAGAGAGAAATAAACCTATAAGTATTCCGTTAAGCCAATAAGAATAATTCACCTTATAGCCTAATCGTATACCGACTAATTTTTGTAATCCGACATGCATCAGCATCGCAACGAATACTACAATCAGAGACAATATGAAGAAAGCTAAAAAGCTAGAAGTTATGACTATGCGAATATCCTTTTGCACCACAAACAATTTTTCATAAAACGCAGATAAGGCGAATGCAAAAGCTAAGCTAGTCCAGAATAATTCTTTTAATTCTTGCGTGCTAAAAGAAAAGTTTTCTTTCACCGAATACCAATAGCCATACATTTTACATTTATGTGATGTATCATTATATAAATTTTATGTTAAAGCCAACGTTGCCCTAAAAGTCTTTCTTACTATCCTTAAGATGAACAACTCTAAATAGCAAATTTAGAAAATCGGAAATTGCAAGAGAAATTTTTCAATAGAGATAATAAACAATATTGCGAATGCACAACAAAAAAAAGAAAAATCTAAAATATCTTCAGAGTCCCAAAATCACTTCGAGAGAACGTAACACACTACTTGAACGCATCATATTCGGCTCTGATGCTAGGCTAAATGTAGCATACTTCAACTTATATTTTTTTATAAGCAGCGCATTTTGAAGCATCTTACCTTTTACAACGACAGGATTGAATATTAATGTGTTAAAATCAAACACAAGAGTAATATTATTATTTTTAGCCAGCTCCGCATGCACTTGATTTAGATTGGTTATTCTATAATGGAATGAATCTTTATGAGTCATAGATTCAACATTGATTAAATAATCTATTTTCGATTCAAAAAATTTTCTTTCAGCATGGGCAAACAAATAATCGAATTTTTTTCTAGCACGAGAAATCTCCGAAATAGTATTTACCAAGTACGCCGTCTTTACAATAAGTTTATCTGTTGACGGTTTAACATAATTTATGCTATCTGTTAAGAAAACTATTTCTTTATATCCGAGAAGCTTTGCTTGGACTATAAACTCGGCTTCATTCTTATTCGGAATTACGACATCAAATTCAGTCATAACATCATGAATTTAGCTGATTTTAAAAATGTTTGCTAGGTATAGACTATTGCTATTACAGCCGATATTTACAGCATAACGTTTATATAAGAGTTCAATATACTAAGAGCATGGAAGAGCGAGTTCAAAAAATAATATCGAACAGCGGATATTGCGCTAGACGTAAGGCTGAAGAATTAATTGCTAACGGAAAAGTGCGTGTTAATGGAAGAGTAATACATTTGGGAGACAAGGCCGATATAGATAAAGATGAAATATACGTTAATACTACGCTATTAGAAAAAAATCAGTTTGTATATATTATGTTGAATAAACCTAAGCATTATGAAGCTACATTGAGTTCAGAAGTTGACAAGAGCGTTCTTGATTTAATTCCTATCAATACAAGGATATTCCCTGTAGGCAGACTAGACAAGAGCACTACAGGACTATTATTATTGACAAACGATGGAGATTTCTCCAATAAGATAACGCATCCTCGTTATGAAAAAGAGAAAACGTATTTTGTAAAATTAGACAAAAAAATCACAGATAGAGACATAGCGCAAATCGAGGAAGGAGTTTATCTTCAGGATGCAAAAGTAAAAGCTAAAGTAAAATTATATCACAGGGATCAATTGGAAGTTACAATCCATGAAGGAAAAAAATGGATCATAAAAAGATTATTCTTCAAACTAGGATACTACGTCAAGGAATTATCTAGGACGAAGATAGGCAATCTTAAGATGGATGTAAAAATAGGGAAATGGAGATTTCTAACGAATAAAGAAGTGCAGGATTTGATGAAATAGAATTAAAATGATTCGCAAATTCAGACCATCGGATGAAAATGCTTGTATAAAAAATATTTCTGAATGTTTTGATACATCTGTAAGTCTAAATAAGAAAGGTAAAAACTATGTCAAAAACTTATTTACTACAAAAGGATATCTGACTAGAAAAAGTCATAAATACGACATCTTTGTATACGAGAAGGACGAGAAAATTTTAGGTATGGGTGCTTTAGAGGGAAACTATATTGCAAAAGTATATGTCGATCCTACGATGCATGGAAAAGGAATAGGTAGAGAAATAATGACCTTTCTTGAAAAATTAGCAATCAAAAGAGGATTCAAGAATATATTTCTTCGGGCCTACAAGAATTCTAAAGGATTCTATACTAAACAAGGATATCGTTTTGTGAAGATGTATGTTTATACTGGACAAGAAAACATTAAAGTACCGACTTACGAGATGAGAAAAAAATTGAAGTAAAAAATTGTTACAAATATTTGAGATATACTTATTTCTCGACCAAAACTTGTTTTTTCGGTAGCTTTTCAAATAGAATTCTACTTTCAGCCCTTAACTGTGAATAGAACTCATTTTTAACATTCTCATTTATAAAAATCAATTCGATGGTAGAATCATTACACGGTACGAGTAATAAATCTTCAACATTCATAAGAGCTTTTATGTCTGTTTTAGTAAAATGCTTTAATAAAACATCACAAAATATAGCAGAGATTCTAAATGCCTTAATCACTTGTATATCTTTAATAACAATCTCTTTACCCATCTATTCACAATCCTTCTACTTCTTTTATTACGTCTAATGCTTCCTTCAATGCAATCTTTTCTGGTTCCCAAGTCAATTTATGCTGTACACTATCAAGCATCGCCCATAGATAATTGTCGTGTTTTTTTGCCTGAGCATAATTCTTTACAGGTATATTCATAGATGCGTTGACTAGATATAGTTGGAATACATGTGTATCCTGACCGTCTTGGAATGCTTGAGTGCTATTCAATTTTTTTACTAATCTAGATTTGCTTATGCCGACTTGCTCATCAACTAAACGTTCAACTGCTTGATCGTCAGTCTCTCCTTCATGTATCAACGTCTTAGGGAATTCCCAACCTCGCCATCCTTCGACTCGACGTAATATTAGAAAAAATAATTCTCCATTATTATCATAAATTATAACTTGTACACCTTTTATCTCCATGTAATCACCCTCAGACAAATTAATTACCTTTACAAAGTGGTTTCTAACACTCTTTTTTATATAGTTTATGATTTCGTTGGCTTTACGGAAGAGACGTTAGCGCCTGACGAGTCAACGATTTAATATTCGATTACAAATAAATCGGATTTCAATTTTTACAAACATCTATACGAGCGCGCAAGTATTTTAAAAAAATAATATTTTATAATATCTGTTTCAATTCGTCGACAGAATACATTTCATAATCACCCCTGAATGTGCCTTTAGATATCCAGTTAACACTGATAGTATTTATATTCAGTTCTTTTAACTCTCCGAGTAATTTATCTCCATATCCGATATAAAATAATGGAGTCGTATATTTCTCTATGAATTCTATGAATTGCGTCTTCTTATCAGGATGATTCTTATTTAGACTAGGATAGACAATATCAAATAGGTCTCCACAGCCTATCTTATTAAGAAGAGGAGTTATGCTATCCTCGGGGACGGTAGTTATCAATGCGAGCGTATATCTCTCCTTCAACGTCCTAAGATAGTCGGCAAATTCTTTCACAAGATCATTAGGAGTAATTTCAGCGACGAGCATCATTGAGAATA
>Ga0182027_10013934_pt1 | contig 11159 bp, 10 predicted proteins | sample 712E1DmetaG_FD_121300 | JGI IMG/M metagenome (GOLD analysis project Ga0182027, IMG submission 121300) | Permafrost microbial communities from Stordalen Mire, Sweden - 712E1D metaG (Illumina Assembly) | ecosystem: Environmental > Terrestrial > Soil > Wetlands > Permafrost | place: Sweden...
GAATCAGAGAATGAAATTCTACAAAAGGATTGAGTGTGGGACTGATTCGGAAGGCATTGAATCACATCCTTAAAGGAAATACTTTTGATTCATTTCGATCGCTTGTTTGGAGAATTCATTATTCAACCCTTTCAGGGCTGTGTTTTTATCCCATTTTTTCCCATGGATTTCATCCATGGTTATTGATATTTAGCCACTTCGTGGCAGTTTCAAAATGATTTTAATCCTGTTTCTGAGGACAATTTCGTTGTAGCACATCAAATAATGAATTAGCCACGTTAATAAATGTTACTCCCTGCCACAAGCATCTGGGAATTGACCCTTTGATCCCGATAGCGAAGCGTATCGGGATCAATTCGACTTTGAAATTTTTCAAATGTAGTGCAGAAAAATTTTAGTCTCATTGATTAAATATCGGAAGATGTTTTATTTATTACTTTATTTTTTATCTTTATACAATATTCTAAAACCTATATATTCATGGCCATTGCTAATAATAATTTTCTTTTCAAAAATTACTCCGGGAAAGTCGGAAATATAATATTACGGGTTGTCGGGAACAGGTCAATTATTTCAAAATATCCTGATTTCACGAATGTAAAATGGAGCAAGGCACAAAAAGCCAACCGCAAACGATTCGGGGATGGGATGCGATATGCCCGGAAGGCATTTAAGGATCCGGAGGCAGTATTATATTATGAAAGTAAAACCAAGCCAAGACAAAACAAGTTTAATGTTGCGGTTTCTGATTACATGTTGAGTCCGGAGATACAACATATTGATACCACTAAATACCGTGGGCAGGAGGGAAATACGATCACTGTATCGGCTTAGGATAAATACAAGATCATGGCGGTTATCGTGACGATCCTGAATGCTACAGGATTTGAGATTGAGAGCGGGATGGCGGTTGAATTCCCTTATAACGGCAGCGGAGAATGGATTTATAAAACACTGGAGTCAAATCCATCCTGGAGAGGCGGGCGTGTAGTTGTTCGTGTTACTGATTCACCGGGGAAAGTGGTGAAGGCAGAGCGGCGACTTGATGACACGTGATCAAGACTAAAGAGTAAAATCTAAAATGCAATAATCCAAGTAGTTTCTTTAAAGTTGAGGTTTCAGGCTGAGAGAGGTATGTCCCGGCCTTTCTTTTTTGGTGAAATTCAGCTGATTGTTTCGTGTTTTTATGAAAATATTGACCAAAAATCAGTGTTTTTTGGTTAGTGAGATGGTATGCGAAGAGAAGGTTAAGGTTGATTGAAGGAAAGGAGTTCTCTGCCCGCAGGAATAGCGGAGGAAGGACGAAGGAACCTTAACTGATGCGACCATGTTGAGAAGGTGAAAAATACAAGAATGAAGATATTTTGGGTATCAAATATTAATGATTGCAGTAAAGGGGAATCAGTAATAAAGAAGAAATCCCCGGGGTCTAAAGAGATGTCAGAGATCAGACCGGGGGGGGGAATTCTTAAGATCTTACTGTAACAGGGCTGTTAGCTGAGGTTATTATACAAATAAGTCAGTAAATCAAGCGTTTTGTTTTTAAATAAGGTATTTAGCAATTAACGACCTTAAAAAAAGTCGTCAGGCATCAAGACGATACTTTATTCCCTATTTGGAAACAACGACAATTTTAAAAGAACCGGGAGCTATGCTCCTTTTGCCGTCCACCATGGTAACATCAGCAGAAGAGAGATAAATTTTGCCAGTTGTTTCATCATAAGCAATTGTGCGAGCACTTTTCCTGGTTTCGACGGTCTGAACAACTTTGTAACTGTCGGGGCCATCCTGGTGAACCACAGTAAGAGTCCCTTCGCCATTAGCTGAAACCGCATCACGATCCCGGGCGCTAAAAATAATACCATCACAACCTTCGCCCATAGGCAGGGTAGCAATTATTTTACCATCAGAAGCATTCATGACAACAATCTGCTTTGAATCGCTGCAAGCGGAGAAAAGGCGGTTATTTTTAACATCAAAAGCAAGTCCTGAAGGTTCTTTACCGGGATTCAAAGGCCATTCGGCATCAATCTTTAGCGTCTTTGCATCGAACTCAACAATTGTAGATTTATCCTCGATATTGCAGTAGATTTTTCCTTTGCCGTTGGATACTGCGGCTTCAGGTTTTCCAGAGACTGGCAAAGTTCCAACAACCGCATTCGTTTTTGCATCGATTGCTGTAATGGAGTGCCCCCTGCCATTAAAGGTAAAGACCCGGTTACTAAAGGGATCGTAAAGTATCGCATCAGGATTTTTATCTGTATGGACTTTTCCTATGACCTTCAGCGTTTTAAGGTCGAATACAACCACTGAATCGAGCTTTCCTGCAGATACAAAACCTTTGTTCAATGCGGGAACACAAGCTATTCCATGGACTCCCAATGTATTCGGGATCTGTCCGACCACTTTTTCGGTTTTCAGATCAAGGACATCAACGCAGGTTCCATGAGATATAAACAAGCGCTGGCTTTGACTATCAACGGTAAGATAATCCCATCCACCGGTTCCTTCAACAGGAATGGTTTTAATTACTTTATAATCAAGGGGCTTATTTTGTGCAAACGAATATTGCATTATAATCAGGAAAAATGCAACGAGGAAAGAAAATTGTCTTTTCATAAGTTCTGAGTATTTTTTCACAAAGGTAATGTTAGAATTGAATTAAATGTTAATTGAATATGAATTTACAGAAGAGCCACATGAGGCTCATAAATAAGGTATTAAGATTTAATAACCCCTTTATTAAGTGCTTCTAACCGGATCTTTCTGAAAGATTTTTCAATTTTTTTTTGACAAATAAAAGTTAATGATTACTTTTGCCGCCTTAAATGAATGAACATTCACTCATATTCAAAATATGGCACGGTTAATTGATGAAACCAAGATTGAACGAATCCGGAACACGACTGTTGAAATGGTTGTAAATAAAGGATTTGGAGGCGCATCTATTTCAGAGATCGCTAAGAAAGCTGGTGTAGCTGAAGGTTATCTATACCGGTATTATAAAGGGAAGACGGAACTAGTTGAAGACCTTTTATTCAGCAACCTGAATGAGTTGATCAACAACATGGAAGAATTTCTTGATGATCTGCACTCGATCAAAGACATTTTCGAACAGTTGATCCGGGTTTTATTTGAGATTGCCAATAAATATCCGGAACGGGTAAAATTTCTTTTTGTGCTCATGCATGATTATAATTTTTCATTGCAAAGTGATCAGCGTAATCGCATTATTGATTTATGTAAGAGGTTGAAAGAAAAGGGATTAATCACAAAGGAAATCAATAACACGATTGATGAAGAGGAAATCTTTTTACTTGGATTTACCTATCCGATTGAATTTATAAATCTGAGGTTTAAGAGCCTCTTTAACCGAACGGCATTAGGAGAAAAGGAAATCCAACGGGTACTTAAGGTTTGTATTAACGCTATCAGAAATTGAAGGAATAAAGAAAGAAAGATGAATTATGAAGACTTATTCTCATGATTCTTTGTCAAAAAATGAACAAATGAAAAAGAACATTTATTGGTGCCTTATTCCACTGATTATCTTGCTGTTGAATATCACCAAAGCAAGTGCAGAAGAACCTGCGGTTGTAAAAAAACTGAGCTTTGACCAGGCGCTGGAAATCACTTACCAGAATAGTCATACGCTCAAGCAGGCCGAATATTTCCGGAAACAAAAAGACCAAGAGGCCAAAGCGGCCAAAAGTCTCTTTTTCCCGAACATAGGTATTACGGCTCAATATGTAGCGATGTCTGATCCGATTCAACTTGACCTTAGGAGTGTCAGAGATGCTATCGTTCCTTTATATCAAACTTTGAGCAAGTATGGGAAATTTGGCGATGTGCCGGGGTTAACAGATGATATTGCAACACAGGTAATCAGAGGAAAGATCGCACAGGGATTGGGAGAAATTGAAAATAGTAACTGGGACCAGATGATTCAAAAGAAGCAATTTGGAACCGTTGATGCCACTTTCCAATGGCCCTTGTTTACAGGGGGAAAGATTCTGGCTGCAAATAAAGCGGCAAACATTGGTAAAAAAGATGCTAGTGAAAATTCAAGGCAGAAAGAAGGCGAAGTGATAACAGAACTCGTAGAGCGGTATTATGGATTATGTCTCGCTCAGCAGGCAGTCAAGGTTCGTAATGAAGTGCTCAACGGATTACAGCAGCATTTGGAAGATGCAGAAAAGATGGAAACGGAAGGCTTAATACCTCATACGGATGTTTTACATGCCCATGTATTTCAGGCTCAGGCGTTAAGAGAATTAAGCAAAGCAAAACAAACAGAAGATATTATCAACCAGGCTTTACAAAGTACACTGGTCATGGACGACAGTACCAGGATTGAGCCGGCATCTCAACTATTCTATCTAGATTCTATCGAACCTGAAAGCCATTTCGTAGAACTTGCCAGGGATAATAATCCTTTGCTGAACCAGGTTGAGATTAAAAAGCAGCTAGCCATTCAGAATTCCCGGGCTGAAAAAGCCAACTATTACCCGACAGTTGGCTTACAAGGTGCCTATGACATCGTTAATAAAGATCTTTCACCTTATGCTCCAGACTGGTATGTAGGTATCGGGTTGAAATGGACCTTATTTGACTGGACTGAGAGGGTTAATAAGGTAAAAGCAGCTTCATTTCAGACAAAACAAGTTGAAGAGGTTCAGGAAAAAGCCAAATCTGATGTTGGTACCCTCATCGATAAACTTTATCACGAGCTGAATATGTATCATGAACAGCTTATTGAACTTGAATCTTCTCAAAAGTATTCAGATGAGTACCTGGTGGCCCGTGAAAAGGAATTTCACCAGGATATCACAAATTCTACAGAGGTTGTAGATGCCCGTTTGGCTTTAGCAAAAGTAAAAATAGAAAGGCTGGAAGTACTTTACGATTATGACCTCACCCTGGCCAAAATACTTGAAGTTGCGGGAGTTCCTCAAAATTTCAGTACATATTATAAGAAATCGGGAGTCAAAATGGAGAGCTATCAATAAAAAGATCAATAAATAAAAAAAAACAAGTGAAAAAGATAATGAAAACAAAAGGAATCCTACCGGCAACCCTTGGAATATCAGCCTTGGGCCTTTTTCTGATCTACTCGATTATTGTAATCAGCCGGCCGAGACCGTTAGAGGTTCAGGGAGAAGTTGATGCAACGCAAATAAAAGTTGCCTCGAAAATCGCAGGACGGATTGACAGTCTTCCTCTTCATAAAGGTGATAGAGTAGTAAAAGGACAATTACTATTCTCTTTAAAAAGCCCTGAAATAGAAGCAAAACTTGATCAGGCAAATGCCGCATTGGCAGGAGCTAAAGCCCAGAACGACAAAGCAATAAGCGGTGCAGACCAAGAGGACATTGAGGGTGCCCATGACGTTTATCTGAAAGCAGAAGCGGCTGTTGACTTGGCAAAAAAAACCTTTGATCGTTTGAACAATCTGTACAAAGAAGGAGTTGTTCCCGGTCAGAAAAAAGATGAAGCCGAAGCTCAGCTTAAAGCTGCCACTCAGACTGCAAATGCGGCCAACGAAGTATGGATGAAAGCTAAGAAAGGGACACGTCCGGAAGACAAAGAAGCAGCGAAATCACTTGTAGACAAGGCAGAAGGCATGATCAGTGAAGTAGAAAGTTATCTTAAGGAAACCGATATTTACGCACCCATTGATGGAGAAGTCGCTGATATCATTGCCGAAAGGGGTGAGCTCGTTAATACGGGATATCCTGTTGTTACAATTGTAAATCTGCAGGATTCCTGGGTCACATTCAATTTGAGGGAAGATTTACTGGCATCTATCCGGATGGGGACTGTCTTTACCGCCAAGTTTCCGGCTTTGGGGAACAAGAAAATAAAGCTCAGTGTTACCTTTATTCATCCTGAGGGGAACTTTGCAACCTGGAATGCCACAAAAACATCAGGCGATTTTGATATGAAAACATTTGAGGTTCATGCAAGACCGGTTGAAAATGTTGAGGGGTTACGTCCGGGTATGAGTGCGCTTGTAAATTGGAAAGAAGTAACTAACTAAGCTACAAAATGATCAACCCGATCAAAGAAGTATTTCGAAGAGAGCTGAAAAGGATTTGTGGAGACCCGGTGTACCTGTTTTTTCTGCTGATAGGTCCGCTGATAGCCTTTGGTCTGATAACCCTGATCTTTTCTGCCAATGTTCCGACAAAGCTACCTGTCGGGGTAGTCGATCTTGACCATACAGATCTTTCAAGAAAAATTGGACGGATGATTGATGCTACTTCTATTGCGGCAGTAGACAAAAGTTATATCAGTCTTGATGAGGCTTACCATTCTATGGTCTCGGGGAAGATTGATGCGATAATTTGTATCCCTGAAGGAACGGAAAAGAACATTTTACAAGAGAAAAGATCGAAGGTTGCAGTATATATAAATAACGCTTACCTGATTAAAGGAGGATCACTCAGTAGCGGGATTCAGAAAGCACTTGGAACACTCTCCGCAGGAATTCGCTTACAATCGCAATTGATGCATGGAAAGACAGGGCAGGAAGCTCTTGCAGAGATCATGCCGGTTCAGCTAAAGCCTGTTCTATTATTTAATCCCTACACAAGCTATTCCTACTATCTGACGATTCTGTTAGTTCCCGTTATGCTGACCGTCTTTATTCTTTTTGGAACCCTATATGCACTTGGTACAGAACTTCAATACGGAACAGGACCAGAATGGCTGGGAGCTGCCGGAAATAATATCTTTTATGCACTTTTAGGCAAGTTGACTATTTATACAGTCTCCTTCTGTTTCCTTGCGTTATTAATGGATCTTGTTTTATTCAGGGTACTTGGTTTACCGATAAATGGACATTTCCCGCTTGTACTTGCAGGTGAATTCGTGATGATCCTCAGCTACCAGTTCATGGCGATATTCATTGTTACTCTGGCCCGAAACCTCCGGCTGGCATTATCCATTGCGAGTGCTTATACGATGCTTGCTCTCACCTATGCGGGGCTGACATTTCCTTTATTTGGAATGCCTGTAATTGCTCAAGTCATAAGCAAGATATTTCCGTTTACTTACTGGCTCAATCTATTCACAGGACAGACCCTTAGAGGAGAACCGATATCATCAGGATTTATCCAGCTAAATTATCTATGCGGGTTTATTTTTCTGGGATGCTGCTTAATTCCCAGGCTGAATTACATTTTGAAAAATAAGAAATTCCGGGGAAGGATATAAATAAAAGATATGTGGAAAATGTTGAATAGCAGATTACAGGAGCTCCAAAATACTTTCGTACTCGAGTTAAAAGACTCCCTTAAAGATGCCGGGACCGTTCTGATCTTTATTATTGCCGTTATTGCTTACCCAGTGCTTTATTCCATTGGTTACATGAACGAGACCCTCAAGGATATTCCAGTTGCTGTAGTTGATCTTAATCATTCCATAATAAGCAGGCAATACAGCAGGATGATTGATGCAACTGAACAGTTAAATATAAAAGTTAAACCAGGAAGTCTGAAGGAAGCCGAACAAATGTACTATGATGAAAAGATTCAGGGCATTTTTCTTATTCCTGAGGATTTTGAAAAGAACATTCTCAATCATAAGCAAACCCAGGTAGTAGTTTATTGTGATGCTTCAAGATTCCTGGTTTATAAGCAAGTCATAAGCGGTGCCAATGCTTCGAATGGAACCTTTTCAGGAGGTATTGAATACAGGAATTTACTTTCTGAGGAGAAGATGCCAGAGCAGGCTATTGAACAAACTGATCCTTTGCAGGTTCAAATCTTCAATCTTTTCAATCCCTATTCTGGCTACGCTACTTTTATCGTGCCCGGTATCCTTTTGATAGTAATTCAGCAGTCTTTGCTTGTGGGGATTGGTTTACTAACAGGTAGGAGGTTTGAAAGAAGAAAAAAGAAAACCATATTAACAGAAATTCTTCCGGGAGGTCATGTCATACCTACCATTCTTGGCAGAGCATTTGCCTATGTATTACTTTATCTTTTTACTTCTTTATTTTTATTGGGAATACTTTACAAATGGCTTTCATTCCCTGATCGGGGAAGTTTCCTAAACATTTATTTTATATTAATTCCTTATCTTTTGACTATTGCATTTGCCGGGTTATCCCTGAGTTTTTTGTTCAGGAAACGAGTAAATGCCCTGATGTTCATTGTTTTTCTATCCCCTGCGGTATTTTTCTTCAGCGGAATATCGTGGCCACTTCAGTCAATGCCCATACTTATCCGGATACTCAGTTCTATGTTTCCAAGTACAGCTATGATTCCTGCATTTGTAAAACTCAGGATAATCGGTGGTGGTTTAGATTCAATAACTTACGAGTGGGTTTTACTTTTGGGCCAGATGATTGTCTATTTTCTCCTGGCCTGTATTGCTTTAAAGGTTGATCAAAAGAAGCAAAAGAAAGAAAATCTTTTAGTGTGAGAAATAAAAAAGAAAGACACAAGGAGGAGAAAGGATAAGTTGTATTAACCAAAAAACAAATTATTCAAAAGTTACCTAGATCTTGTGCCTTTCATATCTTTATGCATGCGAACATGCTCAGTTTGTCATTTTTTAACAATTCCCTCAAATAATATTTTTAAAAGTTTATCCACACGCTGTCCGAGATACTGACCTCTCTTTTCTTTGATATAGAGAGGAATCTCAAAGCCCTTCATAGAAGTGACTATTGCAATAGAAGCCAGATAGGGGTCTTCAATATTGAAATCGCCTTTTTTAATTCCTTCTTCAAGTATTTCCTGTATAGTAGCGATCTCTTCCTCGTCGTACTTGAAACGAATCCGTTCAATGAATTCAAACTGTGCCAGATATTCATTTTTAACTGCATTATAGAAATTCAGCATAGTTTCAAATCCCTTCATGCGGGTGATTATATATGCTTTTAATTTTTCCTTATGCTGGTCTTCCTTTTCGACAGCCTTCTTAAGCTTCGATTTGAGGATGATCACTTCCTGTTCCAGAACAGCCTGGAATATCTCTTCTTTATTCCGGAAGTAATAATAAATCGAACTTTTTCCTTTTCCCAAAGCCTGAGCAATATCATCCATTGTAGTTTTTTTGTAACTATATTTACTGAAAATGTCGCTAGCGGCATTTACAATGGATTCTCTTATATTATCCTTTTGGGCCAAGAATGAAGAAGTTAGATTCGACTATTTGAATAATAACGTCCAAAAATACAAAATATTTTGGAAATAATCTAAACAAATAATCTTGTGATAATTATCTGTTTAAATAACTAAGCCAAAAGCTTCAAGAGATAAAGAAACATTGATAAGTGACGGAATTTTATCATTCAATGGATTTTTTATGCATATCAGCGAGAAATCCAAAAAATCTAAATACTTTTGCCTGAACACGTTAACAATTTTCAAAAGCTATGGAACCAACTCATATTGAACATCTTGGAATTGCAGTTAAGAGTCTTGATGAAAGTATTCCTTATTATGAAAATCTTTTGGGGATAAAATGTTATTCGATAGAAGAAGTAAAAGAGCAGAAAGTCAGAACGGCATTTTTTCAGATTGGACAGACTAAAATCGAGTTATTGGAATCAACTGATCCAGAAGGTCCAATAGGAAAATTTTTAGAGAAAAAAGGAGAGGGAATTCATCATCTTGCTTTTGCTGTTAACAATGCCGATAAGGCCTTAAAAGATGCTGAAGAAAAAGGGCTTACGCTAATTGATAAAGTTTCAAGAAAAGGGGCAGAAGGCATGAATATAGGTTTTCTGCATCCAAAATCGACACATGGTGTGTTGGTTGAATTCTGCAGTAAATAAATTTTCCTAAATTATACTCATATGGCTCACGAGAATAAAATCAACGAATTGCTTGAGAAACGCGAACAGGCAAAATTAGGTGGTGGTGAAGAACGAATAAAATCACAACATAAGAAAGGGAAATATACTGCCCGTGAACGCATTGAAAAATTGCTTGATGAAGGCAGCTTTGAGGAGTACGACATGTTTGTATCTCACAGATGTACAAATTTCGGACTTGAGAATGAACATTACCTTGGAGATGGGGTAGTGACAGGACGAGGTACTATTGATGGCAGGGTTGTATTCGTATTTTCGCAGGATTTCACTGTACTTGGGGGATCACTTTCCGAGACATTTGCAAAAAAAATATGCAAAATAATGGACCAGGCGATGAAAGTAGGTGCTCCATTGATCGGGATAAACGATAGTGGTGGTGCCAGGATTCAAGAAGGAGTAAACAGTCTGGCAGGGTATGCTGAGATCTTTATGCGGAATATTGCTGCTTCAGGAGTTATTCCTCAAATATCTGCAATCTTCGGACCTTGTGCCGGAGGGGCAGTTTATTCACCAGCCCTGACGGATGTCATCATTATGAGTGATAAATCGAGCTACATGTTCGTGACAGGGCCAAAGGTTACAAAAACAGTTACCGGTGAGGATATTACTACTGAAGATCTTGGAGGTGCCACTATTCATGCCACCAAATCCGGGGTTGCTCATTTCAGGGTTGAGAATGAAGATGAAGGGCTTCTTTTAATCAGGAAATTATTGGAATATTTACCACAAAACAACCTTGAAGACCCAATTGTTACGGAATGTAAAGACCCAATGGACCGGATTGAAGATTCCCTGAATGAGGTCATTCCTGAAAATCCCAATCAGCCCTACAATGTCAAAGACGTTATTTATCTTATTGTGGATGACAAAGAATTTCTGGAACTTCATCAGCATTATGCGAAAAATATTGTCGTGGGATTCGCCAAATTTGACGGTATTCCATGCGGGATTGTAGCTAACCAGCCCAATTTTCTAGCTGGGGTACTGGATATAGATGCCTCCAAGAAAGCTGCACGATTCGTTCGTTTCTGTGATGCTTTTAATGTTCCGGTTATAACTCTTGTTGATGTACCGGGATTTTTACCAGGAAGTATCCAGGAATATGGCGGAATTATCACCAATGGTGCTAAACTGATGTTTGCCTATGGCGAAGCTACTGTTCCCAAAATAACCATTACCCTGAGGAAGTCATATGGTGGAGCGCATGATGTCATGGGCTGTAAGCAGCTTCGTGCTGATATCAATTATGCCTGGCCATCCGCGGAAATTGCAGTAATGGGCCCAAAGGGTGCAATTGAAATCCTGGAAGGAAAGAAAATAGCTGAGATTC
>Ga0182027_10013935_pt1 | contig 11158 bp, 6 predicted proteins | sample 712E1DmetaG_FD_121300 | JGI IMG/M metagenome (GOLD analysis project Ga0182027, IMG submission 121300) | Permafrost microbial communities from Stordalen Mire, Sweden - 712E1D metaG (Illumina Assembly) | ecosystem: Environmental > Terrestrial > Soil > Wetlands > Permafrost | place: Sweden...
AACGGCTCTGGCTTATCAAGGGGTAGGGCATAACTAACCTGCTCAACTTGCCCACGTAGTGGGTAGGACACCTGGATTGCTTTGGGTTCCCGGCGTGACGGGTCACAGTCCGGTTCGAGGCTCATGATGCGCAGGGGCGCCGCTTCCGGTTCGAGTTCCCAGGGTGTATCCAGCGGGACAATGCTGAGGATCTTTTCGCCGCGCACTTCCAGCCGGCAGCGTGCCAGCGGAAAGGTATCGAATTGCGCCGCATGGCGCAAGGCGATGGAAATATCCGCGTCGTAATATGTCAGATCGGGAAAGGCATCCACCATTTTTCGGAATAATTCATCCAGCTTGATTGGCTGCAGAACTTCCACCGCCAGGACGGTAACCATGCCATAGACTGGCCCAGGCAGCAATAAACCGTTATCCTGCAGCGTTCTCGTGGGATGAGTCATCGAAAAGACGTCCTTGCGTTCGGTTCGGGATAGGTGCACCGGAATGGATTGCGCTTTCAGCCATCTCCATAGCCCCCGCAGGCCGCTCGCCGGCCCCGCTGCGTAGACCGTTGCGGTAAAGTCTTGAACGAAGTGATGCCGCTTCCCATCTTCTCCGATCAACCAGACGGACAGGTTGGTCTCATTTGGGTATACGTCAAACAACCACCCGGTAATTGTCTCAACCATTCTTTTCTTCCGTCTCTTGCGACTCTGTCGCTGTATGGGGCTCATCCTCATGAGAAAAACCAGGCAGGGTTATCGGGGTGGCATTGGAAGTAGTTGATAAGGACTCCATCCGATCCCTCAACTTCATAACTTCCTTGTGCTCTTCCAGCAGCATCGCCAGCAGGAACACCTCGAAGGGCAGGGCGTGCGTGGCGTACTGTGCTGCCGCCGTATGCTGGCGCGCGCTTGCAAATAGATCATCCAGCGCCACCTGGTCTGATCTGCGCAGTGCCCGGCGGAAGCGCGCAAAGGCCGCTTCCTCTTGGAGGATTACTTGTGTGGCGGAAGGTAAGGTGCGTCCCATCAGGATACCCTCATTTCTGCAGGGATTTTGCCAGCCATCTCAACATGGTTCATATAAACGGCTGCCACAATTACCATATCCAGGAGTTCTCTTTCCGCCTGGCAGAGTACATTTTGGACATGTATGCTCACAAGTCCTCCGGAACTTTTGGCAAGGCGGTTTAGTTGTTCCAAACACTCATTGAGCAGGTGGCTCCGTTCTTTGAAATCCACATTGGTGTAGGTAAAAGTCCTCAGCAGATCCAACACCACAAATGGCGCCGGCCCGTTATCCATACTTTCCAGTATGGAAAGCATCTGGTGGCAGTCGGTTGCAGACGATACCTGGATCCGTTCGGCAATTTCAATTTTCCTGCCCATATTCTGGAAAGCCATGAGGATGTCGAACATGAATCCGCCATCCACCACCCGTACGGGACCTGTTTCTGCCAGTTTGCCAATCACTCGCAATAATGTCGGGACGATCATTCGTGAGCCATTGAGTAAAAGCCATTTTCCATTGGTAAGTTCGATTGATGTATTCATGCGCACATTATAGAATATTAGTTCTATATAATACAATCCCCCCATGGGGGATAAGTAGGGTACCCCATCGGGGGGAGGCAGATATTGGGGTAGGCCGAGTTTGCCTCACTATATCTGGTATATGTCCTGATTATTTTATGTTGGGATTACCCTGCTCTTGATTGGCTACCCCCTCAGCCAGTCAGGGGATTTTGTTTATTGTCTCTCCAAAATTAGTAAAACTACCCCCCAATAATATTGAAAATTAATAATAAAATTAAACAAAAAAGGATATTTAACTTGTCGACTGCTCAGAACAATCATTCTGTTGTGAATCCCTGCATCTTCCCCATCAACTAACATTTCCTTTTTTGGGGGGAGCTGGGTGGGGGGATTATGAACCTTTGGCCGGACACAGATTTACCTTCCCATTTCAGCCTTTAGCATTGCAAGTTGAATGGTCAATCAAATAACTTGGCAACAAATAGCGAAGCGGAGTCCATAACATTCTTGAACCATTGCGATCTACTCTTACCAAAAGGAGACCTTAGTTTTCAAGCTAAATTCGAAGTTCTTGGTTTTGTTCTATTCAATATACCAGGGGAATGATCCCTGAAAAAATAATTGACTAAATTGGTTGTCAATGGAATCCATACTACGTCGCACCTAACATTACGCCTTGTACACCAAAATTCATCCAAAAACGTCGTGAAAGTCAGTGTCTTTGTGTCGATAGGATTGATAAAAGAGGTCGTATAATTAAAGCAACCTAAATTTTCTTGAATCATAATTGTTGTCAGGGTACCTTTAGGCTGGGATGGGATTAGTCGTATGCCTCGACAAATGTCCGAGAAACGCACCCGCAAAGAAATGATCGACCCGCAGTTGGAACATGCCGGCTGGTACCTGCGCGACCATTCAAAGGTCAAGACCGAGATCCCGGTGGATGGCTACGACGCCGAACCCTGGAACGGGGTAACTGATTACTGCTTGTACCGCGAGAATGGGGAAGTGCTGGCGGTGGTGGAAGCCAAGAAAACCTCGACAGACGTGCGTCAGGCGGAAGCCCAACTGGAATATTACGTCAAAGAAATAGAGAAGCACCAATCCTTCCGGCCTTTCGGGTTTTTAGCGAACGGCTATGAGATCTATTTCGAGGAAGTCGGGGTTGCGGCCAAAAGGCTGGTCAATGGCTTCTTCACTTGTGAAGATCTGGAGAACCTGCTCTTCATCCGCCAGAATGGGAAACCACTTGGCTCGATTGAAATCAACAATACCATCGTTGACCGGGCTTACCAGCACGAAGCCATCCGGCGGGTGAGCGAAGCCTTCGAAAAAGGCCAGCGCAAAGCCCTGCTGGTGATGGCAACCGGGACCGGCAAGACCCGCACCATCATGGCGCTGATCGATGTGTTCATGCGTGCCAACCAAGCCCGCCGGATCTTGTTCGTGGCGGACCGGGATGCGCTGGTGGAGCAGGCCAAATCGGACGGCTTCGAGCAATTCCTGCCGGAAGAACCCTGTACGCGCCTGTTCAGTTGGGATGTGGATACCAGCAAGCGCTTGTTTGCCGTCACGCTGCAGACTCTCAGCAATATCTTCGAGCGGTTCTCCCCGGCCTTTTTCGATCTGATCATCTTCGATGAAGTGCATCGCTCGATCTTCAACCGCTACAGCGAAATCCTGCAATACTTCGACGGGCGCATGATCGGACTGACCGCCACCCCTGCCAGTTACATTGACCGGGATACCTTCGAAGCGTTCGACTGCCACGACGACAAGCCCACCTACCTGTACACTTATGAGCAGGCGGTCAATGACAAGTACCTGGTGGACTACAACCTGTACGCCGCCCAGACGCGCTTCCAGCGCGAGGGCCTGCACGCGGCTACATTGAGCGAAGAAGAGCGCAACCTGCTAATCCAGCACGGCCTCGACCCGGACGAGATCGATTACGAAGGCTCGGAACTCGAAGAGAAAGTGACCATCAAGGACATGCTGCGCCGCCAATGGCAGGAGATCATGGAAGTGGTCACCAAGGATGCATCGGGGACCTATCCGGGCAAAACGATCGTTTTTGCCATGACCAAAAAACATGCTTTGCGAATGCAGGAGGCCTTTTATGAGGTCTTCCCGCAATATGTGGACATGGCCAAGGTGGTGATCAGTCAGGGGGATTATCGCAGCGTAAATCTCAAGGCATTCAAGAAAGCAGATTGGCCGCGCATCGCCATTTCTGTGGATATGCTGGATACCGGCGTAGATATCCCGGAAGTGACGACACTGGTGTTCATGAAACCGGTGCAGTCTCCGATCAAGTTACAGCAGATGATCGGGCGCGGAACCCGAAGCCTGGCGGCCTGCCGGAATTTGAATTTGCTGCCCAATTTCGACAAGAAAGAATTTCTCATTATCGATTTCTGGGACAACAATTTCAGCCGGGAGGCCAAAGAAGCGCCCGATAACACCACGCCGGTGATGGTGCGGGTCTTCAACACACGCTTGAATTTATTGGAAACCTACCTGGAGGAACAGCAAAACCCCGATTGTCGGGGTGTGATCCATGATCTGCGCGTTATGTTGGCGCGCATCCCGACCGAGTCGCTGCTGGTCAAACATGCCCTGCCCGAGATCGAAGAGGTCTGGCAGGAAGGTTTCTGGAATTATCTCCTGCCTTCAAGTTTTAAGAAGCTGCGCGAGAAAGTCGGGCCACTGCTGCGCTACGCCGCGGAAGTGGATGTGGCGGCCGAGACCTTTATCAGCAAGGTGGAGCGCTTGAAGTTCCTGCGCCGCACGGGAAGGGATACCGGTGAAATTGCTGGATCCATTACGGAAGATGTGATGCGGCTGGCAGAGAACATCTTGGACAAGCACCAGGTGGAACTGCGCCGAAAATGCATCCCACCCACGCTGGAAACAGCCAGTTTCGAGGAATTGAACGAAATCCGGGATAACCTTGCGCTTGAGATGAAGAACAAATCCAGCAGGGAAGACCCACTGGTGATCGATTACCTGCGGGATTTCATCGCCGTGCGCGGCTACATTATGCTGACCAAGCTCGGCGAGCAGATATACGTGGAGGAATACCGCCGGCTGGTGGAAAAACGCATCCTGGACCTGGTTGCCAATCACCCGACCGTGCAGGCCATTCAACGTAGCGAAGCGGTTTCTGATGAGCAATTGCTCGAACTGGAGCGCACGTTACACAAGGAACTCAGTGAGGGCGACCTGGAAGTTTCGCCCGAGAACATCCGCAAGGCCTTCGGTGGGTTGAAGATGGATAGTTTCCTGGCCTTTGCCCGGAAGGTGCTGGACTTGGAGGCGCTGCCGGATTACCAGGAAGTGGTGCAGCGGCAGTTCGAAGGTTACATCACCCGGCACCAACACAATGCCGACCAGATCCGCTTCCTGCGTGCGGTGCAGAGTGTATTTTTGGAGAAACGGAAGTTGGAGACGGCGGATCTGTATGAACCCCCCTTGACCAATTTCGGGGCGGATGCGGTTGAGAAGTGGTTTGATAAGAAAGAAGTGGAAGAAATTTTAGATTTTACCAATCGATTGGTAATTTAATTGTTTCGAAGATGAAAAATGGATTCTTTAACCAGATATCTTGAATTGATGAAGAAACATCCTGAGTTTTTCCGTTATTCAGACGAGCCAGGCGGGATCAAAATTATCAATAACGATAAGCGCATTCTTGCCGAACAGAAGAAAATTCGCGCCAGACTCAAAAGGGAAGATCATCCGCCTTTCTGGATTGGTATTGGGGTTCTGGTCGAAGACTAATGGTTCTATAATCTAAGTGATAAGGTTGAATTTCCCGACGGAAGAGTCGGCGGATATGTTCGCTGGATTAACCGTAAGAGTTCAGAAGGTGGCGGTTTCAATGTTATTCTCATGTGCATGCAAGATGACCGCGTATTGTTGATTCGTAAATATACCCATGAAGAAATTGGAGTTGGGAATTCCCACGTGGATTTGGCGAACCGGATCTGTCAACAAAGAAAAATGCGATGAATGAATTGAAGGAAGAAATTGGCGTTTCCAATGCAAAATTGACCTGCTTGGCGAAAATCAAGGAACGGAAAAGCGGCATAGAATTCTTCTTAGTTGAAATTCCAAAAAGTCAGAAAGATATCCTTGAAACAGAAGAAGGAAGAGTGAAATACAAATGGGTAAAGTTTTTATAGCTGGAAGGAATAGTTCTAAATTGACAACACAATGATTGGTATTCGTTATGCGCTTACTCAGTAGTAATAACGAAAAAAGCTTTCCATTAAACTATCTGAAGGTTTTAGAAGGATGCCCATGTCAACTTCGTCTATTTTAATTCAGGGGGCAGCCGGTTTTGTTGCCCAAACGCTAACTCCCATGCTATCCCGGCTTAAAGGTATTGAGCACCTTATGCTGGTGGATCGCAAGCCAATACCCGAGAAGTTGAAAGGGGCATTAAGCCAATATCCTGTCGAAATCTATTATTTTGTAGAAGATAACATTGTTAATCTCACGCTGCCAGTACAGCCTGATATTGTCATCAGCTTAGCCGGAATGACTGATGTTGATCAAGCTCTGATGAATCCGAATTTCGCATTTTGTTCAAATACCTCTATCGCAATTAATATTGGCGAATGGCTCAGATTACAGCCTAAAAATATCCGCCTGATTTATGTCTCAAGCGATGAGGTACTTGGAGAGACTTTTTTTCCTTTAACGGAATCTGCACCTCTCAACCCCACACAACCTTATGCAGCCTCGAAAGCCGCTGCCGAAATCATATTACACAACTACCGTGACGTTTATAAACTTGATGTCGTGACCCTACGTTCCTGTAATCTTATTGGAGAAAACCTACGTGCTCGAAAACTCATACCAGTAACGGTGAAAAGTATTTTATTAAATAAACCCGTTTCAGTGTATGATGATGGCAGCGCGAAACGAGAATGGATGGCTGTAGAAGATTTATGTGATGCAATTCTATGTTTACTTGGTGAAAATATTCATCCCGGTATCTATCATGCATCATCAGGAGTTCACCTGACAATCCGCCAAGTTCTGGATATTATTTCTAACGAATTAAACGTTCCTATTGAGCAGAAATTTACAACGGGACGGCTTATTCATGATCGATGCTATGCAACCGATTCAAAAAAACTTCGTGGGCTGGGTTGGGCGCCTAAGATAGACCCGAGTAAATCTATCGCTGATGCGGCACGCCAAATGGCAAATACAGCTTTACTTGGCGATTTCAATTTTGAAGTTTAATGGAGGAAATGCATGGAACCTCTCTCAATGTGGAATTCAACCGCCCGCGGACGGCGATCAATTGCAGATTTAGCTGCTACAATTAAATCATCAAATCCAGAAAGACAACGATATCCCGTTGCTCTTGTTATTGGAGCCGGGGTAGACACAAGTTTGCGAAATAGGCCCAACTGGCCTGGTCTTATCTATCAGCTTGCCAGGGAGAGCGGAATTGAAGAGCAACGTGCAAGTGCGCTTAGAAATATAGCAAACTCATGGCCTATTGAGTCTGCAGAAGCCCTGCGGAATTTAATTGGAACCGTTAAATTTTGGGATGCTATCAGGAGTTTTGTTTCAGTAACCAGCCCAGTTGCCAAGACTACCGTTGGTGAAGGGATAGGCAATCTAATTGATGCTGGAATGCGTGTGATCATAAACTTGAATTACACACCTGATCTGTTGGATTCTATTTCTGAAGCAAATCCCAAACATAAGAAAATCCGTATTATTGACCGCTCCAATCTACCTTCATGGAATTATCAACCACTTTTCTATCCACCAGATGACACCATTCACGTTATCTACATTCACGGCAAAGTTGACGAAAAAAGTACTGGTGAGCCAACAGCAGTGTTGGATAGGAAAAGCTACGACGCGGCAACTTTATCTTCAACACATTATTCGGACCTATGGCGCAGACTTTTCCAGGATTTCTCTGTGATCACCATCGGGGTTTCATGGACAGATGTTCCGATAAGGAATGCTGCGGCAGAAGTTCAATTTAATTTTCCCATTTCAGCTCGACAACACTATGCCATTTTCCCACAGGAAGAACTGTTGCAAGATCTTTGGAAAGAAAGGGGCATGATTGGTTCCTATTCCGTCCGTCCCCTGTTTTATACAGTGAAAGATAATGATCATAGCCAGGCCGGATTGATATTGAGTGAAATTGCTCAAGAGATCCAACCACAATTCTGTGGAGATCCTATCCAACCCAAAGAATTACTTAAATTGGCTGACCAATTAGACCAGCTGGGGGATTACGAATCGGGTGTTCAAAGCGATTGGATGGCTTCCAATTGGGCTAATGCCTGTAGTGCGATCAATGGTTTCTCTGAAAAGGATATTTCTTCTCAAGCGTGGCTTTCTTTAGCAAGAATTGAGCGGCATCTGAGACATTTTCTCTGGTTTTACCTCTCTCCAGATGACCGTAAACGAGTCAGAAAGGAACTTTGGCTTAAGATTGCAGACTTATGGTCATATCTTCCCGAATCCGAAAGAAATCTTCTCTGGAATTTTGAAAGGATTAACTATTACACTATCAGTTTGAAAAATAGCTCCGGTTACATGTCCTCTATTGACCGCGGACTTTTGGAATTTGGCTTGGGAGCATTTGAAGTTAGTTTTGCCGATTCAGATGACAGTTTGCCAGAATCCGTTATATGGTGGAGAAATCAGTTTTTGTCACTCGAAGCATATCCCGATTCTTTATGGGGGAAACGTACCAGCATTGCAAAATATCTTTGGAAAATCCCAATCCCAACTTTAGAAGATCTGAAAGAGATGAGGAATATTGCTGGTCTTAGCCGTTGGGAAGGCATTGAAGCAAAAATCGTATTAGATATTTTTCAATCTGAGTTCTCGCGATACGTCGATGAGTTTCAATCATTACTTCCCCGAGAATGGGGAGATACTACTAAACGAAATCTATTAGCCCTTTATGCTGATGCTCACTATGTTTCTCGTACGGCGGGTTGTTTGCGCCGTGAAGTAGGCGCAGTTGTACAAGGATCCTTTATGTTGCCATTGCAAGAAGCTGAACGTAATTTAATAGCCGTACATGAACGTTTTTTAGAGAGCAGCGGAAGGCAACAAGAGCTTTCGATGGTATGGTGGATTTACATCGGCCTTCTGGCTGTTTTTTGCGAACAACGCCAACCATCGTTTAACCCGGAGGATGCAATTGGATGGCTACTTTATAGATGCGGGGAAATCCGTTGGCCATCACCAAATATTCTTAAGGCTATTAAGCATAATTCGATGCCCCATTGGGGATCTTATCATCCGCGAGCAGTAGAGCTTACAGATGAAATACTTAAAAAACACTTCCGCGATTATGATTCTATATAATACCAAGAGGTATTGATAATTAGATCAATAGAAAAGAAATATTCTCATGCTCACCGACCCCAAACTTCGCTCACAAGTCGACGCCCTCTGGGATAAATTCTGGACTGGCGGCCTCGCCAATCCTCTGGATGCCATTGAGCAGTTTTCGTACCTACTGTTCCTCAAGCAGCTCGAGGACCGCGAGAACGCCGCTGAACGGCAGGCCAAACGGCGCGGAGTGGCATACGAGCCAAAAATCCCTAAGGCAATGCGCTGGAGCTATTGGACGCAGATGAAAGCGGAAGAAGCGCTCAACCATCTTAAGAGGGAAGTCTTCCCCAATATCGTTAATTTGGCGGACGATCAGAGTTCGTTCGCACGGTATATGCGCAACGCCGAGTGCAAGATCAGCAAACCGTCACTGTTGATCGAAGCCTGCAAGCTGATCGACCAGATGAACATCTCCAGCCAGAACCAGGACGTGCAGGGCGACATCTTCGAGTACATGCTCAACAATCTGAACATTTCCGGGCGCAACGGCCAGTTCCGCACGCCCCGCCATATCATCCGCATGATGGTGCGGATGATCGATCCGCGCCCGGGCGAGCGTATCGGCGACCTGGCCGGTGGTACGTGTGGATTCCCAATCAACGCCCACCAGCATATCCTGGAGCAGCATACCTCCGCCACAATCCTGGAATACGACGCCGAAGGCTTCCCACACCACCTGATCGGCGACCAGTTGGACGATCGGGCGCGCCAGTTCATGGAGACAAAGAAGTACTTGCGGGCATTCGACAACGATGCGGGCATGACCATGCTGCGGATCGGCTCGATGAACCTGATACTGCACGGCATCGCCTCGCCGCAGTTCTTCTACATGGATACGCTCTCGAAAGCCTTCAACGACGAGCGCGATTACGACGTGATCCTGATGAATCCGCCCTTCAAGGGCGCGGTGGACAAGAACGACGTCAACCCCACCCTGCCGGATAACACCACCAAGAGCGAACTGCTGTTCGTGCACCTGATCCTGCGGGCGCTGGACATGGGCGGGCGCGCTGCCGTGATCGTGCCGGATGGGGTTCTGTTCGGCTCCAGCAAGGCGCACGTCGAGACGCGCCGCAAGCTGATCGAGGAGAACCGCCTGGACGGGGTGGTCTCGATGCCATCCGGCGTGTTCAAACCTTATGCCGGCGTCAGCACCGCTATCCTGTTCCTGACGCGCGGCGGGCGGACAGAGCGCATCTGGTTCTACGATATGGCCAGCGACGGCTTTTCCCTGGACGACAAGCGCACTCCCGTGACGGAGAATGACATCCCGGACGTGGTGGCTTGCTGGCAGAAACGGCAGGTGCAGGAGTTCGTAGAGACCAGGGAGAAGCGAGTGCTGGAATTGCGCAAGCAATTGACTCCGTTAAAAGAAGAGCGCCTACAGTTTCATAAAGAGATTGACGAGCAGACCTTCATGAAAGCATTAACTGAAGACCTGCCCGTCCCGCACCCGTTGTTGGGTTCCGCAAAACTGCGTGAACTCGCGCCCTTAGACCCTGCCCGCATGGCCGCCGCCAAGCAGGGATTGGCTGAGTTGGATGGGCACATTCAACCGTTGCAAGCCGAACTCGACCGCCTTAGCCGGCAATTCTGGGTGACGAAAGAGCAGGTCAAGGCCAACAAGTACGACCTTTCCGCCAGCCGATACCGCCAGGCGGATAACGATGATGTCTATCATCCCAATTCGAGCGAAGTTTTAGAACGCCTGTTGGAATTGAACGAAGTGATTAAATATGAGCTATTTGACATGCAGGCGAAAGTCGATCCGGAAACGTGGGGAAAAGAGGCGGAACAATGAATCGTTCCGAAAGTCCGATCAAGCAAATAAATTCTACAAGCCAAAAACCTTCGGAACAATAAACCCGCATAATGAGTTTTGAAATGAAATACGAAGTTGTACAGCTTGGTGATATTTGCGATTTTACTTATGGCGACAGTTTGAAAGAAACTGTCCGCAATGGTGGCAATGTACCTGTTTATGGTTCAAATGGCATTGTTGGCTGGCATGATAAACCTTTGACCAAAGGAGAAACTCTTATAGTCGGGAGAAAAGGTTCTATCGGGGAAGTTCATTTGAGCAAAATACCATGCTGGCCGATCGACACAACGTACTACATCGAAAAAACGAAAGTACCTTGTGATTTCACCTGGCTGTATTACATGCTATTGTCTATTGATTTGACTCGACTTAATAAATCAGCAGCTGTTCCAGGTTTGAACCGAGACGATGCCTACGAACA
>Ga0182027_10013936_pt1 | contig 11158 bp, 11 predicted proteins | sample 712E1DmetaG_FD_121300 | JGI IMG/M metagenome (GOLD analysis project Ga0182027, IMG submission 121300) | Permafrost microbial communities from Stordalen Mire, Sweden - 712E1D metaG (Illumina Assembly) | ecosystem: Environmental > Terrestrial > Soil > Wetlands > Permafrost | place: Sweden...
GACGGCAGCGGCGACGACGGACGCGGCGCCGACGGGGTCGGCGGCGCCGACGGGGTCGGCGGCGCCGATCGCCGATGTGCCGAGGGAGCTACGGGCGGCAGGCACGAGGGCGGCGCCGTTCGTGGAGATCGGCCCACTGACGGAACTGGCGCCCGGTCAGATGCGACGTGTCACGCGAGCGGGCCTGGACCTGCTGGTCGCCTGGACCGCGGCCGGGATCGTGGTCACCGACGACCGCTGCCCGCACATGGCGGCGCCACTCAGCATCGGGGTGCTGGCGGGGTGCGTCGTGGCGTGCCCGCTGCATGAGGGCCGCTTCGATCTCTGCACCGGCGAAACGGTGCAGATGCCCACGACCGGCGGGCTCGACGCGGATGGCAGCTACCACGGGCCGTGGTCGCCGTCCGGGGCGGAGCTCAAGCCCGAGCCGGCTTCGAAGAAGCTCGAGGCGCGCCGGCTGACCCGCGTCAACCGTCTCCGCTACTACCCCGCCCGCATCCGCGATGGCCGGCTCGAGGCCCAGCTGCCGATCCTACCCGAGTAGCGGGCCGGCGAAACCCGACCGTCGGCGCGCAGCGCTGGGACTAACGAACTCCGGCCGAACCGTCGTCCGCGTGGGCAGACCGGGCTGCCTCCTCGGCTCGCCGGGTCGAGGCAGTGGTCAACATGCGGCAGGCCTCGCCCATGTCGTCGGTCACCTGGACCAGATCCAGATCCTCCGGCGAGACGGCGCCGCGCCCGACGGCCTCCTTGCGAATCCAGTCGAGCAGGCCTGCCCAGTACTCGGTGCCGATGAGCACAACCGGGAAATGGCGGATCTTGCCCGTCTGAATCAGGGTCACCGACTCGAACAGCTCGTCAAGCGTGCCGAAGCCGCCGGGGAAGATGGCGAAACCGTCGGCGTATTTCACGAACATGGTCTTTCGGGCAAAGAAATATCGGAACTCGACGCCCAGGTCGACGTACGGATTGACCGCCTGCTCGTGCGGCAGCTCGATGTTGCAACCGATCGATAGCCCGCCCGCCTCATGGCAACCGCGGTTGGCAGCCTCCATGATGCCGGGCCCACCGCCGGTGATGACCGCGAAGCCTTCCTTCGCCAGCAAGCCCGCGAGCTCTCGCGCCTTGGCGTAGTAGGGATCGTCTTCCTGGGCTCGGGCCGAGCCAAAGATCGTGACCGCCTTGCCGACGGCCGCCAGGGCGTCGAAGCCTTCCACGAACTCGGCCAGGATGCGCAACGAGCGCCACGGATCGGAGTCGAGGAAGGCCGGCCTGACGCTCGACGCGAGCAGCCGTTCGTCCTCGGTTCGGGCGTGGACCGTGAGCATCTCGGAGGCCTTCGGCCGATAGGTCACGCGACCGCTTCGACGTCGGTCGTGATTGCCGTTGCCGTTGCCGTTATGGGCGGCGCTGCCGTTGGTGGCGGCGGAGCCGGCAGGCGTGTGACTATAGGCTGCCGGTGTCGATTGCTCCGGCTTCGAGGGTGAGTGCTTCAGGGCCGACTTGTCGTCGGCCCTGTCCCTCTTCTTCGATGAATGAGGCATCTATCTCTCCTGATCGTACCGTCAGAGGATGCCACGGCGGTGGCCCGGCCGTACGGTCGACTCCATAGGGATCGGTTGGCGGGCCGGCTTGATCACCCGGTGCGACGGGCGATATCGCCGGCCACAGCCGCCCTAGCCCGTGATCTCGGCTCGATCCGAGAAGACCGCGGCGACCACGAGGGCACCGATGAGCCAGACCCCCACGAGTAGGAGCGCCTGATCGGGCGACAACACGTCCGTGTTGGCGGCGAAGATCCCGCCGCCGCCGGTGCTGGTCGACGTGGTGGCCAGGGCCGCATTGGCGACGCTGAACGGCAGGTATTTCACGATATCCGGCAGGACGATGGTGGCGAAGCTCTCGCCGAAGTAGAAAGCGATGCCGACGCCGATGCCTGCGAGCTGACTCCGCGCCAGCGTGGCGATGGTGAAGCCCAGCGCTCCCTCCTCCACGACCGCGAACCAACCCTTGAGAAGCCGCTCGGGCAGGCCTCCCAGAGTAGCGGAGTCGCCGAGGCCGCTGGTGGAAACGTTGGCCAGGTGGGCGGCGAAGATCGCTGCCAGGACGCCGACGGCGAAGGTGATCAAGAGGCCGACGCCGATCATGACCGCCACCGAGACGTAGGAGATGAGCATGTACTTGACGCGGCTTTCGCCGCGCGCTACCGCCGACTTCAGAGTGCCCCAACCCCACTCGGAGCCCGCGATCGCCGCCCCGTAGATGACGGCGAAGAGGCCGCCCAGCCCGGTGATGAACTGCAGGATGCGGTCGTAGGCTTCGGGGAAGGTGATGAGGCTCTTGGCAGCGGCCTCGCGTGTGGCGTTGACGCGCTCGTTCGCGGTGCCGCCGACGGCGATCAGGATCAGGGCCAGCAGGCCCACCAGCATGCCGAGCGTGACCCAGCTGGCCGGCCGACGGACGAGCTTACGAAGGCCCGAGACGAAGAGCCTCATGCCGCGGTTTCCTTTCCCGTGGTGGCGGAGCCGTTGGCCGGAGCGCCTAGGCCCACGAACGTCCCTTCACCGCCGACTGCCTGGCCGCCTGTCAGCTCCAGGAAGAGCATCTCGAGGTCGGTCCCGGATTCGAGGCCGGAAGCGAAGATACCCGCGCCGGCAAGCTGCTGGTTGACGTCCTCCGCTCGATCGGCGGATACATGGACGGCCAGCCAGCCTTCCTCGCGGTCGCTTTCGATGAGTCGATCGGCGGCAGCGAGCGGTTGGAGGGACTTGATTGCCGAGTCGACGAGATTCGGCCGGACGCGGACCTTGACCACGCCCTGCATCGACAGCAGCTCCTTGAGCGGACCCTCGCGTACCAGCTTCCCGGCGGCGACGATGCCCACCACGTCCGCCATGACCTGGACTTCGGCCAGCAGATGGCTTGAAATGAAGACCGTCTTGCCCTGAGAGGCAAGCGCCCTGAGCGTGTCGCGCATGGCTACGATGCCGGCCGGGTCGAGGCCGTTCGCGGGCTCGTCGAGCAGCAGGAGCTTGGGGTCGCTGAGCAGGGCCGCCGCGATGCCGAGCCGCTGCTTCATGCCCATCGAGTAGCCCTGGACCTTGTCGTTGGCGCGGTCGCACAGGCCGACGAGATCGAGCAGCTCCTCGATACGCTTCGACGGAACATGGGCGCCGGAGGCCGCAAGCTCACGCAGGTTGGCCCGGGCCGACAGGTACGGATAGAAGGTTGGCGACTCGACGAGCGCCCCCACGTCGAACAATCGATGCCGGTCTCCCCGCTTGAACGGTTTGCCCAGCACCTCGACCGTGCCGCCGTCCGAGTGGACCAGCCCGGTCAGGACCCTCATGGTCGTGGTCTTGCCCGCGCCGTTGGGGCCCAGGAAGCCGTAGACCACGCCCATCGGCACGGAGAGATTCAGTCCGTCGAGCGCGTGCCGCGAGCCGTAGTTCTTGCGCAGGCCGCGCGTCGCCAGGGCCAGGCCAGCCGTGCCGCTCATGCGGGACCTCCGCCGGGGGCCGTTGCCGGGCGCGTGCCTGGCGTCTCGGGATTCACAGGAGTCGCTCCTTCCGTCGAGGTCGACGATGCGGGTGGGGCCGATAGACGCTCGGCCATTGTTCGAAGCAGGCGATCGAAGTCGGAAAGCTCGTCGGCGGTAAGGACCGCGAGCACCCGGCGCATGGAGTCCTGCCGTGCGCCCTGGATCTCGGCCAGCAAACGCGCGCCTTCATCGCTCAGCCGGCAGTCGACCACCCGCCGATCGTCGGCCCGATGGCTGCGAACGGCAAGGCCCCGCCGCTCGACTCGGTCGACGAGTTCGGAAGCGGTGGCGTCGGTCACGCCGAGCGTGTGGGCGAGCTGGCCGATCGAAACTGGCCCGGATTGGCCCAGAACGAATAGCAGCCGAAGCTGACCGAACGTGAGATCGTGATGAGCCCATCGAGGTGGGCCCTTCGGCATGAGCCGCCCAAGGGCCTGGACGTGCGCCTGGATGTCGGCAAGCGTATCGGTACGTCCTGATATTTCGGCCATGCCCTTATCTTATGGCCTTTCCTCAAGTAATCCTGAAAGCGAGCGATCGTTCCCCGGGCCGACCTCGCCGAAGCCTACCTGGTGGGACCGGCCAGCCAGGCTTTCCAGGTCGTTTCGGCCGGGCCGGCCGTGAAGGCGTTGCCGTTGCGGACCAGCGGCAGCCGCAGCAGTCCATTGTTGGCGAGCAGCTTCGCCACGATCTCCTCCTCGCCCAGGCGCATGTAGGCGAGGCCGAGATCCTTGTACTGGCGCCCTTCGGTGTCGAGCAACGTGGCAGCCCCCAGCCGCTCCACGAAACGGCGCAGCTCGCCCGGGGCGATTGGCTTGCGCCGCAGGTCGACGAACGTGACGTTGGCGCGCCGCTCCTTGAAGAAGCGCAGCGCGGCCTGAGTCGGGCGCGAGTCGACGAGCCCGAACATCTGGAGGGTTGGACCCTGCACGGCCGGCATGGGCGACAGATTAGCGGCTGACCGGCTCGCCGGCCCGCGGCCGGGGTCGCATCGGCCCCGCACTCCCCTCCCCGCGATCGGCCGCGGCAGGTACCATCCGCGCAGGAGGTGAGGCGTGATCTGGTTCACCGTTGAGTTGAGCGACAAGCCCGGGTCCCTGGCGAAGATGGCGGCCGCCATCGGCGAGCGCGGCATCAACATAAGCGCCATCGTCGGCATCGCCGAGGACACCGATGGCGCACTGATGCTCGCCACGAGCGACGCCGAGGGGACGCGCAAGGCGTTCGCCGACCTGGGCATCGCCTTCGAGGAGCACGACCCCGAGGAAGGCCTCGACATCGGCAATCACCCGCGCGTGGCCCAGGGGCTGGCCGATCACGGGATGGGCGTGGGCTGAGATGGCCCGCCCCGAGCACACCGCCGCCACCGTCGCCGTTCGGCTCGACTTCGAGGATCGGCCCGGGACGATCCAGGAGATCGTGGCCCAGGTATGCACCGCCGGAGGCACGCTTCGCACCCTGAGCACCGTCCGGCGCTGGACGGACGAGTCGGGCAGCCAGCTCGTCGAGGTCGAGCTCGAGGTCGAGGGCCTCGCCGAGGAACAGGTCACCGGCATCCTGAATCAGCTCACGTCACTCCGCGGCTGCCGCCTGACCAAATCCCTCGAAAAGGTCTTCGGCAAGCGGCTCATCGTCATCGGCGGCGGGGCGCAGATAGCTCAGGCCGTCCTCGGCGCCGTTAGCGAGGCCGATCGCCACAACCTCCGCGGCGAGAAGATCAGCGTCGACACCATCCCGCTCGTCGGGGAAGAGAACCTGGCCGCCGCGGTACGAGCGGTCGCAGACCTGGATCGGGCCCGCGCCCTGCTGCTGGCCGGTTCGATCATGGGCGGCGACATCACCAGAGCGGTGCAGGAGCTGCAGGCTGTCGGCATCCCCGTCATCTCGCTCAACATGGCCGGCACGGTCACCGACGTGGCCGACCTCGTCGTAACCGATCCTGTGCAGGCCGGCACGATGGCGGTCATGGGCATCGCCGACACGGCCAAGTTCGACTTCGCCCGCCAGAAGGGCCGGCGCTACTAGCCAGCCCGACCCGCAGGAGCAGCGATGCGCATCGCCACCTGGAATGTGAACTCACTCAAGGCTCGTCAGGATCGGGTCGATGAGTGGCTCACCCAGCGATCACCCGACATCTTGCTGATGCAGGAGACCAAGTTCGCCGACGAGGCCGCGCCGTACATGACGTTCAGCATGGCCGGCTACCACCTCGTCCACCATGGCGAAGGCCGTTGGAACGGCGTCGCGATCGCCAGCCGGATCGGGCTGTCCGAAACCATCACCAACTTCGGCGACGGGCCGGTGCGCCGCTCTCCCGGCACGGACGCCATCGCCGAAGCTCTCGAGGCCGAGGCGTCCGAAGCGTCGGCCGACGAGGCTCGAATGGTCTCGGCGATGTGCGGTGGAATTCGTGTCGTGAGCATCTACGCCCCCAACGGTCGGGCGCTCGACACACCCTTCTACCGAGCCAAGCTGGCCTGGTTCGATCGACTGGCCCGCTGGCTGCGCGAGACTTGCGACCCGAGCGAACAGATCGTGATCGGCGGCGACTTCAACGTCGCACCCGAAGACGCGGACGTCTACGACATGGCCGACTTCGCCGGCGCCACCCACGTGTCGGCGCCCGAAAGGGACGCCGTGGCCGCGCTTCGTGACTGGGGCCTGGTGGACGCATACCGGCTCCACCATCCCGAGCCGGGCAAGTTCAGCTGGTGGGACTACCGCGCCGGCAACTTCCACAAGGGCCTAGGCATGCGCATCGACCACCTGTACGTGACGAAGTCGGTGGCCGAGCGCTGCACCGCCGCCGAGATCGACCGCGACGCCCGCAAGGGCAAGCTGCCGTCAGACCACGCCCCGGTATACATCGACCTCGCGGACTGACTCAGGGCGCAACCACCGAAGCCGAGGGCTGGTCGCCGGACGAGGCGCCGCCTGCAGCTGGAGACGGCGTGAGTTGCCCGGGCAGCGGGATGTAGATGATCGACCCCAGCTTGAGAACGTTGTTGACGATCTGCGGATTGGCGAGCAGCAGCTCCCACTTCTGAAGATGGAACTTGGTCGCGACCTTGGCAACGGAATCGCCGGCCACGACCTGGTACTTCTGGAAAGTGCCGACGGGCCGGGGGGTGCCTGGCGTGGCCGTCGGCGAAGGGGCGACCGCGCTCGCGCTCGGCTGGCCGGAGCCGCCGGCGATCAAGCCAGGCGAGAGGCTGGCTGCATGCGACGGCGAACTGCTGACCGCGGCGCTTGTGCCGCCTCGGCCGGCAAGGGCCTGGAAGGCCACGATCAAGACCACGATCACGGCCACCAAGCCGGCCACCAACAGCAGCGGCCTCACGGTCCGTTGGTCGTCCCGGCCGCGCAGCCTCGGGTAGTCGTATTGGGTGGGCGGCTTCTCCCAGGCCGGGTAGCTAGGACCGCGGCGCGCCTGGCCCGGAGGCTGGACCTTGAGCGGCGGCAGACGCTGCACGGTGGGCGGCCTCAGCAGGTCGGCACTCGTCCGCGCCCTAGCCGGCCGGACATGCTGAACTGGGTCCTGGTCGTCGAGCGACTCGTCATCGATTGGTTCTTCTGTCGGCGGGCGCTTGAGCGCGGCCTCGACTTCTTTATCGCGATTCATCGTTCGTCCTCTCGAGGAGGCGCCTCCGCGGGTTCCCGAGCCCGCTGGGCACTCGGCCTGGCGCTGCACTGGGTGATGATCCCAAGGGCAAGGCCGATCGGCTAATAGGGTAGACGGTCTCGACGATCCAGGTGCGGCGGACGATGACCGCTCTCGACCCTGAGTCGAGGACGCCCCGGAAGAAGACGTCGTTGTCGCGGATCCCGCCAATCCCGATCAGGCGTCCATCGATGTCCTGGACCACGAACTCCTCCGACCTGTCGGACATGCGACCCGCGCGCCCGAGCCATCAGGGTGGCACTATGCACACATGGAAATCCACTTCCTCGGCGCTGCCAACACCGTCACTGGCTCCCAGTTCCTCCTCATCACCGATCGAGCCCGCGTCCTGATCGACTGCGGCATGTTCCAGGGAGGTCCGCACGAGGTCGTCCGCAACCGAGTTCCCTTCGCCTACGACCCGACGTCGCTGGACGCGGTCGTCCTGACCCACGCCCATCTCGATCACTGCGGCCTCATTCCGCACCTCGTGGCCGAAGGCTTCAACGGCCCCATCTATGCCACGCAGGGCACTATCGAGCTGGCGACCCTGGTGCTGCTCGATTCGGGCAAGCTCCAGGAGGAGTACGCCAAGCGGCACAGCCACTGGGCCGCCAAGAACCCAGACAAGGCTGCTCGTGAAGATCAGCGAGACGAAGCCGAGATCGAGGCTCAGGAGCAGATCGCCGCGCAGGAGGAGGCGGCCGGCACCGCGCTTGCCAGCACCGGCGCCGCTCGTGCCAGCACCGCGGCCGCTCTCGCCAGCATCGGCACCCCGGTCGGTCTGCATGCCGGCGACCTGACACCCGACGGCCACGTCATCGCCTCCGGCGTCGACGAACTGGCCCTGCACGACGAGCAAGGCCTCGGGACGCGCATGGGCTATCCGCCCGTCGGCCACCCGGACCACGACGCCGCGATGGCCGGCAGCCCGGCCCATCCGAACCTGGTCCTCGAGGAGCCCGTCTACGACCTGGCCCAGGCCCAGACCTCGCTGACGCATTTCCGCGCGACCACCTACGAGACGCCACTCGACGTCGCCCCGGGCATCACGGCCGTCTTCCACGACGCCGGGCACATCCTCGGCTCCTCGATCGTGGAGCTGCGTATCGCCGCCCAGAAGGACGTCCCGGCTCGAACGATCATCTTCTCCGGTGACCTCGGCCGAACCGCCGCGCCGATCCTGCGCGACCCGACGATCGTCTCCCAGGCAGACTACGTCTTCATCGAGTCCACATACGGCGGCCGCGAGCACGAGCCCGAAGAGGAGTCGCTGACCCAGCTCGAGCAGGCCGTCAAGGATATCGAGGCCATGCAGGGCGTCCTGCTTATTCCCTCGTTCGCCATCGGGCGGACGCAGGAAGTCGTGTGGGCCCTTCGCCACCTCCTCGACGCCGGCCGCATTCCCAATGTGCAACTCTTCCTGGACTCGCCGATGGCGTCGAAGGCCTCGACGATCTACCGCGAGCACACCGACTACTACGACGCCGATACGCTGGCGTTGCTCAAGAAGGGCGAAGGCCCGATCGACTACCCGGAGGCCAAGGAGACTCCCCTGGCCGCCCAGTCCGAAGCGATCGAGCGGTCGAAACGCCCGTACGTCCTGGTTGCCTCGAACGGCATGCTCACCGGCGGGCGCGTACTGAATCACCTCCGCACGCTGATCGGCGACCCGAAGGCGATGATCCTGTTCGTGGGCTATCAGGGCGAGGCGACGCTCGGGGCCCGGCTCCAGGCGGGCCTCAAGACAGCCCGAGTGGACGGCCAGGAGTACCCCGTCCGCTGTGCCATTCGGTCGATCAGCGGCTTCTCAGCCCACGCCGACGAGTCCGAGTTGCTGGCCTGGCTCGGCAACTTCATCGCCGGTCGTAAGGCCGGCGATCCGGGCGTCCCGCGGCGAGTCTTCATCGTCCACGGCGATCCCGATGCCCAAGCCATCCTCGAACCGAAGATCCAGGCCCTGGGCCTACCGACGATGGCCCCCCACTGGCATCAGACGGTCGTCCTGGACTGACCCGGCGCCCGGCGCCGTGGGAATCGGCGGGGCCATGGTCTGATCCCGGCGGCCGGCTAGAATCTGGCCATGTCGACTTCGACTCGGCTCGTCCTGGCGGCCGATGTATCGCCCGGCGATTGGGTGACACTCAGGGTCGGGCCGTTCGCGTCGGGTGTCGGCGGCCTGGTTCCACACGGCTTCGAGGCCTATGCCCGCATCCTGCATCCGGCCACGGATCGAAGCGGCGCCCCCGTCAGCTGGACGACGATCGCCGAGTGGTCGGGCTGGAGGCTTCACCCGCTGGTCCAATTCCACAGGTTCATGAAGCCGCGTTCCGGCTCGGGCGAGCGACCCAGGCCATACGACGCGCCCCCGCCGGACGGCAACCTGCCGAGCCACGTTCTGGCGGCCCTCTGCCAGATCCTCGCGTCGCACACGGCCAGCCCGGACAGCTGCTGGTTCTGCCTCTGGGAGGGTTACGGCTGGGTCAACGGCGGTGCCGCAATGCTCGATAGCGCGGGCGGGAGCCCCCTGCCTCCCGAGTTCGGCCCGGCCAGTCTCACGGGTCCCAGGGTTCGACTCCCGGCGCGGAGCTACCTGCTGTTTGGGGGCCCGCTGGACGCCGCGACCAAGATGGGCTGGCATCCGGGCGGGCAATCGTTCGACCCCCAGTCGCCGAACCTCTTCTGGCCCGCCGACAAGGCCTGGTGCGTAGCCACCGAGATCGACCTCGACTCCACCTATGTCGGCGGCTCCCCTGCGTTGATAGCCGCCGTCCTTTCGGACGAGCGGCTGGAGGCGTTTCCGGCCGACGTCACCGACGACATCACAGCCGGCAGCGACGAGATCAACCGCTAGACACGGGCTCGCCCCTCGTCACCCCGACCGCACGGGCACGCGGCGGAGCGACTACCCGGCCGCGGTCCCCGTGCTGCCCGGGGCATGGAGCGCGATGCCGGCCGCGCAGGCCGGACAGGTCTCGGGGCCCGGATCGTAGGTGGGCAGCTGGAGCTGCCACAGGGCGCGCAGCGGGTAGTTGCGCTGCGTCCGTGGCGAGCTGAGCGAGGCCAGGCCGCCGGAGCGATCGGCCAGGACGGCACACGTGACGATCTCGCCGCCGAAGGCCTCCACGGCGGGCAGCATGGCCAGCAGCGAACCGCCCGTGGTCAGGATGTCGTCTACGAGGAGCACTCGCTCACCCGGGGCGATCGAGAAGCCGCGCCGGAACTCGCGCCGCGACGTTCCGTCCGGGTCCTTGACTTCCTCGGCGAAGATGCTCCGCACTCCGAGCTGACGGGCGGTCTCGAAGGCCAGAACCACGCCACCCGTGGTCGGGCCGGCCACGACGTCGACCATAGGCGTTCCGTCCGAGTTGCGGTGGCTCGCTGCCCAGAAACCGCACAGCTCGCTTGTGGCCCGCGGGTCCTGCAGGACCAGGAACTTCTCGAGATAGCGCTCGGAGTGCTTGCCGCTCTTGAGCAGGAAGTGGCCTTCCTTGAGCGCGCCGGACTGCCTGAAGAGTTCCTCCGTCCGCGAGGCGATCGCGGTTGCGGCGGCAAGCTCGGCGGCCGATCGAATTGTCGTCATGCGAGCCTCCCGAGGTGCAGGGCGTAGGCGGTCACGGGCGATACTCGGCGCCCTTGGCGGACGGCGCCCCGGTGCGCTTCGGCAAGGCCGTACCGATCAGCGGCTTGTACGAAGCCAGTCCGCGACGCAGGCATTCGGCCCTCAGCTCATCGCCGAGCCGGACCGGCAGCTCCGGGTCGGCGAAGATGGCCGTGCCGACCTGGACCGCGACCGCGCCGCAGGCCAGGAAGTCGAGAACGTCGTCCAGCGACGTCACTCCACCGATGGCCACGATCGGGATCGAGACGACCTGCGCCACCTCGTAGACGATGCGCAGGGCCACCGGCTTGATGGCCGGGCCGGAGAGGCCGCCGTATGTGTTGCCCAGGAAGGC
>Ga0182027_10013938_pt1 | contig 11157 bp, 7 predicted proteins | sample 712E1DmetaG_FD_121300 | JGI IMG/M metagenome (GOLD analysis project Ga0182027, IMG submission 121300) | Permafrost microbial communities from Stordalen Mire, Sweden - 712E1D metaG (Illumina Assembly) | ecosystem: Environmental > Terrestrial > Soil > Wetlands > Permafrost | place: Sweden...
AACAGGCCCATCTGTTTGATCCGGTCGGCCAACTCGGCGATGTAGTTCGGGTCCGCCGGCCTCAGCGGCACATTGGCTTCCGGATCGTCAATGGACTCCATCGAGACCTCAGTCACTGCATCCGGCCCGACCACGGTGTGCGAGCCGGTCTCCATGCTCTTGCGATAGGAATAGACGTACGGAATCGCGAAGTCCACGCGCGGGTTGCGCTGGAACTCGCGGAAGATTTCCTTGAGGATTTCGTGCGCGATCCGCGGGCGTTCCCAGGCCGGCGTCATGTACCGCAGCCGCATGTACACGCCGTAGTCGTAGATATCGGACCGGATGTACGGCTCCTTGCCGGTCTGCCGGATAATGTCGCCGGTGACCTTCCGCGCCGCGTCGTTCAGGATCTTCTCGGCGATGTCCCAGTCCGAATCGAACGTCAGCCGGATGACCACCTCGTCGAGGAAGTACGGCGCGAGCTGCTTGGGCGTGTAGTTGATCGCCACCTGGCTGAAGAGCATCGCGTTCGGGATGAGGATGCTCCTCCCGATCGCCTCCTCCGAGCCGATCGAGCCGCCGACCTGGTTGAGCCGGGTGTACATGAAGCCGACGTCGAGCACGTCGCCGAGCAGGTTGAGCGCCGGGAAAAGGACGCGGTCGCCGATGCGGAACGGGCGCTTGACTGCCACGAGCGCCCACGCGGCCATGCCGCTGATCGGCGCCTGGAGGGCAAAGCCCAGCAGCATGCCGGCGAGGGCGCCGAACAGCGCGCCGACTTTCGAAAGCTCGTTGGTCGCATAGACCAGGGCGAAAATGACGCCGATGACCATGACGACGCGCGTGAAGTCGGTGAGCATGATGACTTCACCGGGCGAACCGTCTCGATACCGGACGAGGAATTGGATCGCGAGCGCGATGGCTTCGTAACCGCTCGCCGCCAGGAACAAGATGGACAGGAAAGACGCGACGCTGTGCGCATCCGAGATGCGGCCGAGCGGATACCCGTTCTTGTCCATCCAGTACAGCGCGGCGGCGAGCGTCGCAAACACGACCAGCAGCCCCGCGTGAACCCAGGGGCGGCTGAGTTTGACCTCGCCGGTGGTGGTGATCGCCTCGCGTTCGCTCATTGGCCCGAAGCCTCAGGAGATGCGTCGTTCGGCCTGTGCGCGTCATTATACGAAACGGCGCAGCCGCTTGCAAAATCTTTCTGCGCCGGACGTTCCGCACACCCATCAACAACGGGTCTCGCGCAAAGGCGCAAAACCGCGAAGCCATCAGGAACGCACGGGCCATTCCGGCCAGACGCTAAGAAGCAAAGCCGCTCTACCCGCCCGTCAACAACGGGTCTCGCGCAAAGGCGCAAAACCGCGAAGCCATTAGGAACGCACGGGCCATTCCGGCCAGACGCTAAGAAGCAAAGCCGCGCAGATCTGCATCCCGGCTCCCTTACTTCGCGTCTTTGCGACTTTGCGTGACACCTGCTGTTCCCCTCTGCGCGGTCGCCCTCATCCATCCAGCCGGATTCCGTTCTCGTCGTACGTGAAGGTGCGGTACGGTCCTTCGGCGGCGGGCATCCGGCCCATCGCCAGGCGGAACGTGCGGCGCTCGGGCGCGGCGATCAGGGCTTGCAGGCTGTTCGGCAGATGGATGCGCGGATCGGCGAAGATGTTCGACCGCAAATTCATCGCGCCGGGGCGCTCGCGCAGCCGGTCCATCAATAATGCGTAACGGCCCGGACGGGGCGGCGGCTCGTTCGGCCGGCCGAGTTTCCGGAAGTGATTCGTCGCGGCGATGAAGTCCTCGCCGGGGCCCGCTTCGCGCACGACGACCTCTTCGGCAGTGTACTCGGCCACGACGGCGCGGCGCATGGGCGTTGTCTGCGCGAGAAGCACGTTGTTGGAATACGTCCTCCGCGTCGCGCGCAGCAGCGCCACCGCCTCGTCGCAGGTGGCCGCCTCCTGCGCCATCTGGCGAAAGCTGATGACGTAGGGAGTTCCTTCGAGGTTCGTGGAGACGCTCCTAATGAACTGGCCGCCGTTGGCCAGTTCATATTCACGCACCAGCCGCGCAGTCGTTTGCGCGGCTAATGTGCTCAGCACGTTCAACGGGCCGATGCAGAGTCCGGCCAGGTTCACCGCCGTGATCGCCCCGCACCAGCCCGGCCAGGCGATGGAGATGAAGGGAATGCCGCGGTCCGGCTTGCAGAAGATGATCAGCCCGCACCGCTGCGCGATGCCCATGCTGACGAAATCCAGGTTCCGGCCGAAGATCAACTCGCCGCCCCGAGTAGCGGCCCCGTGCGCGGCGAAGCAGGAGCACTGCACCGCCTGAACGCTTTCGAGGAACGTGTGCGCGATGAGGATATCCTCGTACTCCATCGCGGCGCCCTCAGCCAGGCCGTGCATCTCCTCGAGGTAAGGCGCGGGGATGTGCGGTTCGAGCCGCCGCCCGCGCCGGAGCAGTTCGGCCCGGCTCAGCGCGCGGAACCAGCGGATCATCCGGATGTATTCGCCGTAAACCCGCTGCACCACCGGCCGCAGCAGCCGCCCGTGCTGAAGGCCCATCTCGCGAGGCGAACCTTCGAGGTGCAGGAACCGCCAGCCGCCGCGCACCGCCAACCGCCCTCTCGACCATGCTCGGGGCGGCCCTGAGCCGTCGTCGAAGGGCCGGCCGCGCCCTTCCGTCCAGTCGCCGTCGGCCGGAGTCGGGAACTGCGACCGCGCGCAGGTGATGCCCGCCGTCAGCGCGAACGCGCTCTCCATCGCGCCGATCACCAGGCGGTACCAGTGGGTCCTGTTCAGCATGGCGTCGAAGAACTTCCTCGTTGAATTTCACAAAACAAACGGACTGTGGGGCTGTTGAAAAAGTCGCATTTATTGCCTAAACTCCATCGCGGGCTGATAGCCCGCGCTACAAACGCCCGAAAAAAGAGACGTTCGCAGGGCGGTCAATCCTGCCCGCCGACTTTTTCAACAGCCCCACTGTCATTGATCTTTTCGTTAAAACTCTGCGTTCTCTCGTGCGCCGTACTCGGCACACTCTCGGCCTCTGCGGTGATCCATTATTCAGAATAGATCATGGACGGCTTTCGCATTCTACTCTCGCGACATTGCAATTGTCACACACCGCGACGTAGGATGCTGCGGGCGGACAACAAGGAGGCTGGGTGATGCCCAGAGTCCGGTGCGAATGCAAACGCGTTCTCTCCTACCGGGCCGAACTCGCGGGCAAGGTCGTGAAGTGTCCGGGATGCTCCGCGAAAATCCGCCTGCCGGAGGCCGCCCCAACCGCGCCGCCGGCGCCCGATGAAGCGCAGGAGTTGCAACTCGAGAGGAACGAGGCCGAAGTCCCGCTCGCCGCGAGCGTGCCGACTTCGGACGGCGCCGCGCCTTCCGGCTTTCCACTTCCGCCAAGCGAGCCGCTGACAAATCTCAGTGTCCGCCGGTCCATTGCTGCGACTCGAGGACGGAGCACGGCGACCCAGGACTACTGGGGCGCGCTGCCCGGCGCGTTCGCGTTCCCGCTTACGGGCGACGGGCTGATCGCGCTGATCGTAGGCGTGCTCTTCCTCACCGCGGCGCAGTACGTCGTGCTCCTGGTTTCGTTTTCATTCACGGGCTTGATCCTCGCGATCGGCGTCTGCGCCTTCAGCACCGGGTATTTCGGCGGCTACCTGATGACGATCATCGAGCGCACCGCGCACGGCGAGCAGGACGCTCCCGGCTGGCCGGACGTGACCGACTGGGAGGAGAACGCGCTGAAGCCGTTCGGCTGCATTCTCGTGCTCGGCATCCTCGGCCTCGGCCCGTACCTGGCGTACCGGTACTTCGCGCACGAACCGAACATGACGATCGCCTACGCGATCCTCGGCGCGGGGCTGTTCTACATGCCGATGGGCTGGCTGTGCGTCGCCCTCGTTAATGACTACGCCGGCCTCAACCCGATTCCGGTTTTCCGCGCGATCCGCAGCGTGCCGGGCCGGTACGTCATCGCCTGGGCGCTGGTCGCGTTCGTCGTCGCGGCGCGGATTCAGGGCAGGGACCTGTTTGCCCAACTGCCGGTCCCGATCCTGGGCGCCGTGCTGCGCGAGACGATCAGTTGCTATTTCCTGTTCGTCGCCGCGCGGATCCTCGGGCTGCTCTATTACAAGTCCGGGCCGCAGTTGGACCGGCTGGCGGGGTAGGCAGGCCGGGCTATTATTGATCTTTTTAAACTCTCTCTGCGTTCTCCGCGACCTCTGCGGCGATCCATTACCTTTGCAAACATCAATAACGCATGACGAAGCAGGCCGTTTGCCGGCCTCTATTTGAGCGACGCCTGCTGCTTGCTCTGCTCGGTGCAGGCGTGCAGCTCGATGCGGTTGCCGTCGAGGTCGGCGAGCCCGACCTGCCAACTCTGGTCGTTGCCTCTCTTGACCGGCGTGACCTCGACGCCCTGGAACAGCTCGATGAAGCACCGGCCGCCGATGTGGAGGTAGACGCCGTAGCGCTTCCCCTGATCGTTGATGAAGTCGAAGGCGTGACGGAAACCGAGCTTGTCCTGATAAAAGGCGATGTCGGAATCCAGGTCGCTCACGGTGAAGCAGATGTGCGCAAATCCCTTGATCATGCAGGCTCCTTTGCCGGGCGTGATCAACGAGGATCGCTTTGCCGGTTCAGTCCGGCGCCGACAGCAGGGTGCCACGAAGGCGGGCCGCGCGCAAGTTATAAAGACGGAATGTCCCTTGACAGATAAGAACTTTTCTGGTATCATTGTTCCTCGGGCAGGCCGGTTGTGGACGAGCGCGGGATACCCGGTGCTGAAAGATGAATAACGTGTTCTTCGGCGCCGCCCCCTTTCGTGCGCGCGCTATCTCATGAGAAGTTTCAAGATGTGGCGGGAATAGAGGCGCCCCTCAAAGGGCGATTTGAAAAAACGAACCCAATTTGTTGTAACAGGGTGGTCCAAAACGTTTTGCTTCACCGATCCTGCGGCCAGAGAGGCAGAGGATGGAATCAAGCGTCGAAAGTCGCAGGATGATGGAGCCGATGGAAGGCGATAGGCAAGAGACGATTTGAAAAAACGAACCCAATCCGTCGTATCTGATTATGCTGTAGTGGGTAACGACTGCGAGCGACAAGGACTATCGCCAAGGACATGCGAATAGGTGCGGCAGAGTGACTGAATCTGTAAAACGACGGCACGGCTGCGTTTTCTATTCTGGCACCCGGCCGGTAGAAAGAGGACCGCGCAGTGCTTCTCTTTGAGGTCGCGCGAGAGCTGATTGACAGGCCGGTGAGCGTCTGATACGCTCGACTTCACGCTTGCGCCCGGCGACGCCTGCGACGGCGTGCGGGGCGCTCAAGCGCAGTTTCTTTCATTCTGTTATGGAAGGAGATTCTTCATGGCCATGTCCTGGCTGTTCATGCTGCTGGTGGTGAACCCGTTGAACAGTCTGCTTAGCCACCCGCCGCGGGACTTTGCCTCGCTGCTCAATCCGGCGGCGATCTTGCAGACGATGAACGTCGAGACCTCCGACGACGCGCTCGCCGCCGTCCTCGCCGCGCCCGCCGACGCGGCCTCCGCCGATCTCTGCGTCAAGAAGCTGATGGCCATTCGGCTCTTCGAGCAGAACAAGTCGGCGAAGGGGTTGCCCGCGCTTGAGGCGACGGCCAAAGGCTCCGACGTTACGCTGCGCGATGCGGCTCTCGAAGCGATCGCGGCGATCAACGGCAAGCCCAGCCCGCGGCCGAGCGGCGCGGCGCTGCTGAAGGAACTCGCCCGGTCGGTCCCGGCCGACGCCGGCTTCGTCGTCGCGCTCGATTTCGAGCGCGACTCGAAGAGCGCGACCGCCCGCGCGTTCCTGGAAAACACCCTGCAGGAGCTCGAGGCGAAGGGTGTGCTCAATCCTCCGGCGACCGCCAACGCTTCGCCCGAGGCTGCGGGCATGTTGCAGCAGGTCCGGCCGTTCGTCACCGCCATGATCCCGCAGCTTGAGCAAGGTCTCGCCCAGGCGCTCGCCACGACCGGCAACCTGCGCGTGGACGCGGCCATGATGATCCTGCCTCCCAAGATGGGCACGCTGCCGAACGAGAATTACCTCTGCTGCGTGGTCAAAGGCCTGTACGATCCCGCGCGCGTCGCCGCGCTGCTGGACCGCGCCGGCGATTTCGAGAAGCGCGATACCGCCGGGCACGCCGTCTACGTCCACAAGCGCGGCGAGATGCAAATCTGCCTGCTCGACGCGAACACGTTCCTGGTCGCCATCATGAACCAGTCCGACAAGGCCGGCATCATGGAGAATCTTCTCGGCGCGCTGACCGCCACCGGGAAGACGCCGCCGCAGAAGGCGCTGGCGGAGGCATTCGACATGGTCACCGAGCGCCAGGCGCGGCTGGCGGTGGCGGGGACTTTCTCGCCGGAGCAGAAGAAGAACTTTGCCGCAACCCTGATGCAGAACCTGAAGACGACCAATCTCCAGCTCGAGCCGGCGGCGCAAATCGCGTTCAGCGGAAGCCAGATGCTGCTGAACGTCGTCCAGGCCCAGGCGTACGCCGCCTCGCTCGATACCCAGGGAAAGCTTGCCGTTCACATCGTCTGCCCGGACGCGGACGCCGCGAAGGCGCTGAACGACTCGGCGGACAAGCTCCAGAAAACGCTGTTCGATATGGTCACCAAGGAATCCACCGACGTTCCGCCGTTGTTCGCCATGGTCCTCCGCGAAGCGGCCAAGGAGGGCAGCCTGTGGAAGACCGAGACCGCCGACAACACGGTGACGATGAAGGTGGACAACCTGCTGATCCCCATCATGGGCGCGACATTGATTCACATGCAGCCTCATCCGCCGTCGGCAGAGGCCGCGCCGGCAACGACGGTTACGCCGCCGCCGGCTGCGCCGAAGTGACGCGCTTTGCAGAAGCAATTTTAATGGCAAACTTTTCCTTGACAGCGCCGGGACCGTGAGACATACTTGATCATGCGGCAAAGGGGCAGTCGGTGCTTTGGGCGTCGGGCCTTGTCGAGTGTGTTCTGCGGCGGAGCCGTACTTCGTGTCCGAGACACGGCAGGAACATGTTCGATGAGGCCCTTGTTTTTCGGCGGGCCCGCTCTTGGTCAGGCTCCGATGGCGGTTTCAGCCTTCGGCTGCTTCCGTCCGGGCGAGAGGAACTGCGCCAGGAGCAGGACCGCGAGCGCCGCCGGCCAGGGACCGAGCAGGTAAATCGAAGCCGCGACGATGATCAGCGCGGCCCACGTGGCGAACCGGTATTTCTCGTGCGGCACCGCCCGATCGGCGTTCCGCCTCCACTGCCGGACCGAGCGCCATGCGCTCAGGATCAGGATGGCCGCAACCGCCAGGTATGCGCAGAGGATGACATAGACGTAGCCGGTCAGCCGGCCGCCCTTCACTTCCGGGAATCCGGGCAGCGGCTGGCGAGTGAAAATAAAGAGCATCCCCGCCTCGCCCAGGTACGGCGCGTCGGTGGTATTCGAGAGGATGCGCGCGCCGGCGAGCGTGCCGTTCGGGAGCGGCCAGCTCATGACCAGCGCCTCGGCCGAAAGCGGCCAGGCGTGATCGAACCGCCCGTTCGTCCGCGCCGCGGCGATCCCGTAAGCGCAGGCCGACGTGCCGTGGCCGGCGATCACCGGGCCGGAATCCACGTCGAAGTACCAGTCCCCATGCTCATCCCCGCGCGGCCACTCGCGGAAGCCCACCGCCCACAGACGATGCTGCCAGAAGTGCTTCTCGTACAGCGCATACCATCCGCGCGCGGCGTCCGGCCAGACTTCCGGCCCGAACGTCGTCCCGTACGAGTTGCTGCATCCGCGCGCCGGACTGAAAGGATGCCCGCTGAGAGGGTTGGCAAGATAGACCGGAAGCTGAGTCGCGGGGTCGAGCCGGTCGCCGGTGAACGCGCGCAACGCTCGGTTGCAGAAGGCCGAATGGTCCGTCCCCAGGACGGCGTCGGCGCGCTTGATCGCGGCGATCGCGCTCACGACATCCGTCGGGTAGCACTCGCCCGGGTAATCCTCCAGCAGGCCGGCGTAAGAGCGGTCAATCTCGGCGGAGAGCGTCTCGACCTGGTCGCGCAGCAGCGCGAGATGTTTCGAACTGCCGGTCAGCTTCACATGGCTGGTCGAGGCGCAGATGAGGAGCAGGCGATAGAAGCAATCCTCCTCGTGAAGATATTTCGCGCCGTAGTGCTTCCTGACCCAGCCGGCCTGGCCGGGATCGGTGACGAGGTCGGCGGCGGCGTCAATCGCCTCGCGGGCGTATACCTTCGGCGCGAGGCCGACGGGATGCGCGTCCCATTCCTTCTGGAGCGCCTCGGTGGCGAGAAGGCAGAAGACCGAGCCGAACAGCGGCCACTCGGTCCCGGAAACGTCCTCCGTGCTGAGGTTTTCCGCGCGGCCGGAGATCATGCGATGACGCGCCCAGCGCGCATATTTCGGGGAGAGCGCGCGGTGCCAGCGCCAGGCGCATTGCGGGATGCCCGGCCCGCGCAGCGCCGGGTCGGCGAAGTCGAACAGCAGAATGACCGCCGGCGCGGCGAAGAAGTACAGCGCCAGCGCCGCGATGATTGCGGCGTTGCCGTAAATGCAGAGGGTCGCGGGCCGAATCCGATTCTCGCTCATGGCTCCCTCTTTCCGCTCATTCCGTTCTCATGGCGCGGCATGAGACGGAACCTTTCTACCCCGCGACCTGAGGTGAGTCAAGGCGGCATCGCCGGGTCTCGCGGCCATCGCTTCCTCCTCGGCGTCCTCTGCGCGCCCTGCGGTGATTTCCATTTGTCTTGTGAAGTTCAATAAGAAGCGACGAAGAGAACCGACTGCATGTCCGCCGCCGCGCGCATCGCCGCTTCGGCGTCGGATTGAGGCAGTCCGCCGAAGCGGCGATTGCGTCGGAGGAAATCGGTGAGGGCCTGGCGCAGGTGCTCCTCGCCGAAGTCAGGCCACGCGACCGGCGTCACCCACAGTTCCGCGTATGCCGCCTGCCAGAGCAGGAAATTGCTCAGGCGCATCTCGCCGCCGCTCCGAATGATCAGGTCGAGCGGCGGCATGTCCGGCTGGTACAGGCACTCGGCAAGAGTCTCCTCGCCGATTTCGTCGGCGGAAACGCCTCCGGAGATCGCGCGTCGGACGAGTCGCCTGCAGGCATCCACGACTTCCGCCCGGCCGCCATAGTTCACTGCGAGGCAGAGCGTCAGCGCGTCGCCGCCGCTGGTAAGAGCGATGGCCCTGTGCAGTTCGCCGCGGACCTCTTCAGGCAACCCGTCGAGCCGGCCGATCGCGCGGAGGCGGATGCCGTGGTCCCGCAACTCGTTGCATTCGGCGCGCAGGAACCGGCGGATCAGCCGCCATAGGAACCGCACTTCCGCCGCCGGCCTGCGCCAATTCTCCGTCGAGAAAGCGAAGAGCGTCAGTTGCTCGATCCCGAGCCGGGCCGCCTCGCGGACCGTCCGTCGCACGGCAACGGCGCCCATTCGGTGCCCAAGCAGCCGCGACCGCCCGCGCTCCCGCGCCCAGCGGCCGTTGCCGTCCATGATGATGCCGACGTGGCGCGGCAATAGATGTGACGGTTTCATCTCTCCACCTCCCGTCGAAGCGCTGCGCCTTCGAGTGCTAGCGCACGCCGCCCAGAGTTGCGGTGATGCTGCAGCGCCGCGATGAACACTCGGAACGGGATTGCAGCCAATCCCATGCGACTCAGCGCCGGCCAGAGCAGGTTCATCCGCTTGTAGCCCACGCTGAGCATCAGCCTCGGCAGCCGCCCCCAGCGGTCCGCTGCGATGCGCTGGAGGATCGCCGGCCACGTGTAGAAGCGATCGTATGCCCCCTCGTACCCGGCTGCCAGGTCCAGGGGCGACATGCGCTTCGGCTGAAAAACCACGTGTGCGGTGTCGTAATGCGCCCAGTCGCGGTCCAGGATGCGGCCCTCGCGCTCCATCCGCGCATGGAGCGGCGTGCCCGGATACGGCGTCAGGATGTGAAACGTCGCGGTGTCCAGCCGGGCCTGGTGCGCCCAATCGGTGGTGCGATTGAAGATGCCGGCGTCGTCGCTGTCGAATCCGAAGACAAAGCTGCCGTTGACCATGATCCCGCGCGTGCGGATGCGGCGAACGTACTCGCTATAGAGCGCGACGCGGTTGAAGGACTTGCCCATCGCGTCGAGGTTCTGCTGCTGAACGGATTCCAGGCCAACGAAGAGCGAGCAGCAGCCGCTCTCGGCCATCAGATCGAGGAGTTGCATGTCGCTGGCCACGTCAATGCTTGCCGCGCCCATCCATACTTTTCCGGCGGCGCGCAAAGCGCCGAACAGCCGGCGGGCGTAGCCGCGGTCGGCGGCGAGGTTGTCGTCGAGCAGCACGAAGCAGCCGCCCTCCATTTGCCGGACCTCCTCGAGAACTTCCTGCACCGGCCGGCAGCGAAAGGGCGAATCCGGCTGCGAGCTGCGGTAGCAGAAAGCGCAGTGCCGATTGCAGCCGCGCGTGGCGAGCAGCGAGTTGCGGGTGAGGTAAGTCCGTCCGGGGATGTTGTGCCGGCAGGCGAGCGGGATGAACCCGGTGGTGCGCGGTTCCGCCGAGGCGGATCGTTCGTAGCGCGGCTGCAACCGTCCGCTGGCGGCATCAGCGACGATCACAGGCCAGGTCTCATCCGCCTCGCCGATCACGATGGCGTCGGCGTGCTGCAGGGCTTCCTCGGGCAGGGCGGAGACGTGAAGCCCGCCGAGCACGACCGGAATTCCGCGCTCACGGTATCGCCGGCTGATCTCGTACGCGCGCCCCGCGGAGGCCACGTAGACAGTGATTCCGACGAGGTCCGGCCGATCATCCATGCGCAGCGGCGCGACGTTCTCGTCGTGGATCTCCACGGCATGCGCTGGCGGCGTTACGGCCGCCAGCGCCAGCAGGCTCTGCGGCGGCACCAGTCGGTATTTCACCTTCGTACCGCGGCTGGTGTCATGCATTTTCGGGCAGATCAGTTTGATCTTCATGGCGCATCTCCTATTCGCCTGGCCTGACTCCGATTCCGATCCCGCCCGCGTTCCCGCGCCCAGCGGCCGTTGCCGTCCATGATGATCCCGACATGGCGCGGCATCACTCCAAAACCTGGTTCATTCATGGGTCTTGCCCTCAGTCTCGGACACGCAGGACGCGCGTTCCGCAAAGGACTTTGCCTCGCAAAGTCCATGGG
>Ga0182027_10013941_pt1 | contig 11156 bp, 10 predicted proteins | sample 712E1DmetaG_FD_121300 | JGI IMG/M metagenome (GOLD analysis project Ga0182027, IMG submission 121300) | Permafrost microbial communities from Stordalen Mire, Sweden - 712E1D metaG (Illumina Assembly) | ecosystem: Environmental > Terrestrial > Soil > Wetlands > Permafrost | place: Sweden...
CACCCGTTCAAACCCGATTTTGAGGGACCTGCATGCTTCCTCCAGCGCCGCCCGGTGCCGCAGGATGCCGCTCGAAAAGAATTCGGAGGCGGTGAGCCCGTCAACGGCCACCCTGCCGCCGGACTCCAAATCGTGCACATCAAGAGTTCCTGCGTTTACGAATTCGCTTTCGAGCGGATCGAGAACCCACACAACCATCACATCCTGGCGTTTGAACCGCAAATGCCGCAGGCCGCGGATGATGGCCTGCGGGTCGTCGAACAGGTCCGATATCACGATGCACAAGCCGCGCTTGGAAAGGGAGACGGCGAGCCGCTCCATGGCATTGCCGCAGTCGGTGGCGCCCCCCGGCTCAAGATTGGACAAACGCGACAACAGGGCGGTAAGCTGGCTGTTGGTGGATCGAGGCGGCACCAGAAGAGTCTGGCCGTCGTCGAAGGCATAGAGTCCCACCGCATCACGCTGACGGATAAGAATCCAGGCCAGCGATGCGGCCAGGGTGCGGCCGTATTCGTACTTGCTCATCGCCCCGCCCGACGAAAACGACATCGAGCCGCTCTTGTCGAGAAGCAGCCAGGCAAACAGGTTCGTTTCGTCTTCGTACAGTCGCACCACCGATCGCCCGGTCTTGGCGTACTTGCGCCAATCGATCCGCCGGGCCGCTTCGCCCGGCAGGTACTGCCGGTATTCGAGAAACTGCGCGCTGAACCCGTGATACGGGCTCTTGTGTAGCCCGGCTATGGTGCCCTCGACAATCGCCTTTGTCCGGAGCGTGAGGTTGCGGATGGGAGCGAGGTGTTCGGGCTTGAGGAAGGAGATTTGGCTTTTCATAGCTTTTTGGCAATGAGGAAGGAACAAAGGCAATGGTGGGGACACCACTTCGTGGTTTCCCCTGGCCCCCGGCTTCCGGCGCTTCGCGCCGGCGATCCGGGGGCACACCCTTTCCAGCAAAGGGGCGCACCTAATGCGCTCGACTTACGCTCGCGCGGTGTCGCCCCTTCGCAACGCAACCGCAGAGGTGTGCCGCAAAGCGGCACGGAATCCTCAAGAGAACGTATTGCGAATCAACATCTACTTCTGATCCCACGGCAGCCCGGACTTCTCTTCTTCAGAACCGGAAAGCTCTTGCGTCTTTTTCGCGATGATGTCGGCCATGGCCGCTTCCTTCTTGTAGTTTTCCATGATCGCCGCGATGCGCGACTTGACAAGAGCCATATCGTCCGCCGACAGCGCCGAAACGAGAAGGGCGTCGGGGTTGGCGAGCGAAAGCGCCTTGCGGGCAACAGGATCCGTCACCAGGTCTATTTTGTTGAACAACAGCAGCCGGGGAATAGCGCCGGCCGACAGGTCTGCAAGCACCTCATTGACGGTTGCGAGCTGCTGCGCCGCCCATGGGCTTGCGGCGTCCATGACGATGAGCAGCAGATCGGCCTGCGACACCACCTCGAGCGTTCCTTTGAACGAAGCTACCAGGTGGGGGGGCAGCTTGCGCAGGAACCCGACCGTGTCCGAAAGCACGATCTCACCCGCGCCCGGAATAAACGTGCGCCTCGTGGCCGTGTCGAGCGTTGCAAAAAGCCTGTTCTGCACCAGCACGTCGGCGCCCGACAGCGCGTTGAGGAGCGACGACTTGCCCACGTTGGTGTAGCCGACCAGCGTCACTTTGAATTCGCCCACGCGGGACTTGCGCTGCGTGGCGCGTGATTTCTCTATTGTCTTGAGCCGGTGGTTGAGGTCGGAAATTTTTTTCTGGATGAGCCGCCTGTCCACTTCGAGCTGCTTCTCGCCCGGCCCCTTGGTGCCGATGCCGCCCACCTGCTGCGAAAAATGCGTCCACGCATGCGTGAGGCGCGGGTACAGGGTCTTCATCTGGGCAAGCTCTACCTGGATGCGCGCCTCGTTGGTACGCGCGTGCTTTGCAAAGATGTCGAGGATTAGCTGGGCCCGGTCGATAACCTTTCCCTCGACGATCTTCTCGATGTTGCGTACCTGGCCCGGCGACAATTGCGCATCGATGATAACGGTCTTGCATTTGTGCTGCTTCATGAGCTCGCAGATTTCGGCAAGCTTGCCCGGCCCAAGATACGTGGACGCCACCGGCGCATCGCGCCGCTGCACCACGGTTTGGGCGATGGTGGCGCCGGCAGTGGCGCACAGCATGCGCATTTCCTTCATGTCAATTTCGAACAGCTCCGGGTCGGTGCCGGACGTGAGAAGGCCGGCAAGAATCACCCGCTCGGTGGGAGGAGGAACGTCGGTATCGAACAGGCGGGTGGGCTTCATGAAATGCTCATGCCCGGAACGGCAACCACGACGTGAGCGGCTTTTTGCGACGGCGTGAGCGTGAGCGGCTCGGGCTCGGATCCGGTCACGAGCACGGTGTGCTCAAACTGGGCGGAAAGCGACCCGTCTTTGGTGCGCACGGTCCACTTGTCGCGCGAGTCGGTGACCACTTCCCATCCGCCAAGGTTGATCATGGGCTCCACCGTGAGCGTCATGCCCGGTTGGAGTACGACGTTGTCGGCCTCGTCGTCGATATGATGATACACGCTGAAATTCTCGTGAAAGTTGGTGCCGATGCCGTGGCCGGTGTACTGGTGCACCACCGAACATCCCTGTGACACCGCATACGGTTCAATCGCCTCGGCAATTGCCTGCAGCCGGTTGCCTGCTTTACAAGCTGCAATCCCGAGCAGCATCGCTTTTGCGGTGACGGCCACCAGGTGCCTGGCCCGATCGCTCACGTTCCCAATCAGGAACGTCTCCGACGAATCGCCGTAGAAGCCGTCGACAATAGTGGTAAGGTCCACGTTAATGATGTCGCCGTCGGAAAGAATCTCCTTGGCCGAAGGAATTCCGTGGCACACCACCTGGTTGATGGACGTGCAGATTGACTTGGGATAACCCTTGTAGCCCAAGCACGCGGGCGTGTGGCCGTGCTGTATCGTGTACTCGTGCGCGAGCGTATCCAGTTCCAGCGTCGACACCCCTGCTTTGACGAATTGCCGCATGTAATCCATGAGCTCGCCGTTAAACGCACCGGCCCGGCGCATGCCCTCGATTTCGGCAGGCGTCTTTACAAGGCGCGGCGTTGGCGGCGCGACGCCATTCTTCTGGTCAGGAAGCATGTGGCATTTCTTGTATTTCTTGCCGCTGCCGCAATAGCAGGGATCGTTGCGGGAGAGAGTGTGGGTGGCGTTGGTGGTCATGGGTAGAGTAAAAATAGTTGGGGGCAAAGGGGTGGACGCAATCATTGGAACGAACGCGGAACGACATAAGCGGAGTGTTTTTTGTGGCTTCACCAGTCGTCCTCGGCCATATGCTCCTTGCGAAAGGTACACGATCAAGGATGATGGTGGTACATTGGCGACAATGGCACCTGTCCGAAGAACAGGGCGAGAGATTGTCTTCTTGACATCTGCTTCTCCTTCTTCATTCCCCAGAATAGTTCACCATGTTCCGCCCGGACCCCGTTTGACTCCAAGTCCGGGATACAAGATCTACAATGAGTCGATGAGGACCTGGTTCTTAGCAGTTTGATCGGGAACAATGGTCACTTTGTGCTTCCACAATTCATGCTTCTGTTGCCCATAATTTCCTTGGTAAGTACCATAGTACATGTATGGAGTGAAGATATAGAACTGACTTCCAACCGTGTCACAATCCGCTGATGCCATGGGATTTCCGGATTGGTCCGCATCAAGAGACGCAAAAAAGGACATTGCCTTTTCGATATATGGTCCTGAAGTTGGACTGGTTGCATCGACAACTTGCGAACTTGTCCAATTCACGGCGTCCAACGAATTGTAGAGCACAAGAGTTCCAGGCCTGTACGGAGATGGGTTGGGAGAACCATACCCGTCCCCGTTGCAAACGAGCAGTAAGTACCTGTTGAGTGCCTTGCAGTACGCTGCATGTGAGTGAAAATCGACCCACTCCATGTTCGGTAGCCGGTTCTGAAAGATGTCGACCCCCACCTCTCCCTCTGTTGTCGCAGGATTGTCGTCATCCCAGCTCGGAGTTCCATTCGTTATTGCGGTACATTTGTGGAACGCCTCAACGGGAGGGCTTTGGACGTTTGGCTGTACCGAGGTAATGAGGCCTGTGGCGCTAACCGTCCGATTTACCCGAGCCTGATAGATGGCCTTCGCTCTCGCAAGGACGTTGCTAAAGTTGCCGCGTGCCACACAGGCCCTTCTACCAGATGACGGGCAGGTTCCGTTTACACACCAGTTGGGGTTGGGAAAATCACAATAGTAAACATAAAAGTATCCGCCAACAACGAGGTAAGGTATTCCTGTGATATTGTCGGTATTCTCTGAAACGTGGTTCTTTGTTTTGATAATGTCCCCACAGTAAACCCAAGTCTTACCATTGATGCTGCCGTTGGTATTCAATGAATATGCAATTCCTATTGTGTATTCTCCATCGTTCATGGAAGCGACTGAGGTTTCGATATGGACAAATCCAAGCAAGTCGTTTGTGGCTGGGTCTCTGTATGCGCTCCCGATCCATGCCCTGTCGTAAAAAAAACGAAACGTTGGTGACCACCATGAAGGCCATTTATTCAGATTTATTGCCCGACGAAGCGTGGTAACGCTGTTTGGCCTCACCTGGTCGGCTGGCGTGTTGGGCGGCGCTGCACCCAATAGAGCAACACCGCCAATCCATAGGACGTCTTTGGCGGTTTTGCCATCGGCGTTGACAGTTACAATAGGTATGGACGAATGTGTTGCTGTGGCGGAGTGAACCCCAAGGGGATCAATGAATGCATCATTGGGAGTTCCGGTATAATCCCACACGTCTATGCCGCCATTTCCTGACGAGTAGATAAATCGCATGGATGCGCTTGTCGTCGAGAAAGAGGTTCGAATAGGGATAAACTCCTCATCAAAAAAGAAACCCTTTTGATACGGTGGCGAAGGCGTGTTGGGATTTGGTGTCACAGTATGGTGCTGAGTATCGGACAAATACGCTAAATCACTTGATGTGTATACCTTCTGCGCCCGTCCAATCTGTATTCTCTGCGCGTTCACGCCCGCCACCCCTGCCAGAATGCCGCAAAAGGCCAACAAACCCGTTTTCTCAATCCAATACGAATTTCGCATATTTCGACAGCTGCCTGGTTGTTATCAGGGCTTTTTCTGCCCATTGCTTGGTGGAAGTAACAAGCGGGTCCCGCAGGATTGCGGTTCTCCGGCGTATTTTGCCATGCCCTAAAACAACTTTCCCACCGCCGCGGGCACGAACCATTCCGTTCGCAGAATCCTGCGTCCAAAATCGACTTCCTCGAACCCGTGCTGCCGGAGCAATTCCAGCTCGTAGGGCACGAAACCGCCCTCAGGACCGATTGCTAGCGTTACCGGACCTTCGACGCCTCGCGGGCAGGGATTGTGAGCGTACGGGTGTGCAACGAGCGGCCTGCTGCCCTTTATCAATTCCCCGACCTCGTCTTCCACAAACGGCTTGAAGCGGCGTTTGAACCGTATCGCGGGCATTATCGTGTCGCACGCCTGCTCAAGTCCCAAAACGCAAAGCCGAGCCAGTTCCGCTTCCGCAAGCAGCGGGCTGTTCCAGAAACTTTTTTCAACCCGCCACGCTTCCATGACGAAAAGATTCTTTATTCCCTGTGCCGCGGCGCATTCGACGATGCGCCTGAGCGCCTTGGGGCGAGGCAGTGCAAGCAGGAGCGTGAGCGGCAGCGGCGGCGGCGGGTCCTTGTCGAGCACCACTTCCATCTCGCATGAAACGGAATCCAGTTTCCGCACCATGCCCTCGCCCATCTTGCCGTTGAGCTTTCCCACGCGGAGCGTGTCACCCGGTTTCGCGCGGTGCACGGTGGTGACGTGTTCGAGCCTGCGGCCGGTGAGGATTGCGTGGGTGGCGTCGGTAAAGTCCTGTTCGAAAAGAAGGATAAGGTTCATGGGATTGAAAATAGTTTTGGGGATCGAGCGGATTGCAGTGGACGGAGGCTCGGAGGACACGGAGTAGAAAATGAGCAACAGGCCGATTAATCTTGTTTTCTCTGTGTTCTCAGTGTCTCTGTGGTGAGACTTCTCTTTCCGAATGCGGAACTAGAACCCCGCCCGGAGCGAAAGTCCGGCGGCACGACCGACAGGATTGTACCGGGGAATAAACTGTATTGACGAAAGCGATTTTGTTTCCATTTGTTTTGACGCGAAGCGCACGTCGATAAAAGCCACCAGCCGGTTGAGCACCATTGCGCCGAGGAAAAACGACGAGGCCACCTGCCAGGACATCGACTGCTGGAGCATGCCGTTATAGATGTTCCGGTGAGTCGGCTCGCCGGGGACATCGTCCCAGCGCCAGTTGAAACTGGGAGAAAGATAGTCTTTCACCTGGCTTCTGTAGGCCAGCTCTGCGGCCTGGTTGTATCCGGCCATGTCGTCGAAGTTGGCCACGTTCTGCCAGTATTGACCGTTGGCGCCGGCGCCGCCGGCGGCCTGGGCATGATCCCACGCATACACCTTGGCATTGTCGGATATCGTGCCTGAATAGTAGCCGCAGAAAGCGGCGCCGAAAATAAAGAGCGCCTCTGCGGAGTAGTATCCCAGCGCCTTTGCATCGTCGCCAAGGTACTGGTGCCCGAGCCCGGGCAGCAGAATGGAAGCGCACATCGCAAGCACGGTTGACTTCTGCGGCCTAGTCGATTTGGCGAACAGGTCCACGGTGTCGGTACTCGTGCCTTCCTGCACCACCACCTGGCACGAAGCCGGGGCTGCAAGCGCGGCAACAAGGCACACTGCGGCAATCGCGAGGGTTCCCCGTGCGTTCAAAACAGTATCCTCAATGTCATTGCCGGTCCGGCCGTGACGCTGCTGGCAAGGCCCGGCTCAAGATCGATATGACGCCAGAAGCTCTGCTTGCCGAGGAGTGCGTCGTTGTACACTCGCGCCGAGATCAGCGCGTCCACCGCGCTCACCACGTGGTTCAGCAGGACGATAAACAGGATGTTTGTGGCAATTTTGTAGCTGCTGTTTGACTGCGACACCATATTCCGGTACATGAGAAGATTGTTGGAGTAGCCGTAGGCCTCGGAATCGATGACTGCGCCCGTGATCTTGTCCTGTATGGTAACCAGATAAGAATACTCAAGAGAATCGTACAGGCTGTACTTGTATTTGAATCCGGGCGCATCAGTCACCTGCGCACCAGGGACACCATTGGCAGTTGCGATCTGGTCAAGCGTTGGCTGGCAATCGTTCCACCCCTGGATGTATTCGTTGGATTGGATCGTCGAGTAATACGATTGAGACTTGGACCTGGCCGATTTGGCGAAACTCGAATTCGGGTCATTGAGCGTGTCGAAATAGATGGAATTGAGTTTGTCGTAGGATTGGGCATCGGCGCCAGGGTAGACATAAGTTTGGAGGTAGTTGAACAGGCCGGTATAATAGGTTTGCATCTTTGACGCCGAATAGTTGTTGTCGGCAAAGGCCGTGGCCTGATTGTACTGGGATTTTCCCTTGTTGTTGTACACGACGCTTGCGGTGATAATTGCCGCCTCAGCGAGCGCAAACAGCCCGGTCTTCACGTAGCTCTTGACATATGCCTGTCCGAGACCCGGGACGAGGAGCGACATTAGCATGGCCAGCTTGGGCGAGCGGTAGTCCTTGAGGTTCCTGGCGAAATTGATCTGGCGCGCTTCCTCAACCCTCGCCGGGGCCACGGTCTTTGCGGAAACGGCCGTCTTTTTGGCGGTGTCGGCGGCCGGAGCGGCAACTACCGGCTGCTGCGCGGATTTTGCGGTATCGGCGGCGCCGGTCATGATCTTGACAGGCGGGGCGGCGGATTTCGAAGTGTCGGCCGGTTTTTGCGCTGCCGCGGCCGTATCGGCTTTTTTTACGGCAGGCCCGGAAGGCACGGGCTGAGCCGCGCCCTTTTCGGGCACAAGCATTTCTTCGTACAGGTCTTCCTCAACGGGTTTCTTGTTTTGTAAATCCGCCTTCTTTGTAGATGCCGCCGGCGCGGGCGCTGCCGCTATTGGTGTCTTGCTGGTTGTGTCTTTTTGCGAAGGAACCGCGGCGGTCTGCGAGAGCTGAGACTGCGGCTTCTGGGATGTGTCTTTGGGCGCTGCGGCGGCAGGCACGGCGGTCTGGGCGGCGGCAGCGGACGAGACGTCGGATTTCCCCGGCTGTACTTGCGCCGCGGTAACCTTGCTCGAATCCTGCGCAGCGGGTGACACGGTAATCAGGGTGAAAACGGCAAGCAGAAAGGGAAAAACAACCGAGATTCGTTTTGCCATGCAGGCTCCCTGCGGAGAGATTCTCGTCGTGACGAAGCGCCTCCGGACAACCGGACACGCCGGAAAAGAAAGCAAATCACCAGGAATTCGTACCAGGACGCGAAAAATTGACTCCGCCCGCGCGGGCGCCGAACAATCTTAGAGGCCGAGAACGTCACGCATGCTGTAAAGGCCCGGTTTCTGCCCGGCAAGCCACTTTGCCGCAGTAACGGCGCCACGCGCGAAGGTGGCGCGGCTGTGCGCAACGTGGCGCAGTTCGAGCCGCTCACCCAACCCGGCAAAGAGCACGGTATGGTCGCCCACGATGTCGCCGCCGCGAACCGCGTGCATGCCGATTTCCTTTTGGGGACGCTCGCCCACCATGCCGGCCCTGCCGTTCTTCACCACCTCGTTGTAGGAACGGCCGATTGCGGAAGCTGCGATCTCTCCCAGTTTCCGCGCAGTGCCGCTCGGCGAGTCTTTCTTGAACCGGTGATGAGCCTCCACGATTTCGATGTCGAAGGAGTCGCACAGCTTTGCCGCGGCAAGCTCGGTAAGGACAAACAGGAGGTTGACCCCCAGGCTCATGTTGGGACTTAACACAATGGGAATCGACTGCGCCGCGCCCCGTATGCGGGCGGTCTCGCTTTCCGAAAGGCCGGTTGTCCCGATTACCAGCCGCGTCGCCGTGCCCTCGACTGCATCGAGCAAGGCCAGCGTGGCCTGCGGCGAAGTAAAATCGATAATGACGCTCTTATCAACTATGAAACCGAGCGGCGAACTCTGTACCTTGATGCCGGGGGCCGCCAGGCCGGTGCACAGGGAGTACTCTGAGCCTAGTGCGGCATGAGCGGGGTGTTCCACGCATCCGACAAGAGTGCATGTGGGGTCGGCCAGGACAGCGGAAGCGATTTCCCTGCCCATTTTCCCCAGCGCGCCGGTGACGATGATAGGTGTTGCCACGCCGAGTCCGATCTACGACAGCTGTTTGATGCCGCTCTGCTTGAGGACCGAAAGGAGCTTCTCCCGGGTGTCGCTTTCCATCTCGACAAGAGGGAGGCGCAACGGACCCGCGGCGAGTCCCAGATAATTCATGGCGGTTTTGACCGGCCCCGGGCTCGTCTCAAAAAACATGGCATTGGAAACGGGCAGGAGCTCTTCGTGGATCGCAAGCGCGCCGGCCAGGTCGCCCGCAAAGAACGCTTTGAACAGGGCGACCATTTTTTGCGGCCAGATGTTGGCGACAACGGAAATAACGCCTTTGCCGCCGCATGCCAGAATGGGCAGGGTAAGCGCGTCGTCTCCGGACAAAATGGTGAGCCTGTCGCCGCAGCGCCGGTGAATCTCGGAAATCTGCTGCACATTGCCGCTTGCTTCCTTGAGAGCGACAATAGACTTGAACTCACAAAGCCGCTCCACGGTTTTGGGCAGCATGTTGACCCCGGTGCGTCCCGGCACATTGTACAGCACCATCGGAATATCCACGGTTGAGGCGATCTGCTTGTAGTGCTGGAACAGGCCTTCCTGCGTGGGCTTGTTGTAGTACGGTGTAATGCACAGGATTGCCTGTGCGCCTTTGTCCTTGGCGTGAACGGCGGCCTCTATCGATTCGTGCGTATTGTTGGAGCCCGCGCCCGCGATCACCTGGATGCGGCCCTTTACCTGATCCAGCGCGATATCGACCACCCTGTTGTGCTCTTCCCACGAAAGCGTGGCCGATTCCCCGGTTGTGCCGCAGGGCACGATTCCCGCGACCCCATTTTCTATGAGGAACTCGATATTGCTTCTGAGCCCCGCCTCGTTGACAAGGCCATCGTTTGTGAAGGGCGTCGCGATGGCAACATAACAACCCTGCAATGTCATTGGAATGCCTCTCCTGGCTGCCTAAGCCTCTTCCTTGACGACCCAGACTTTTAGTTTTGCAAAAACGTCTTTGTACAGCGTGATTTTGACGGAATAGACGCCCAGCTGTTTGATCGGCTCTTCGAGCTCGATGTTTCGCTTGTCAACAGCAAACCCTTCCTTCGTGAGAAAGTCGGCTATTTCCTGGGACGTTACCGAGCCGAACAGTTTGTCCTCTTCCCCCACATTCACCTTGATGGTGCACGGCACCTTTTCAATCTGCTTGGCCTGCACCCTGGCCTCTTTCTGCTTCTTTTCCTCGCGTTTCTCGGAAAGCTTCTTGGACTCGACCACGGCCTTCCGGTTCCCTTCGGTGGCAATCACCGCGATTCCCTGGGGAATAAGGAAATTCCTGGCATATCCGTCGGCCACGTTGACAACGTCCATAGCCTTGCCGAGCTTCTCGTGATCCTTTTTCAAAACGACTTCCATAGGACAAAACCCCTTGTGTTCCGTAGGTGAGTAGGCGTGCCGGAAAAGCGCGGGCAGCATGCGCCCGCGCCGAGCCTATTTCAGGTTCTCCGCGACAAACGGCACGAGCGCCAGGTAGCGAGCACGCTTCACAGCGACTGCAAGCTGCTTCTGGTGCTTGGCGCACACGCCCGACAATCTGCGCGGCACGATCTTCCCGCGCTCGGTGACGAAGCTTTCCATCATCCGCTGGTCTTTGTAGTCCGGCTCGATTGAATTCTGGTCGAACCAGCACACTTTTCTCACTCTGTTTCTTTTATACATTATACTCGCTCCTTCTCTGCCGCAACCGGTTCGGAAAGGGCCTTGACCGGCTTTGCCGCGTTCGGGGATCGCACGACGGAAAGGTGTCGAAGCACCGCTTCGTTGAGCTTGAGATGTTTTTCCACCTTGCCTGCCACGTCCCCTTCACCACTGTAAAGATACTGGCAGAAGATGCCGGTCTTCTTCTTCCGGATGGGGTATGCAAGGTACTTCTTTCCCATCACCACGGTTTGTTCGAACTCGGTATTCTTCTTGAGGAATTCTTCCAGCTTCC
>Ga0182027_10013942_pt1 | contig 11156 bp, 8 predicted proteins | sample 712E1DmetaG_FD_121300 | JGI IMG/M metagenome (GOLD analysis project Ga0182027, IMG submission 121300) | Permafrost microbial communities from Stordalen Mire, Sweden - 712E1D metaG (Illumina Assembly) | ecosystem: Environmental > Terrestrial > Soil > Wetlands > Permafrost | place: Sweden...
CGACCGCGGCATTTAGCCCGACCTCGGTGACCGGATCGGGCACCTCCACGCTGACGGTTACGGTCCCAGCCACGGTGGCCGGCGGCACGTCCACGCTGACCATCACCGGGACCAACGGCAGCAAAGTTCACAGCATCACGGTGACGCTCACGGTCCAGAACTTCACGCTGTCGGCCTCGCCGTCGACGCTCTCCGGTAGCGCGGGCGGAACCGCAACCTCCACCGTCACGCTGACCATGACCGGCGGGTATGCGACCGCGGTCACCTTCGGCGCCTCCGGCCTGCCCACGGGAGCGACCGCCGCGTTCAGCCCTACCAGCCTTACCAGCACCGCGACCACCACCCTGACCGTGACCATCGCGACCTCGGTGGCCGCTGGCAGCTATCCCTTCACCATCACCGGAACCAGCGGCTCGCTGGTGCAATCCATCCCAGCCACGCTCACCGTGACACCGGACTTCTCGCTGTCGTCCTCGCCCACCACCCGAACTGTTGTGGCAGGCGGAACCGGCACGTTTACGGTCACCGTAACCGCCACGGCGGGTCTCACCGGAGCGACCGCCTTAACTGTGAGCGGATTGCCCACCAACGCCACCGCGGCATTTAGCCCGACGTCGGTGACCGGGTCCGGCACCTCCACGTTGACCGTTACGGTCCCAGCAACGGTGGCCGGCGGCACTTCCACGCTCACCATCACCGGGACCAACGGCAGCAAAGTCCACAGCATCACGGTGACGCTCACCGTTCAGAACTTCACGCTGGCGGCCTCGCCGACCAGTATCACCGTGACTCGCGGCGGGTCGACCGTCACGGACACCGTCACCGTCACCATGACCGGCGGATTCAGTTCTTCGGTCGCCCTCAGTTCGTCGGTCACGCCGACGGCAACGGGCGTCACCATCACCTTCAATCCCACGTCGCGGACCACCACGGGAACCTCGACCATGAGCGTGAAGGCAACCACCTCCACCGCGAAGGGGACCTACACGATCAAAGTGACTGGCACTAGCGGCACGTTGGTTCAGTCCACAAACGTGACGCTGGTCGCGAATTAGCTCGGCAAATTGGGCGCGGGCGCGCTGGGCGGACGAAAGGCCTATATAGTACACATTGCAGTTTAGAGAGCCTCCGCGAGTGCGGAACCTGTGCAGGGCTATTCATGACATCGATCCGGTGGAGGGGCGTTGGGGTAGATGGAGTCGCTTTCGGCCTCACGGCAGGATTATTGGTCCAGGTGGCGCGAACGGCACCTATATGGGTCCAACCCCGGCGCGAGGAGAGGGCGACCAGAGTCACTGAACCAAGAACTTACGCACACGCCGACGGCAAAGTAATGCGTCCAAAGCGGCAAGGTTATGGGCACAGTCTGAGTGTGGTTTAAAGCATAACTTTGCCGGTCTTAAAGCATAAGCTTGCCGCATGATGCCCCGCCAACGGTTGATCTTGCATGGGTGGGGGTTCCGGCGGACCTCGCTGGCGGAGGCTCTGAAACCATAACCTCGCCGCGATTGCGGTCAGGGGCTCCTTTCGACGCCCGTTGATGGCAGGCCCAAGAAAGTTGTAGTATTGTGTTATGGCCCAGTCTCACCGTGAGGCCTCGCGGCGGCTCTTCGAGATCGCTGAGCAGCAGCAAGGCTTCTTCACCACCAAGCAGGCCAAGGCGGCCGGATTTGCCGAAAACACTCATCCCTACCATGTGCAGGTTGGGAACTGGATTCGTGAGCACCGCGCCATCTACCGGCTCGCGCTGTTTCCGGCCGCAGATCGGCCCGATCTCGTCCTGTGGGCACTGTGGTCCCGGAACCGGAACGAGGAAGTGGAGGGCGTGTACAGTCATCAAACGGCTCTCAGCCTTTACGAGCTGTCGGATCTGAACCCGGCAAAGCTCCAAATGACCGTTCCGACTGACTTCCGGCGCAACAGCGATATCCCCAGCATCCTCGTCCTTCATTATGCGGACCTGCCCGAAAGCGATGTGCAGAGCGCACAGGGGTTCAAATTCACTCGCCCTCTGCGGACGATCCTTGACCTGATCGAGGCCGGTACGGTCGAGCGGACCTTCATCCGCCAGGCGGTCAGGCAGGCTGTCGATCGTGGCCTGATCACTCGCCAGCAGATCAGGAGCGCGCGCATGAGTGGACCGGCACGCAAAATGGTTGATGAAGCGTTGCGGCGGGCTGCGTAATGCCGGCACCCAGAACATACACGACGGCGGGAGCCTTCCGAAGGGCCCTTGAAGAACGGCTGAAGAGGGCATCTCTGACGGACCAGATCGATATCAATCGCATCCGGCGACAGGTGTCCTTCGACCGCTTGCTGGCGCGACTGTTTCGGGAAGAACAGGCGCCGTGGGCGCTCAAGGGTGGGTACGCGCTGGAACTGCGGTTCAAAGCCGCTCGATCAACAGTGGACATCGACCTCACGTTGCAGAGAGTAGGGGCGGCTACACCGGAGGGGCGTGACACGAATCAGGTCGTGCGGGAGATGCTGCAGAACGCGGCTGACGTTTCTCTCGGCGATTGGTTCGAATACATGATCGGACCGCCTGTCCTGGATCTGACTGCGGCTCCCTATGGAGGTGCCCGGTTCCCCGTGGAAGCTCGAATGGACGAACGGACGTTTGCACGGTTCCACCTGGACGCCGGCATTGGGGACGTGGTCATGCAGCCGATCGAGACGATCGTCTGCCGGGACTGGCTGGGCTTCGCTGGAATCGAAACAGCGCGTGTTCGGATGATCGCGCGCGAACAACAGTTCGCCGAGAAAGTTCATGCGTATACGCTCCCGCGGAACTCGGCGAACAGCCGAGTGAAGGACCTGGTGGATCTGGCGCTCCTCATTGGATCGGGTGAACTCAATCAGAGGCGGATTCAAGATGCCTTGCGTCTGACCTTCGAAAGGAGAGGGACACACGATTTGCCGCCGGGTTTGCCTTCCCCGCCAGCGGATTGGCAAATACCCTTCCAGGTCCTGGCACAAGAATGCGGGCTCCCGAGTGATATCGCCGCGGTGTTTGCAGGAGTGCAGGCGTATCTCGAAAAGGCTTTGGCGCCCCGCACGGAGCAGTGAACGCAGCATGACCGAGAATGATTCAGGATCTCTCCGATTCGAGTCGCCAGAGCAGGAAAACGCTCGCCTTCGCGAGGAGAATGCTCGCCTCCGGCGGTTGCTCACCGTTCACAGCATCGCGATTCCCCAGTTTGTGCCAACGAATCCGCCCGCTCCCAGAGCCGCCGAGACGGCCCCACCGGTGGACAAGGAGGAGCGCGCCAGAAAGCGCGTCGCGCTATTTCGGAGTTTGTTTCGCGGGAGGGAGGATGTCTACGCCCGACGATGGGAGAAGGCGGACGGCGATTCCGGATATGTGCCAGCAGCCATAAAGGACTGGAAGGCGATCAACAAGAGCCGGCCGGAGGAGAGGAGGAAAGTCGACCAGAAAACACGGATATTCCTCCCGGTGACCGACATCGTCATCGAGAACCACCTTTTGGGCAACGAGACGGTTGGCGTCTATCCCCTGCTGCCCGACGAGGCGTGCTGGTTTCTCGCGGCCGACTTCGATAAGAAAACTTGGGAGTATGATTCCCTGGCGTTCCTCGAGACCTGCCAGGAGCTGAATGTCCCGGCGGCATTGGAACGTTCTCGTTCCGGGAAGGGCGGCCACATCTGGATCTTCTTTGCGCGTGCACTGCCAGCGATTACTGCGCGCAAACTGGGCTGCGTGCTTCTCACGCGGACCATGGAGCGCCGTCATCAGATCGGTCTGGACTCCTACGATCGCTTTTTCCCCAATCAGGACACGATGCCGAAGGGTGGGCTCGGGAACCTGATCGCGTTGCCGTTGCAGTTTGTGCCTCGGAAGACGGGCAACAGTGTGTTCATTGACTCCGATTTCCAGCCGTTCCCTGATCAGTGGGAGTTCCTTTCGACGATTCAACGAATGACGGCCAAGGCCGCCGAAGAGATCGTCGCCGAAGCGCAACGCAAAGGCGATCTCATCGGAGTTCGGATGAGCGGCGCCGATGATGAGGACGCGCAAGACCCGTGGACGCTGCCACCTTCCCGCAAACGGAGAGAGCGGCCGATCGAGGGACCGCTGCCAAAGATCGTTCAAATCATTCGCGCGAATCTCGTGTACGTGGAGAAGAAGGATCTGCCACCCGCTATGCTGAATCGGCTACTGCGGCTGGCGGCGTTTCAGAATCCCGAGTTCTACAAGGCTCAGGCGATGCGGCTCTCGACTTATGACAAACCGCGTGTGATCGCGTGCGGTCAGGAATTTGCCCAGCACATCGCGGTGCCGCGAGGCTGCCTGACGGAGACGTTGGCACTTCTCGAAGCGCACAAGATCCGGCCCGAAGTTCGGGATGAACGTCACACGGGCAAGGCGATCGAAGTGGACTTCCAGGGACAGCTTCGGCCCGGCCAACAGGAGGCTGTCGAGAAGTTCACCGGGCATGACGAAGGTATCCTCTGTGCCCCGACGGCGTTTGGGAAAACGGCCATCGGGGCGTGGCTAATAGCAAAACGCAAGGTCAACACACTGGTCGTTGTCCACCGGCAGCAGTTGCTGGATCAGTGGCAGGAGCGCCTCGGAATGTTCTTGCGTCTGCCGCCGAAATCCATCGGACACATCGGCGGTGGAAAAACGGACCGGACGGGGTACGTGGATGTTGCGGTAATTCAGAGCCTGTACCGCAACGAAGAAGTGAAGGATTTCGTTGCTGAGTACGGCCAGGTGATCGTCGATGAATGCCATCACATCTCCGCTTTCACTTTTGAACAGGTGATGAGGCAGGTGAAGGCCCGGTATGTTGTCGGTCTGACCGCGACGCCGACGCGAAAGGACGGGCACCATCCGATCATCTACATGCAGTGTGGCCCCGTACGGTTCAGCATGAGCGCACGGGCGATGACCGAGACAACGCCTTTCGAGCACAAGGTGACGCCCCGCCACACGGAGTTCAGGACGTCACCCGAACTCACCGATGTCACGATTCAGGACATCTATGGGGCGCTTGTCAACGATTTGCCGCGAAACCAGATGATCGTCAGCGACATCGTGCGCTCCATACAGTCTGGGCGTTGTCCACTGCTCCTGACCGGCCGTACAGAGCATCTGCAATACTTCGCGGCCGCGCTTGCAGGTGTCGCAAAGCACGTCTTCGTCTTGAAAGGCGGCATGGGCAAGAAGCAGCGTCGGACAACGGCTGAGGCACTGGCGGCAGTTGCGGAGGACGAAACGCGGGTGATCCTGGCGACCGGAAGCTACATCGGGGAAGGCTTTGATGACGCCCGCTTGGATACCCTGTTCTTGGCAATGCCGATTTCCTGGAAGGGCACATTGCAGCAGTACGTCGGCCGGTTACATCGCCTCCACGACGGTAAGCGGTTCGTGCAGGTCTACGACTACGTGGACAACTACGTTCCGATGCTCGCCAGGATGTACGACCGCCGGCTAAGGGGATATGCCGCGATCGGTTATGTAATCGAGCAGGACGCTTCCCCGCCCGCCCCCAGAGCGGTGGTAAACCCGTAATCACGCGGCGCTTGACTCCAGAAGTTTCTCTTGCATTGATCTGTATGTGTGTTATTATGCACCTATACGATGGCGCGAACAGAAACCCCGGAACAAGTCAGACTCTGGTTTCAAAAAGCGGTGCAGGGTCTTTGGCCGGTGGCCGTCGGATCTTTGTCCCTGCGAAAAAGCCCCTGTATTCGCGAGGGCTGCCAGCTCTGTGAGTCCGGCCAGGGGCACACGAGCTATGCGTTGTACGGCCGGAAGGAAGGCCGCCGGTTTGCCATTTACGTTCCGGACGACCTCGCCGACGATTTGCAGCGCGCCATCCGCAACGGCCGCGATCTCCAAACACTTATGGCTGACGCCGGCCGAAGATACGCATTGGCGCTGAAGAATGAGCGCCGTGTGCGAAACCGAAAGTAGGCGGCTGGGCTGATGCCCCGGCCCGGAGGTGGCAGGTGCTCAGCGATGCTGACCTCTTAAGTTGGTGTAAGCGGCTCGTCTTGTCGGAACCGGCGCAGGCAGCCATATCGGAGGTGCGGTCTCGCAATCCCTGTCGCCGTGTTGGAGGCGGTCGCGAGAACGTTTCCGGCCGGTATCCGAGCCGCAAGATGGGGTTCACCATCCAGTTCGAAAGTCATCGCGTTGAGCTGCCGTTTGTGTACGAGATGGAGCACACTCCCGGCGTGCTGGAGTATTACGACCAGCCGCCGTCGATTCCGCTCGCCTATCACGCGGCAAACGGCAGACGTTTTTCAATCATGCACACCCCGGACTACTTCGTGCTGCGCGAAGACTCCGCGGGGTGGGTGGAGTGCAAAACCGCGGAAGAGTTGAAAAAGCTCGCTGTCAGCGCGCCAAACCGATATGTCCGCGACGGAAACGGAAGATGGCGCTGCCCTCCCGGCGAAGCGCACGCCTCTGCGGTGGGCCTCGAGTATCGCGTTTGGTCGTCGGCCGAAATCAACTGGACTCTCCAACGAAACCTCCTGTTTCTGGAGGACTACCTGCGATGCGATCCCGCCAGTGCGGCGGGATCTGTCAGTCCGGCCATCAAGGCTGCCATCGAAGCAAAGCCGGGCATCCTTCTTTGCGAACTGTTGGAAGACGCCGACAACGCCACAAAGCGAGACGAGATCTACTTCCTAATCGCAACTGGCGCTGTCTACGTGGACCTCAGCGCCGCCGCGATGGTCGAACCGGAGAACGTTCGGGTCTATGTAGACGCAGAAACCGCCGATGCGTACCGGCCGGCGAGGCGCGAACTGGAGGTGGGCGGAGAGCCGCGGCGTCGCGTCGACACTCGATCCGGCCAGACGCCGGCTGAGCAGAGTGAAGCGTTCCAGCTCATGGCAGGAGCCAGTGAGCAGGACCTGATCACCGCGAACCGGCGCTTCGACGCGGTGCAACTCTACTTAGCAGGTGGGGGGAAACCGGATTCGATTTCGGCAAGAACACTGCGGTTCTGGGTGGCGCAGTACCGGCGTGCGAAGGAGACGCATGGGAACGGGTACGTAGGTCTACTACCGAAGACCGGTGCACGGGGGAATCGAACGGACCGGCTCCCTGAGGAGTCACGCAGGCTGCTACTGCAATTCGTTGACGAAGATTACGAAAACCTCAGGCAAAGAACGAGGATCGTCTCATGGGCGGCGCTCAAGCGAACGTGCGACGAACGCGGCCTGGTTGCGCCCAGTTACGTGACATTCTGCGTTGCCGTACGGGAGCGTCCGGTGTTCGAGCAGACGCTCAAACGAAAGGGTCGGCGGGCCGCTTACAGCCACTCGCCCTTCTACTTTCAATTGGAGCCGACAACACCGCGACATGGCGACCGCCCCTTCGAGATCGGGCATATCGATCACACGGAGTTGGATGTTGAGGTCGTCTGTTCCCATACGGGCCGCCCCCTCGGGCGTCCGTGGATGACACTTCTCACCGATGCTTTTTCGAGGCGCTGTCTAGCGCTTTATCTGACGTTCGATGCTCCGAGCTACCGCTCCTGCATGATGATCCTGCGGGATTGTGTCCGGCGCAATGGTCGACTCCCGCAGGTCATTGTGGTCGATGGCGGCCACGAGTTCCAGAGCACCTATTTCGAAACGCTCCTGGCACGATATGAGTGCACGAAGAAGACTCGGCCTCCGGCGAAGGCCCGTTTCGGTTCTGTATGTGAGCGACTATTCGGAACTTCTGTTGTCGACAACAGAAATGCCGTTATGTGGCCATCGCAGTTATGTGGGGCAGGACCCCCAAGCGGAGCTGTTTTTCGGAGGTTCCTGCGGCGTCTACACAACATAAGTTGACCCCGTATAGTGGGGTGGCAATTCAGCCCCACTATGGAGGTCAACAGTGTTTGATCAGCTTTATCGCCGCCGACAAGCACGGCAGCGCCACACCACCAGTCCGCTTCTGCAGGAGCGCCTGGGTTTTTTGCAGGAGTGTGCCAACGAAGGATATTCGACGGCGACGCTCCGGGGAATCGCAGCCGATCTGCTGGTGATTCAGAATCTCTTGGGCTTGCCTGAGTCCGCCCAAAAGCTCGGACCGCCAGCCGTAAAGGTGGCAATCGAGAAATGGATAGCACGCCAGCCGAAGCATTTCAATCATCGGAACGGGCGCCGCGGCTGCGAGAACCTGACCCAGAGGGCGATGCACTGGCTCCGCTACATGGATCGTCTTCAGGCTTCAGTTCCCAAAACGAACGCGTTCGGCAGATTGGTCGAGGATTTTGCCGGCTACATGCGGCTCCAGAGAGGTCTGTCGGAGGAGACGATCAAGACCCGGTGTTGGTACGTTGAGGATTTCCTGCAATGGTTCGTTAGCAAGGATCGCTCCCTGTCCGACATCACAATCGCCGACATTGACGAGGCGATCGCTCGAAAAGGTCGGGATGACGGCTACTCCCGACTGTCTGTTCAGGTGTATGCTTCCGGCATTCGCAACTTCTTCCGTCACGCGGAGAGGAGGGGCTGGTGTCGGCGCGGGCTGGCGGATCTGATCGAAGCGCCGCGCGTGTATCAATATGAGAGTTTGCCGCGCGGGCCATCTTGGGACGACGTGCAACGGCTGATTGCGACTGCCGAAAAGGGCACGCCCAAGGACCTCCGGGATCGCGCGATGCTGCTACTCCTGGCTGTTTATGGCCTGCGCTCCGGTGAAGTCCGGGCACTGAAGCTGGAACATCTGGATTGGGAAAAGAATCTCATCTGGGTACCGCGTGCCAAAGGCCGCCGGACGCAGTGCTATCCGCTCACGGAGACAGTCGGAGAGGCCATCCTGTGCTACCTGGAAGACGGGCGCCCGAAATCCTCTGGGTATCGTGAGGTTTTCTTGACCGTCGAGGCGCCCATTCAGCCGCTCCGCCGCAGTTCCGTCTGGACCATGGTTGCTAAACGCCTCCGGCCGTTGGGCGTTCCCTTGCGGCAGCATGGCCCGCACGTACTCCGCCACGCCTGCGCCACGCACCTTCTGGCGCAGGGGCTGTCACTGAAAGAGATTGGGGACCATCTCGGACAACGCCTCCCGAAGACCACGGCCGTCTACGCGAAAGTAAACATGGCCGGTCTGCGCGAGGTGGCGAATTTCTCGCTGGGAGGCCTGGCATGAAACTCGCGCATCTCGTGGCGCAGTATGCAGCCTTCCGAAAGAACCTGGGCGAAGATTTCGAAAGTGCTACCAGGGTCCTGCAATCGTTCTCTCGCAGCATGGGAGCGGAAGCGGACATCGCCGGCGTGCAAGCGGATCGAGTAAGGGCCTTTCTCGATGGGCGCGGCCCTCTCACGCGCTACTGGCACACGAAGCATACGATCCTTCGTGGCTTCTACCGCTACGCTCTGAGCCGCGGCCACATTGCCGTGTCGCCGTTGCCTGTGATAATCCCGAGGGAACCCGAGCGCTTCGTGGCGTACATCTATTCGCATGACGAGTTGCAGCGCCTGCTCGATGGCACGTCCGGCTACCAAAAGCAGAGGATCCACATGGAGCCTCACACTTTCCGGACCATTTTGCTGGCGCTCTATGGGGCCGCACTGCGCGTGAGCGAGTGCCTTTCCTTGACGCTCGCCGATGTGGATGTGCGTCAATCAGTTTTGACCATTCGCGACACGAAGTTCTACAAGTCGCGCCTGGTGCCACTAGGAAGCGACTTGAATGACGCAATGCTGAGGTACGCCAAGCGTCGAAAGGGGGCCGGCCACTCACAGGAAGAGGACGCTCCGTTCTTCGTCACCAAGCTCGGCGAACGGGTGCCGATCCGCCTTCTTCAGCGGGCATTTCGGCGACTTCGCAAACAAACGGGCATCCACCGCGATGATGGCGCCCGTTACCAGCCGCGGATTCACGATCTACGACACGCTGCTGCCGTCCATCGTCTGACGGCTTGGTATCGGGACGGAAAAGACGTCCAAAAACTCCTGCCGCTGCTGTCGACCTACATGGGCCACGTGGATATCGCCAGCACCCAGCATTACCTGACGATGACGCCGGAGTTGTTGCAGGAGGCCAGTGCTCGGTTTGCCAACTATGCATTTTCGGAGGTGAGCCATGGCTGATATAACCAAGCTTGGCCCTTGGGTGCGGCGCTTTCTCCAGGAACATCTCATCAGTGAACGCAACCTGTCGCGAAACACGCAACGGAGTTATCGCGATACCCTTGCGTTGCTGATCCCGTTCGCGGCCCGCGAAGCCCAAAGGAAGGTCGATGAACTCACCGTGTTCGAAGTCTCGGAGAAGTGCGTCGGCCGGTTTCTTGCTGAGATCGAGGAAGTTCGCGGCTGCAGCATAGCCACGAGAAATCAGCGCCTCGCCGCGATCCATGCCTTCAGTCATTTCGTGGCTATTCACAGCCCAGAACATATCGCGTGGTGCGAACAGGTTCGGGCAATCCCGTTCAAAAAGTGCACCAAGAGAGTGATCACGTATCTCGAGAAGGAGGAGATGGATGCCTTGCTCGCCGCGCCCGATCTCAAGACCACTCAGGGAAGGCGGGATCATCTCATGCTCCTGTTCCTGTACAATACCGGCGCACGCGCGGATGAGGCGGCTCAACTCCACATCGCAGACCTGGATCTGGCGCGGGCGCCCAGCCGAGGACTCTCGTCGGTCAGAATCTGTGGCAAGGGCAACAAGGAGCGCCGTTGTCCCGTTTGGCCGCAGACGACCGCCGAACTGATGTCGGCCATCGACGGCAGGAAACCCGGCGAACATGTTTTCCTGAATCGGTACGGCCGGCCCATTACACGCTTCGGCATTCACGGGCTGGTCGAACGCTACAGTCAAAAGATCACTACCCGCCTCCCTTCGCTGGGCGCCAAGCGAGTCAGCCCCCACTGCATCCGCCACACAACCGCAACCCACCTCCTTCGCGCCGGGGTGGATATCAACACGATACGCGCATGGATGGGCCACGTTTCTCTGGACACCACCAACGTCTACGCCGAGATCGATCTTGAGATGAAAGCCGCCGCGCTTGCCCACTGCGAGGTAAAGGGCGTCAAACCCGCTCGAAGATGGAATGAGGACAAGGGCATCATGGCGTTCCTGCGCGCGCTCTGACGAAGTACAAATGTTATGTGGCCTTCGTCAGCGTCGGTGCCCCGCCAAAACAGCGGAACCTCGCGGAAGGCCACATAACTGC
>Ga0182027_10013944_pt1 | contig 11155 bp, 10 predicted proteins | sample 712E1DmetaG_FD_121300 | JGI IMG/M metagenome (GOLD analysis project Ga0182027, IMG submission 121300) | Permafrost microbial communities from Stordalen Mire, Sweden - 712E1D metaG (Illumina Assembly) | ecosystem: Environmental > Terrestrial > Soil > Wetlands > Permafrost | place: Sweden...
GCTCAGCCTCCTTGAACATCTGTGCACCCCCTGCCCCACAGCAAAGCGCTGAACTGCGGTTTCTTTGCATCTCGGTATAATGTGAACTCAGATGCCTCAAAATATTCCTTGGTTCTTCATAGATATGATTGGCTCTTCCAAGATAGCATGGGTCATGGTAAGTTATTTTGATGTCACCGAATGATTCTTTGGTGACTTCAATCTTTCTATCTTTAATCATCTCATCCAGGAACTGAACATAATTTACAACCTCATAATGCCCTCCCAGGTCGGGGTATTCGTTTTTGAAAATATTAAAACAATGCGGGCAGATGGTCAGTATTTTCCTGATTTCATATAATTTAAACAATTCAATATTCTGGAGAGCCTGCATCTGGTATAACATCTCGTTTCCGGCTCGCCTTGCAGGATCCCCTGTACATGTTTCTTCATCCCCGAGTATGGCAAAACTGACCTTCAGATGGATTAGTATCCTGGTAAATGCCCTTGCAACTTTACGGTACCTGTCGTCGAAAGCACCTGCACATCCGACCCAGAATAAAAATTCAGGATTTTCCCCTCTTGCAAAAAGTTCAGCCATCACAGGTACTTGTATTTTTATCTTCTCGCTCATCTTCAGCAGAATCTGACTAATTTGTCCTGGTTTCGAGGTCCTTCGCCCACAACATACGGTCCCCCTTTGAAAACTGCCAAGGGGCCCCGTTATTTTCAATATAATTGAACATGGTCTTAAGCTGGCCCGGTGCTGAAGCTTCTTCCATTACAAGGTATCTCCTTATATCGATAATGAGGGAGGGATGGTTTATATTGATTGGGCATTCCATGGCACATGCATTACAGGTTGTACAAGCCCACAGTTCTTCTTCTGAGATGTAATCCCTTACAAGGGATTTCTGATCCGAAAAATTCCGTCCGTTTTTAACCATCAGTGGACCTTTTTCCTTCATCCTCGCCCTGAGGTCCATTATAATCTTACGAGGAGAAAGTTTCTTCCCGGTGATGTTTGCCGGGCATACGGAAGTGCAGCGGCCGCATTCAGTGCAGGCCAGGGAATCGAAATAATTTTTCCAGCTTACATCTTCAACATCCCTTACCCCGAATCTTTCTACCGGGACATCATGGCCTGTTGCAGAGAAAGCAGTATTCGGATCAAGCATTATTCTTACTTCACGGGTGATATTGTCCATATTGCTGAGTTTTCCCAAAGGTTCAAGCCTTGAAAGAAACACGTTGGGCACCGACATGAAAACATGAAAATGTTTGGAGTAAGGGAGTATGTTTGCGAAAAGAAAGATCAGAAGAATATGGGCCCACCAGAATGTTTCGTAAAGCATACCGACAGCCTTAATATCCAAGCCTGCAAGTAAACCTGTGAGCAGGCTGCTTACAGGATACGAGACAGGGAATGCTTTTCCGGCAAGGTTTTGCTGCTGCACATATGCAATGTTCATCCCCTGTAAGGATATCATCAGTAATAAGATAAGGCTCAGGGCTATGTTGGCATCCAGATGGGAAATGTGTTTCATCTCTATGCCGTCAAAACGTTGAATATGCAGAAAGAGCCTCCGGGTAAGGAAAACCAGGATTGCAACAGCAATTACAAGGGCAAACACATCTCCGCTGCCTGTGATCAGATTATAAAATACACCAAGAAAGCTCAGGGCTTTTTCGGTCCCCAAAAGTCCGTCGATGACCATTTCGATGCTTCCTAACAAGATGATGCAGAAACCCCAGAAAACCATTGCATGCAGAAACCCCACAATGGGGAATCTGAAGATCTTGGTCTGGCCTATTGCCACTTTAAACATAATGCCAAACCTCTTTCCAAATTCCTTAACCGGGAAGCTGGCTTTTGTAAAGCTGAAAAATTTGATGTAACGAAACGCTGAATATGAAAATACTCCGAGTGTAGCGAGAAGTACCAGAGAAAAAACGATCTGTTTCAGCATGATCAGGTTATTTCCCTTTTACCTCTCTGAAAGCTTCAACAAGTTTCGGCAAGATCTTCAGGGCATCTCCGATAATACCATATTGCGCAGCTTCAAAAATGGGGGCATCCTTATCGGTATTGATTGCAACAATGAATTTGGATCCACTCACACCTGCAAGATGCTGGGTAGCGCCCGATATGCCAATCGCGAAATAAAGATCCGGGGCGATGATTTTCCCTGTCTGGCCGGTGTGCTCATCATGTCCACGCCATCCTTCATCAGAGACCGGCCTCGAACAGGCTGTAGCAGCACCGAGTATTCCGGCAAGCTCAACAAGGGGGCCCCAGTTGTCGGGAGACTTCATTCCTCGACCTCCTGAAACAACAATCTCAGCGTCGGTAAGAAGTATCTTGCCCGTTTGTTTCTGGGTGTCTTTTACGAAAATTTTATTTTCAGCAGATTTGCCAGTGAGCTTTTCAATTGAAACAGGCATCTCTTTCACTATAAGTTCGAAAGAATTCTGGGCCAGGGTTAAAACCTTTATCCCGGATGTTATTGTGATGTTTGCAAAGGCATTGCCTGAGAAGACTTTCTTGTAAACCACAAAGGGTTCCAGTGAAAGCGGAAGGCGGCTTACACCTGCACCAAGCCCGGCTTTCAGCTTCACAGCTATTCTCGGGGCAATCGCTTTCCCAAGGTTGTTATTCGACAGGACCACAACTTTTGCATTGTTCTCCTTTGCAACATCTGCAACAGCAGAAGCATAATTTTGATTGTCAAGAACATTATACTGGTCACCTTCAATACTGATGATCTTTGAGGCACCATAAACTGCAAGTTTTGAAAGTTCTGAATCATCAACCTTTCCGATGGAAACGGCAGTTGCAAAGGAGCCAAGCATTTCGGCAAGGCCGGCTGCATAGGAAACAAGCTCGAAGGAAAGTTTCTTGAACCTGCCATCCCAATTTTCAACGAATACTAATACTGACATGACACTATTTTAGGCGATTGGATTAACAATAATTAAATAACCTTTGCTTCATTCTGAAGCAGCCCGACAAGCTCTTTTGGATTCTCCGGGTCAATATATTTGCATGCCGCGCGTGGCTTAGGTTTTTCATAATTCACAAGCTCGGTCATCGGAATGCTTCCCGATGGTTCGAAAACCTTGATGGGCTTTGTCCTTGCCATCATAATCCCTCTCATGGCAGCAATCCTGGGCTCTTTTGCAATACCTTTCTGAACAATTGCGACAAGCGGCAAAGGAGCACTTACGACTTCCTTTCCCCCGTCAATTTCCCTGGTGAGAATCACCTGTCCATTTTCAATATTGAGGTTTGAGACAGACGAAACTGAAGGTATATCCAGAAATTCAGCAAGCATCCCTCCTACCATGGAACCATTGTAGTCACTTGATTCAATTCCGCACAGGATAATATCATAAAGTTCATTTTTCAGGACCCCGGCAAGCTGTGCTGCAACAAAAATACCATCGAATGGATCGGCATTTACCCTGATGGCATCATCTGCTCCGATAGCCAATGCTTTCCTGATTGTTGGCTCAGAGCTAGCAAGGCCGACATGGGCCACGGTTACTTTCTGTATTCCCCTGGCCGGATCATCTTTAAGCTCCAGAGCCCGGGTAAGTGACAACTCATCCCAGGGATTGATAACCCATTGTATTCCTGTTGTATCGAGTTTTTTAAAATCATCGATAAACTTCACTTTTGTTGTGGTGTCAGGAACATTACTGATACAAACAAGTATATTCATTATTCTTTTTTTGCGGATGCAAATTTAAGATAAATAAAATAAGGGAAAAACAGAAATTTCACTCGTCCTCAAGACATTTTTTGTACTGTGTCATCGCCTTGAGGCTCATACCCATACCAGAAAACCCGCCATCATGAAAAATGTTCTGCATGGTGACCTTCCTTGAAAGATCAGAAAACAACACAATACAAAAATTGGCACATTCCTCTGCAGTGGCGTTGCCCAAAGGCGACATCCTCTCAGTAAAATCAATCAGAGCATCAATACCTTTGACCCCGCTTCCTGCAGTAGTTCTGGTCGGGGACTGAGATATAGTGTTAATCCTTACATTCTTTTCCCTTCCATAAATATACCCGAAACTCCTTGCAATGGATTCAAGCATGGCCTTGGCATCAGCCATGTCATTATACCTGTATAGTGTTCTTTGGGCAGCGATATATGAAAGAGCAACAATAGACCCCCAGTCGTTGATGGCATCAAGCTTCTTGGCTACCTGAATCATTTTATGGAACGACATGGCTGATATGTCGATGGTCTTATGGTAATAATCATAATCGAGGTCATCATACTCCCTGCTTTTCCTGACGTTCATCGACATGCCGATGGAATGCAATATGAAATCAACCTTGCCTCCAAGTACTTCCATTGAACGTTTGAATACATGATCAAGTTCGCCGACACTGGTTGCGTCAGCCATGACGATCTCAGTCTTGCACTGGCTGGCTAACTCTTTGACATTCCCGAACCTTAGTGCCAGGGGTGTATTTGAAAGTGTAAAAGTAGCGCCTTCCTCGTAAGCCTTTAAAGCAACATTCCAGGCTATGGACTGCTCGTCAAGTGCCCCGAAAATAATTCCTTTTTTCCCTTTTAATAAATTATATGACATCATTACATATTCTTAATTAATAATATTTTAATATAATTACTTAAACTTTTAAATTAACTATATTATGAATAGTTCAATTTTTAGTTTGAAAGTAATTCCCTTGCAGTTTTCATTGCAGCGGCAGAAATATTTTCATTACTCATCATCCTTGCTATCTCTTCAACCCTTTCGTTGTTTTTTAACTTTCTGATAAGTGTCATGGTAATATCTTTGCCTTCTGATTTGTATACATTATAATGATGTTCACCCTTGCCTGCAATCTGGGGCAAATGGGTTATTACGATCACCTGCATCTCATCCGACATACTTTTGAGAATATTTCCGACTTTTCCTGCGATATCTCCGGAAACCCCATTGTCGATCTCATCAAAGATGACAGTTGGCAAGAGGTTTTTCCTGCTCACCATCGATTTAACTGTCAGCATTAAACGCGAGAGTTCCCCTCCGGAAGCAACTTTTGAAACTTCGCTTGCCGGCACACCTTTATTGGCAGAGAACAGGAATGTAACTTCATCAAGTCCGCCGATTGAAATCTCGTTATTGGGAACGATGTCGACAATGAATTTCGATGCAGGCATGCCAAGTTGGGCAAGGCGGTCTTCAACTTCCTTTTCAAATTTAGGTTTAACTTCTTTCCGGGCTGTTGATATAACGTTTGCTGCCTGGGATAAGCTTCGATAAACCTGAAGAAGTTCAGCTTCAACCGACTTAATCTTTAACTCCAGGTTATCATCTGCATTAAGCTTATTTTCAATATCTTTAATAATCTGAATAAGCTCTTTTATTGTTTGAACCTGATGTTTCTTTTCTAATCTGTATATAAGGTCTATCCGTTGTGTAAGACGTTGTACTTCTTCCGGATCAAACTGAACTTCATCTTCCAGTTTTTCAACTTCTTTCAGAATATCTTTAAGGTCGATCTGATTATTTTTAAGCCTTGATATCAGATCCCCGATTGCCGGATGGTATTTTGATGCTGAAATTAGTCCTGTGGTCACTTCATTCAGGAGAGAAAGAATATTCATCTCGGTTCTTCCGGTTTTCTCGGCAGCCATGAAAAGGCCGCTCTTAATTTCCTCAGTATGCGAAAGAATATCAAGTCTTTGTTCTGATTCTTCCTGTTCCCCCTCCTTCAGGTCTGCCTTGACCAGCTCATCCAGAAGAAAACGGTAATAATCAAGTTCGCCTTTAGTTCTTGCTTCACGGCTTTTATATTCCTCCAGTTCCTTTTTTAGCATGGAATAACGCCTGAACTCCTGCTGATACCGTTTGAAATCTTCTGTTTTACCCGCATAGCTGTCAAGGATAGCCATCTGAAAATCAGCATCATTAAGAGTAACAACGGAATTTTGGGAATGTATATTTACTATTTTATCGCCCAGCTCTTTCAGAAGGGTCACACTGACCGGTGTATCATTGATGAATGCTCTCGATTTTCCATTCTGGTTTATCTCCCGACGTAGGACTGCAGTGTCGTCATAATCAAGATCATGGGTTGTAAAAAAAAGTTCCAGATCATATCCTTTGATCATAAAGATGCCTTCTACAACACATTTTCCGGTTTTATCAAGCAGAGAAGATGTATCGGCGCGTTGCCCGAGGATCAGGTTTAACGCTCCAAGTAAAATTGATTTCCCCGATCCGGTTTCGCCTGTAATAACCGATAACCCGGGAAAAAAATCAATCTCCAGGTCATGGATGAGGATATAATTATCAATCGACAGCTTCCTGAGCATCGTCGCAAATAAGGGGTTGAATTTACTTATTGTCCAGAATTGCCTGGTATTTTGACCCGTTTGCGGGATCAATTTCTTTAAAAATATTCACCACGGTGGCTTTTTCGGTAGGTGGAACCTTTTGATCGGAGTATACGTTGATAAACTCATCACGTTTGGCATCGGTAAGCAGCTGAAGTGCAAACAAGTCAGGCTTGGCATTAAAGAGTGTTTTAATTCCGTCAAGGCTTTGGGTACAGTTATCTCTCCCGGCATCCGGCTTTTCATACATCTGGTCAAGGCCCAGCCGGTGATATTTATAATAAAAATCAGTAAGCGCAGAATTGCTGGGGTTCAGAAAATTCTCAGCCATCCAATAACGGTTACGGGTTCCGTCAAATGCTTTCCATCCGGGTTCGTTGGCATTCTGGGCCGCGGTGACTACTTCCTGGGCTTTGACAAGGAAGGCCTGACCGCCGTTGAGTGAAAATGAGTCGAAATACAGCCCGAGGTACATGTATGTGTAAAAGGCAAGGACAGAAGTAAGGTTTGAGGTAAATGTTCCATCGTTATAATCAAGGGGCTGAAATTCGGTATATGTGAACTGGAACCCTTTATCTATATAATTTAACAAAATTGAGTTATAGGCTGAATTCAGGACTGGCCGTCTCAGCACCAGGTTTATGTTTCCCGAGTATTCATTGGAGCTCAGGCGCTGATTAACTGTAATAAGGATTGTACATTCTATTCTTTCTTCGACCCTGAAATTATAACTGGTCCATTTGCGGTTATTAATAAATTCATAGATGGCATTCTGAAGAGTTTCAAAAACCTTTTTGTCGGTACCTTCCAATTGCTGGGCAGTAACACTGACTATACAGTTCATTTCCTGGGCCAATGAAGAGATGCCCCAGAGGATAAAGCAAATTATAAACAGAGGTTTCTTCATTTTTTGGAAATAATGTCCCATATATCTTTCGCCACTTCTTCTTTGGGTTTAATATTTCCACGATGAACCATCCCATCAGGATTTAGAATGCTTATTTTGTTGGTCGGTGTCCCGAAACCGGCACCTTTGTTCCTGAGAGAATTCAGAACGATAAAATCAAGGTTTTTGCTTTTGAGCTTTTTTTCTGCATTGGCTACCTCATTTTCAGTTTCCAGAGCGAAGCCCACAAGCACCTGTCCGGCCTTTTTTACCTGGCCCATCTTTTTAAGGATGTCGGTGGTAGAATGCAGGTCAACGGAAAGATTATCTTCTGACTTTTTAATCTTGTTACCGGCGGTTTTCACTGGAGTATAGTCGGCTACAGCAGCAGCCATGATGATATATTCGTATTGAGAAAATTCCTTCATACATGCCTTATACATCTCCTCTGCCGACTCTACTTTGATTTCCTTTATCCCTCCGGCCACTGTAAGAGGATGGCTTGGACCTGTAACAAGAGTTACATCGGCACCCCTCGACTTAGCCTCATTGGCTAAAGCAACACCCATGAGACCTGATGAAAAATTACTGATATATCTCACAGGATCAATACGTTCAATTGTTGGACCGGCAGTTATCAGCACTTTTTTACCGCTCAGTTGATTTTGCCTTCCAAAGAACGTTTTAAAAATGGAAAGGATCTTTTCCGGCTCTTCCATTCTGCCGGGGCCTGAAAGCCCGCTGGCAAGTTCACCGGTCTGGGGTTCAATAATAAAATTTCCATATGACCTGAGTAAGTCGATATTCTTCCTGGTCGACGGATGGTTAAACATATCCAGGTCCATTGCCGGTGCAATGAATACAGGGCATTTTGCAGAAAGGTAGGCAGTGATCACAAAATTGTCAGCAATCCCGTTAACCATTTTTCCAAGTGTATTTGCAGTGACAGGTGCGAAGATCATGGCATCAGCCCATATGCCCAGTTCAACATGATTGCTCCATTCCCCGCTATCGGCCCGGAAGGGTTCGATGATCACCGCATTTCTTGATAAAGTCGCCAGGGAGAGAGGGGTGACAAAATTTTTCGAGGCAGGTGTCATGATCACTTTCACTTCACAACCCTCTTTAATAAGCATCCTGACAAGGAAAGGAGTTTTATAAGCAGCGATACTACCCGTAACTCCAACAACGATCCTTTTCCCTTTGAGCATGTTCCAATATTTTAAAACTAGAACTCGTCCGGCCTTTCTTTATGCGGGTTTCTGAAATAAATTTCACCATTCAGGTATTCGTGTACAGCAATAAGCGTAGGTTTAGGGAGATGTTCGTAATACTTTGCTATTTCTATCTGCTCACGATTTTCGAATACCTCTTCAAGGTTGTCGGTTGTACTTGCAAATTCCGAGATCTTCTGGTTTAATTCCTCTTTCATCTCAAGCCCAACCTGGTTCGCACGTTTTGAAAGAATAGAAACCGTTTCATACACATTTGCCGTACCGTTCGTAAAATCCTCGATATTACGGGTTACAGCGTTAACATCCGTCTTGATCTTTTTGTAATCCATTCTAATGTGTTGCTTTATTTGGTTCTTGACTTAACTGATTTAATTTTTTCTGGTCCCTTGAATAAATTGCATCAAGTTCTTTCTGGCTTTTGGCTTTCATGTCTTTCACTTCATCCAGAAAATCACTTTCGGGATACTGTGCAATAAAGTCATTGTATGCCTGCACTGTTTTTGAGTGACGATCTTTCTTTTTATCTTCTATACTTTCCTTGGCATATTTATAGTAGGATTTTACGATCATGAACATGATCTCTTCTTTGTCTTTTGTCTCAGGAAAGTCTTTAAGAATATTATTAAAACACTGTATGGCGGCAGCATAATCTTCCATCCTGTAATATAACTTTGCAATACGAAGGTCTTTGGAAGCAAGCTTTTCGCGCAGTTTATCCATGAGATCATTACATTCAGGCACCCTTTTGCTTGCAGGATAAGTATTAACGAAAAGCTGAAGTTCCTTTAAAGCTTCATAAGTATTGGTCTGGTCAAGTGTATAAACGGGTGAGTTCATGAACAGGCAGTAGGCGCCCATATAAAAGCACTCCTCAGCTTCCGGTGTATTTGGATAGTTGCTGGTATAACGTTTGAAATAATAGGCTCCCAGAGTATAATCCTTCTGATTATAATAACAATATGCATAATAGTAATATATGCGCTGGGATTTGTCGGTAGCCCTGACGACATTTATCAGCTGATCGAATAGCTGGAGGGCATGCGAATAATCTTTTTCATGATAAAGTCGCATCGCTTCATCATATTTCTCATCGGTGGATCCGCTCTTCAGTATCTTCTGATATTTGCACGAACCAAGGGATAAAAGAATGGCAAGCAGTAACGGAAAGTATATCCGGAATTTCATGCGGCAAAGGTACGTTTTTTTTGCGAAATAATACTAATTTTGCGGTTTCAATTAAGATAACGCTTCATAAACCAAAAAGGTATTACGGTGGACATTTTTGATAAAGTAGTGAACAATATGGGGGCGCTGGGCCAATTTGCCGATTCAGGATATGGCTATTATTTCTTCCCTAAACTCGAAGGCGAAATTTCGAACCGGATGAAATTCAGAGGCAGGGATGTGCTGGTGTGGAGCCTTAACAATTATCTTGGCCTTGCAAATCATCCGGAAGTCAGGCAAGCCGATGCGGAAGCTGCTGCAAAGTATGGGATGGGTGCACCAATGGGTGCGAGGATGATGTCGGGGCAGACTGTTTATCATGAACAACTTGAGCGGGAACTGGCTGCATTTGAACATAAAGAAGCTGCGTACCTGCTTAACTTCGGCTATATGGGGATGGTTTCCATTATAGATTCGCTGATCGACCGCCATGACGTGGTTGTTTATGATTCAGAGGCTCATGCCTGCATCCTTGATGGCCTGAGGATGCATTTGGGTAAGCGCTTTGTTTATCCGCATAACGACATGGAAAAATTTGAGAACCAGCTGAAAAGAGCAAAGAAATTAACGGACCAGACAGGCGGAGGCATTTTGGTAATTACCGAAGGAGTTTATGGTATGGCCGGCGATTGCGGGAACCTTACTGGCATCCTGCAATTCAAGGAAAAATATGGATTCCGGCTGCTTATCGACGATGCCCATGGTTTTGGGACGATGGGCCATACAGGTGCCGGTACCAGCGAAGAGCAGGCAGTAATGGACCAGGTGGATGTATATTTCGGAACTTTTGCAAAAGCCATGGCTGGAATCGGTGCTTTTGTAGCTTCCGAAAAGAGGATTGTTAAATCCCTGGCTTTCAACATGCGTTCCCAGATATATGCAAAATCCCTTCCTATGCCAATGGTAATAGGCTCCTTAAAAAGGATTGAACTCATCAGGAATCATCCTGAACTGAAGGACAAACTCTGGACCATTGTAACTGCCCTGCAGTCCGGTCTGAAGGCAAAAGGTTTTGATCTTGGCAGGACCCAGTCTCCCGTTACCCCGGTATATCTCAAGGGAGGCACTGGGGAAGCCACACAGATAGTCGCTGATCTCAGGGAGAATTATGCCATATTCTGTTCCCTGGTAATATATCCAGTAGTTCCTAAAGGGGTTATCATGTTGCGCCTGATCCCGACAGCCGCCCATACTCTCGAGGACGTCAGTTACACGATAAGTGCGTTCTCCGAGATAAAACAAAAACTCGATGAAGGGAAATACAACTCAGGCATAATCCCCCCTGTAGCTGATAAATATTAAACAATTCGTCACATGTTGAAAAGCAGGGTATATCCGGTCATCTTTCTGAATTCCCTGTTTTATTTTTTGTGTGCATATTTTATTCTTTTTTTAATATCGAGGATAAGTATTGCCGTTTCTGCTTCCGCATTCAGTATCCCTGTCAGAATTTATTACAATGA
>Ga0182027_10013945_pt1 | contig 11155 bp, 5 predicted proteins | sample 712E1DmetaG_FD_121300 | JGI IMG/M metagenome (GOLD analysis project Ga0182027, IMG submission 121300) | Permafrost microbial communities from Stordalen Mire, Sweden - 712E1D metaG (Illumina Assembly) | ecosystem: Environmental > Terrestrial > Soil > Wetlands > Permafrost | place: Sweden...
GCGTAGTTTGACAACCCAAATGAATATCAAAGTCCTCTCGATCGCCACGCTCGCGTTCGGTTGCGGTGTGCTTGCGGCAGCGGCCAGCCCAGTGCACATCGAATCTGCCGTCGGCGTCACCGCGGAATTGGATGCGGCGACCGGTCACTACACGGTTGGAGTGACCAAGCCTCGGTGGAATTTCGCTGGCGACCTGGGCGGCCCTGCCGAGGGAGTGACGGTGGGCCGTGGATCGGACCAGCTTGGGACGTTCCAGGAGATCAGCTTCCAGTGGATGCCCGCCCGCCCGCTTTCCGGGACCATCCGCCTATACGACGCCCAACCGGCGGTTCTGTTTACGCTCGTCTGCAAAAAGGCGGAGGCGCGCCTCCGTGCATTGTTGCCACGATTCACCTCGTTCCCTCGCGGTCTGCATCGCTTCAGCTACCAGGATCAGGCGTTCTCGCCGCCAAGCTTCACCCTCGAGAAAAACGGCACGCCCTGGCTGCTGTTCGACGATCAGGCGAATGGAGTCGTCATTTCCCCCGCGGCAAACTTCATGTGCGCGTGCATGATCGGCGACGGCGAACATGAGATCGCCTGCGGCCTGAACGATGGCGTGACGGCTTTGCCCGCGGGGTTTACGCATCGCACGCTGATGGCCTTCGCGAACGGGATCAACGCCGCTTGGGATGGCTGGGGGACGGCCCTCACCAAACTGGGGGGACGCACACGCCCGGCCAATGACGCTGACCTCGGCCTGCGCTGCCTTGGTTACTGGACTGACAACGGCGCCTGTTACTACTACAATTACGATTCCGCGCTTGGGTACGCGGGCACCCTGGAAGCGCTCGTGGCGCACGTTCGAAAGCAGGCCATTCCCTTCCGCTACCTGCAACTCGACAGCTGGTGGTATTACAAAACCTTCGTGGATCCCGATGGTCACAAGGGCGAGGTGAAAAACCGCGTGTTGCCGGAAGGCGAATGGAATCGCTACGGCGGCGTCCTCAAATATGAGGCGCATCCGGCGGTGCTTCCGGAAGGACTGGCGGCCTTTCAAAAAAAAGTCGGGCTTCCCCTCATCACGCACAACCGTTGGCTTGATCCGGCGAGCCCCTATTTGAAAGGCTACCAGATATCAGGCGTCGCTGCCGTTGATCCCCGTTGGTGGAATGACACGATCGGCTACGTCGCCAGCGCCGGGGTCGTTTGCTACGAACAGGACTGGCTCAACGTTATTTATGAGCACTCGCCGGCCTTCACGACGGTTCCGGGGATAGCCGAAGCATTCACCGACAATATGGCCCGCGCGGCGCAGGAGCGCGGCTTGAGCCTGCAGTATTGCATGCCCACGCCGCGATATTTCCTCCAGGGGTCCCACTACGACAATTTGACCACGGTGCGGGTGAGCGATGATCGTTTTTCGCGGGAACGGTGGGATTCCTTCCTCTACACCTCACGACTCGCCGCCGCCCTCGGTGTGTGGCCGTGGGCGGATGTCTTTATGAGCACCGAACGGGACAATCTGCTCATCGCCACGCTTTCCGGCGGCATGGTGGGCACGGGCGACCCCATCGGCACTGAGAGCAGGGAGAATCTCATGGAGGCTGCGCGGGCGGACGGCGTTCTTGTCAAGCCAGACACGGTGTTGCTTCCGATCGACTCCATGTACGTGAGCGACGCGGTTGCCAGAGTGAAGGCGCCCATGATTGCCGCGACGCACACGGACCATGGGCCGCTGCGCACGGCCTACGTTCTTGCCTACAACCGGGACCCATCTTGCCGGGCCGGGACATTTACGCCCGCGGCGTTGGGACTTGCCGGCGACGTGGTCGTGCTGAACGTGCGCGAGAGAACGGTCAGCCACCAGACTGCGTCGATTCCAGTCACATTCGAAGCCGCCCCCGACGTCACCGTTCTTTATGAGATCGCCTCCCTCGGACGGTCGGGAATCGCCTTTTTTGGGGACGTGAACAAATTCGTCTCCAACGGGGTCAAACGTATTGCCGTGCTTGACGACAAACCGGAAGGGGTGGTCGCAACCGTGACCTTCGCCGTCGGCGAGAAATCCGTGCGTCTTTTCGGGTATGCCTCGCGAGCGCCGCGCGTATGTGCGCTACGCGGAGCGGCCAGCGCGGCAAACTACGACGCAACGACCGGAAGGTTCGAGGTCGACGTGTCACCTGCGCCCGAAATCACGAAGGAAGTCCCTGGCGGCGACCCGATCCAACAGGCAGTGGTGCAATTTTCGGGGTAAGCGGTCGTCAATCCTAAATTCCGCCTCAACTGCGGAATTTAGGTTAATTGTCCCGCCTTTCAGGGCGCGGTTGCGACCGGCGTTGCCGGCTTGAGGTATTTGTCGAGGAAGGCCTCGATCCGGGTGTAGAGCTCCACTTGCGGATTCAGGTGATGCATGCCGTGCCCTTCTTCGCTGACGAGAAACGTTTCATGCGGCACATGATTCTTTTCCAAGGCCGAGATGAGTCGCTTCGACTGGGTAATCTCCACGTTTGGATCATCCTTGCCGCCGGCGACGAAGACCGGGACGCGAATCTGCTCGACGTGCCGCAGTGGAGAAATGGCCTCAAACTTCTCTTGCTGTTTCTTGGGGTCACCGAGCCTGCGCAGCAGCCAATCGTAGGCTGAGGAATCATGGCGATAATCATTCTTCTCATGAATGAGCTCCGTCCAGTCAAACACCCCGGCATTGGAAATCGCACAACGATAGAGTGCCGGTTCGTTGACCACTCCGCTGACTGCAAGATAGCCGCCGAAGGAACCACCCATGATTGCGACCCGGCTGCCATCGATCAATCCGGAGGCGATCATGGCCTTCGTGGCATCGGTGACGTCCTCTTGCATCTTGAGAAAGTCAAATCGATCATCCTCGGGAAACATCCAGCCATAGCCCGTGGACCCACGATAATTGGGCTTGAGCACGGCATAGCCTCGACTGGCCAGGAACTGGGCCTCGCCGTCGAAACCCCAACTATCTCTCACCCACGGTCCGCCGTGCGGCAAGACCACCAGAGCCGGAGGATTTTGCTTCGAAGCTCCCGCCGGAAGCGTCAGGTAGGCGTCAAGCAGGCGCCCATCGCGGGTCTTGAATTTGATCACGCTCTGCGGTTGCATCCGCGCGGGATCAATCCAAGGGGCGGACTGCTTGAACAAGCCGGCCGCGTGTTTCTCCAGATTGACCCAATGAAAGACCACTGGCTGCCGGTCTGAAAATGTGGCGACCAGAAAAACATTTTGGGCATCGTCGCTGCCGATGATCCGGACAACGTAACCCGGAAACCGGGCATCCAACAGTTTCTGCAGCTTACGATATGACTCACCAAACCAAAACACCCGCGGGCCGTTGCGCTCAAATCCCCCGCCCAGAATCTCATTCGTCACGGGGTGGCGATACAGCCAGCCATCGAAATCGTATTCCTGGTCCTGCAACAGCACCGCACCCAGCTGCCCAGTCGCCGCATCCATCAGTTGCAGCGCGCGGGGTTTCCCTTCCTGCCGAGGCCCGACAACCACCAGTTGATTCGTTTGGTCGCCGCATCCGACAACATCGACACGATCCAGGTCGACCGGGCATTTGACCCACTCCGTGCCGGCCAACCTCTGAAGCGTCGGCCGGCCATCGATGGAGGTAACGCTGAAGGCGAGCTGCCCGTCCCGGTCAGCCAAATACCCGACGACGATACCGGACTTGGGCTGCGGATACGAATGGAGGATATGCTGGTTGTTGAAGCTACGTGCCGCGACCACGTTGGCACGGCGCGAATCTGCCGCCGCCAGATCGAACACCGCGCCGGTGTTGAGCTCGGAATCGGCTGAGCACACTCCAAGATCATAACCAACGCCAAGACGGCTATCCAGGCCGTCGTAACGGTTCCACACCAATGGTTGCAGGCGATTGTTCTTCGGCACCGCGATCAGCTCGGAGCCGTAGTATTGAAACAATGGATAAGGATGCGAGATCCGGCCGAAATCCGCGGCTAGAAGGCCAACGCGGTACATTTTCTTTTCGAGGAGCTCGAACACCAGTTTCCGATCGTTGAGCCAATGGACGCTGCTGATGTCATTGTCGCCCCGGACACTGAGGACCTCTCCTTCTTTGGTTTTTAGCTCATAAACCAACAGATCATGCTGATCCTCGCCTACCGTGACGATTGCGGCGATGTGCGTGCCAGCGGAATTCAATTTCGGACCCTGCAACAACAAGGGTCGAAAGAAATCCATTACCGGGATCTGCTCTGAAGCCGGCACCGGAGTCGTGCGCTTCAGATCCAGCTTCTCAGCGGCAAAGGGCGACTGCGCCGCCACCGCGAATAGAAATGCACAAACCAGAGATCGGAGGGCTTTTGGAAGAAACATACAGGATAGGATTTTAGGGATCGTATCCTCGTTATATCACCGGTCACTCCAGAACCGGCTCGTGGTGGTTGATCCAAAAACAGCCACAATGAGGATGGTTTTTGGATATGATCCTGATGCGGGATGGCAAGCCCGGAAGGGAGGGCGCGGCGGCCGTCGGGTTACAACGATGTAATGTTCGCTCTCCGACTCCTTGAATTGCGAAACCTGTTGCGATCAGGTCAAGTTTTCAGACAGCGGTTTCTTCTATCGAACAACGATTCCATTTCGTGGATCGTCGCGTCCGCGCCACGCGGACGCCACAGCGAGGCGCTTCACACTGCCGGCTCCTTGTTGGCCGAAAACCGGGTCCCTTTGCGCGCGATGGTCTGAGGCTGCGCCTCGCTGGATTGACAGTAATTCGGGAATCGCAAATCATGCCTCCGACGAGAAAAGACATGAGGCTGACCCGAAATAGGTTTCGGATACTGGGCGGGATTGCCACGTCACTGGCGGGGACGGCGTTGCTTGTCGGGTCTTCGGCTGCCCTGAAAGAGGCTTTTGCTTCCCGATCACATTCCGTGCTGTACAACCCCCTCGGAGGCGCATTCGTCACCGGCTTGCTTTTGCTCTGCGGAGGGGTCGGTGTTTGTTTCGAGTTCGATTCCGATCCGCCGCCGAGGAAGGATCCTTGGGAGGGATGAGACGTCACGAGCACTGAAGAGGAGGAGCCCACTCGATCGACCTAAATTCCGCAGTTGAGGCTTCGGCTCCTCGTAGCGGCGAGCGCCAGCGAGCCGATTCCGCCTCAACTGCGGAATCTCGGATCAATTGTACCGCCGGTCTTCCTGGCTGCTGATCTTGCAGATCCACAGGTGATTGTTGAACATCAGCAACTGGACCGTCTCGTATTTTACGCAGTGCAGATCGGCATACTGAACATTCTCGCCCACCGGCACCAAAATTGCCTGTTCATAATCGATGATCTTTGTGATCGTGATCGGAATAGATCCAATTTCCACGCGGTTGACGTGTCGGTCGGCCTCGCGTTTATAGACCCAGATTTCGGCTTTTCGGACCGGCGCCTTCATGGGTTTGATTTCCTTCGGCTGGCCCATGATCTTTATCACGGCGTCGGCTGGCATTCCCCTGGTCAAGGCGGTTTCCGGAGTTTCGGGAGCAACCACGACCGGTTTTGCTCCGGTGGTTGCCTTGCCGGCACCGGAATCAACGGTTGCGCAGGCCACATTGGAAATCAGGGCGAGGAGAGATGCTGAGAACAGGAGTTTTTTGTTTTTCATGGTGTCAGGTACAACACCGCCGGCGTTGAAAGTACTGGAAGGGAAAATCAAAAATCGGAGGACCCTATTTGGTAATCGGATTGCGTGCCTCCGCTTCCTGCTCTCTTATAAAAACCGCCCCAGCGATGCCTGCCCCGTCTTGATCAAGGCTGGGCGCGTGACTTCAACCATGATGCGGAATCAGCCCACAACCGAACAGGATCCGCCGCGTCGGGTGATCAGCATTCGAGGAGGCTTGCTCATCGCCTTCGCGATTGTCGTGTTTCTGGTCTCGGGCGCGCTGTTGACGGTTTCGCTCCTCGGAACCGCGCGCCTCGCGCGCGACGTCGCCGGATCGCTGATGTTCGGGCTGGGGCGGGATGCAGAGGTCCGGTTGCACGAGATCTTCGATCCCATCCAACAGGAGATGCTCCAGGACTATGCGGCGATCCGGCAGGGCCGCTACTCGGTCAGGGACGCGGAAGCGCGCAAGAAGCTTCTGCTTCCGGTGCTGTTCTCGCTGCCGCAGGCCGATTCGATGATGGTCGTTGACCAGATGGGAGGGCATCTGCTCGTGATGCGCTACGGTGAATCTGTCCGCCGGGCCGCGTTCCTCGCTTCCGTGGCGGATCGGCTGCCGGCGCCCGATCCTGATCGCCTGCAATTCCTGACTCGCGAGTACCGCCCCGCGGAATCCGGTGCGATGAGTCACTTCGCGCTTTGGGATGACGCCGGGCAAAAGCTCATGCAAGAATGGGACCTGCCTCTGGTCGGCTACGACGGCCGGCAGCGCCCGTGGTACAAGGCGGCCATGGCTGCATTCCACGACCGGACATTGCTCGATGTGCGGGAAGCCCCTGCGAATCTCGTGGCATGGACCGAGGTCTACGGGCTTTTCATCACGAAGGCCCCCGGCATTTCCGCGGCCGTCGCTGCGCGCGACCCGTCGGGCGAAATCCAGATTTTGACCTGCAATCTGCCCCTGAACGAGATCGCGCGGTTTACGACAGCTGCGCAACCCTCGCTGCGCGGGATGATGTTCATAATGACCGATGATGGGAAACTGCTCGGCCCACCCCGCGTCAGCCGGCCCAAGGATCAGGTTGAAAACAACGCGACTTCGCTGGTGCCGATCGCTGAAGCGGGCTTTCCGAGCATCGCAAAAGCGGTGGGCGAGTGGCAGGCCAAGCACGACGGCAGGCCCGATCGCTTTCGTCTTGTCCTTGACGGCGAAGCGTGGTGGGCGGGATATACGCCTTACGAGATCGGTTCCCGCCGCCGCCTGTGGATTGGCATGCTGCTGCCCGAGTCTGACCTCATCCCGGGCGCCCGGCAATTTCAGTGGCTCATCGCCGGGGTCGGACTGCTGGCCCTGTGTGCCGCCGCGTTGCTGGCGTTGCGCCTCGCCCATTGGTTTTCAAAGCCCCTGACCGAACTGGCAGCGCAAAGCAGCCGGATCGCGTTCCTCGACCTTGCGGATGCTCCGATGGTTCACTCCCGTCTGGCCGAACTCGATCTGTTGTCCGCCACGCTCGGCCGCATGCGCGACGCATTGCGCGCGCACATTGCGGAACGCGAGCGGTCCCGCCGGGAGATCGCGGAGAGCGAGGAACGCTATCGCACACTGATCGAATCTTCGATCGTTGGTATCGTGGTCCTGCAGGAGGGGCGGGTGCGTTTCGCAAATCAGACGGCGCTCCAGATTTTTGGATGCCAAACGGCGGCAGAGGTGCTGGCGCAAAGCAACTGGATGGAGCTCGTCGCCCCCGCGTTCCGCGACGAACTTCATTCCCGGATCCAGGCCGTGCTTGGAGGAACGAACCTTCCGCCCCATCCGGGCTGGCAAATCCTGCGGAAGGACGGCTCGTGCCGCTGGGTGCAGTCAAGCCATGCACTTGTCAAATGGGATGGTGCCACGGCCGTGCTCTGCTTCATCCGCGACATCACCGATCTGCGCGACGCTTCCGACCGGCAACGGGCCCTCGAGGAACAGTTGCGTGAGTCGCAAAAGCTCGAAGCCGTCGGTCTGCTGGCCGGCGGCATAGCCCACGACTTCAACAATCTGCTCCAGGCGATCGGGGGCAACGCCAACCTCGCGCTCCTCCCGGGCAGCGAGCGCCGCGAGGTTGAGGCGGAGCTCGGCGAGATCGTCGCCGCAGTCGAACGCGCCAGCCAGCTCACCCGGCAGCTGCTCACCTTCGGACGCCGGCAGGCGCTGCAGCGGCAGAGAATCGAACTCAACGGTCTCGTGACCGCGCATTTGGCGATGATCAGGCGGCTGATTCCCGAGAACATTCGCATCGATTTTCATCCCGCGCCGCAGCCGGTGGTGATGGATGCGGACAAGGGCCAGCTGGAGCAGGTTTTGCTCAATCTCTATCTCAACGCCCGCGACGCCATGCCAGGTGGCGGACAGCTGTCGATCGCGCTTGATACCGTGGTGCTCGATGCCACGACGGCGGAAAAGCTCTGCCAGCGGCCGGCCGGGCCGTTTGTGCGTATCAAAGTGGAGGATACTGGTCAGGGCATGACCGCGGCCGTTCTCGCCCGGATCTTCGAACCGTTTTTTTCGACGAAGCCGCACGACAAAAGCTACGGACTCGGGCTGGCTGTGGTCTACGGCATCATCCGGCAGCATGGTGGGCACATCGAAGCCCGGAGCGAACCAGGGCGGAGCACGGAATTTGTCACGCTGCTGCCCTGTGAGACCCACGAACAGGTCCCGGCGGAAGGACCGCGGGCCGGACCGGCGGTGAACGATCCGGATGCCATCGCGGCCACCATTCTGCTCGCGGAGGACAACGAGGCGGTCCGCCGGCTTGCCGAGAAAGTGCTCGGCCGCCTCGGTGCGCGCGTGATCTCCGCGGTCGATGGGCAGCAGGCGGTCGATCAGTTCGTCGCCAATCCCGGGCAAATTGACCTTCTTTTTCTTGACGTCATGTTGCCGGGGTTGAGCGGTTTCGAAGTTGCCGCGCGCTGCCGGGCTCTTCGTCCGGATATTCCGGTGTTGTTTGCGAGCGGCTACGCCGCCGAATCGCTGGGCTCCAAGACCGACATAACCGCCAGCGACACGGTCCTGAGAAAACCCTACAGCGTTGAGGACCTGCGGGCTGCTGTGCGAAGGCTTGTGACGGCCTCCGGAAACCGACGGAGGGGACAGCGAATCGCAAATCCGTAGAGGAATTGCACGTGAGGAAAAGGGTTATTGGTCCCACGGCGTCCCGTGGGACCAATCATCAAACGTCAGATCAATTGTAACGCCGGTCTTCCTGGCTGCTGATCTTGCAGATCCACAGGTGATCGTTGAACATCAGCAACTGGATCGTCTCGTCTTTCACGCAGTGCAGATCGGCATACTGAATTTTCTCGCCCACCGTCTCCAAATAGGCTTTCCCATCCTCGCCAATTCTTGTGATCGTGATCGGTATGGACCCGATTTCCACACGGTCAACGTGGCGATCGGCCTCGCGCTTATAGACCCAGATTTCCGCTTTTCCGACGGGCGCCTTCAGGGTTTTGATTTCCTTCGGTTGGCCCATGATCTTTATCACGGCGTCGGCCGGCATCGCCCTGGTCAAGGCGGTCTCCGGAGTTTCGGGAGCAACCAAGACCGGTTTTGCACCGGTGGTCGCATTGTCGGCACCGGGAGAAACGGTTGCGCAGGCAACGTTGGCAATCAGGGCGAAGAGAGATGCTGAGAACAGGAGTTTTTGGTTTTTCATGGTGTCAGGTACAACACCGCCTGCGTTGAAAGTACTTGAACAAAAATCAAAAATCGCAGGGCTTGCGGCCGGAGGATCTGATTCACTTCCGGAAGAAGTGGAGGGCGGAGGCGCTCTGACGGATTCTGGTCACGGCGCGCTTGCCCTCGGCCTGATGACATGGGACAACTTCCCTCTCCCATGCTCGGACAGCCCAAGGAACTCGAAGGTGTGTTGCTCATCGACAAGCCCACTGGCTTTACGTCGCACGACGTCGTCGCACGATTGCGGCGCAAGCTCGCGATGAAGCGGATCGGTCATGCCGGCACCCTCGATCCGATGGCGACCGGGCTGCTGATCATGCTGATCGGCAAGGCGACGCGCGTGTCGCAGTACCTGACCAATCTCGACAAAGAGTACGAGGGGACAATTGAGCTGGGCAAGATCACCAATTCCCAGGATGCCGATGGCGAGGTGATGGAGACGCGGCCGGTGCCGCCGTTGACAGAGGAAGAGGTGCGCGTGGTGATGCGGGGGTTTCTCGGAGATCAGTACCAGACTCCGCCCATGTTTTCTGCGATCAAGGTGGACGGCGTGCCGCTCTACAAACGAGCCCGCCAGGGCGAGGAGATTGTGCGCGAGCCGCGGTTCATCCGGGTCTCGAATTTCGAACTGACCCGGTTTGCCCTGCCGCATCTCGACTTTCGCATGCACTGCAGCAAGGGGACCTATGTGCGCACGATCGCACACGAGCTCGGCCAGAAGCTCGGCTGCGGCGGACATCTCTGCGCCTTGCGCCGCACCGCGACGGACCGGTTCCGCATCGAGGCCGCGCTCACGCTTGAGCAGATCGAACAGCTGCCGCTGCCCGAGATCGAGAAGCGGCTGCTTCCTGTGTACGAGGTCGTGCCGAGCTTCGTGGGGTGATGAACCGGCGAACAAGTCTGCCTGTGCCGGGGATGATGGAGACTGACGCAAGATCCGCATGAATGTTACCGCACAATTCAACGACCTCGGACAGGTTGAGCTGCCGCCGCGGCCGCTGCATCTTGCGATCGGGATGTTCGATGGCGTGCATCTCGGCCATCAAGCGGTGATCGAGTCGGCGGTCCACTCGGCGCGTCGGTGCGGCGGGCTGGCGGGGGTTCTGACGTTCTGGCCGCATCCCCGGATGTTTTTCAATCCGGCGGGGCGTAGCCGCGTGCTCATGAGCCCGGAAATGAAGTCGCACGTCTTGCTCCGGCTCGGGGTTGATGTGCTCATTCAGCAGGGTTTTTCTCAGGAATTTGCCAGCATCGCGGCGGAGGACTTCCTGTCGTATCTGCAGAGCAGGTTGCCGCACTTGGCGGGCGTTTACGTGGGAGAGAACTGGCGGTTCGGCGCGGGCCGGCGGGGGGACGTGCGCCTCCTTTTGGCGGACGCGGCGAAGCACCACTTGTCGGTGCTCAGCGTCCCGCGCATCCACTGCAACGGAACGCCGATCAGCAGCACGCGGATTCGCGACAGCCTCGAAGCGGGCCGGCTGGAGGAGGCCAACATGCTCCTCGGATACTCCTATTTTGCGGAAGGCGCGGTAACTCCCGGCCGGCAGCTCGGGCGGACGATCGGATTTCCCACGCTCAATGTGCGGTGGGAGCCGGAGCTCAAGCCGCGCTATGGAGTTTATGTGGTATGCGTCGCCGCCGATGCCGGCGGCCCGGCGCTGCCCGCGGTGGCCAATTACGGCTTGCGGCCGACCGTCGGGCAGGCGACCGCGCCGTTGCTGGAAGCGCACTTGCTCGGTCAATGTCCGTTTTCTACCGGCGACCGGGTGACGATCGAGTGGCTCAAATTCCTCCGGCC
>Ga0182027_10013946_pt1 | contig 11155 bp, 7 predicted proteins | sample 712E1DmetaG_FD_121300 | JGI IMG/M metagenome (GOLD analysis project Ga0182027, IMG submission 121300) | Permafrost microbial communities from Stordalen Mire, Sweden - 712E1D metaG (Illumina Assembly) | ecosystem: Environmental > Terrestrial > Soil > Wetlands > Permafrost | place: Sweden...
CATCGCGTTGAGCATCTCGGCGGTGACAAGAATCGGCGCGCGCCGGCCAAACACCTGCGCGGCGGTGATGACGACGTCGGAGTCGCCGCAAATCTTCTTCATCGCATCGCGCTGTTTCTGGATTTGCTCCTCGGTCAACGCCTTGGCATAGCCTTCCTTGGTTTGGCTGGTTTCGCCGACGTCAATTTTGAGAAACTGCGCGCCGAGCGATTTGACCTGTTCCTCCACGACGGGGCGGGTGTCGTAGGCGGTGACTTTTGCGCCAAGCCGTCTGGCAGTCGCAATCGCCTGTAAACCAGCGACGCCCACGCCGATGATGAAAACCTTTGACGGAAAAATTGTGCCCGCCGCCGTCGTCATCATCGGAAAAATCTTATTGGAATAACGCGCGGCGAGGATGACCGCCTCGTAGCCGCCGAGGTTGGCCTGCGACGACAGTACGTCCATCTTTTGCGCGCGGGTCGTGCGCGGGATGAATTCCATGCTGATGGCGCTCACGCCGCGTTCGGCCAGTTTTTGAACCAATTCCTTCTCGTTGAACGGATCCAGCAGGCTCGCGTGAACACAGCCGGATTTCAGCAGCGCGATCTCATCAATCGGCGGTTTGCGCACACGCAACACCATGTCGCCGGAACCGAGCAACGCCTTGCGGTCGGTGATAACGGCGGCGCCGGCGGCGGCGTAATCCGCATCAGCAAAACCGCTGCCGAGGCCAAGGCCTGCTTCAACTTCCACCTGGGCGCCGAGCTTGACCAGCTTGGCAACGCTGGGTGGTATCAGCGGCGTTCTGGTTTCGCCTGGATACGTTTCTTTGGGAACAGCAATCTTCATTTCTCAAAAAAGTGGCGCACAAGTTATCACATCCCTTTCCAGGCGATAACTCAAATTTTGCCATTTTTTGCGCGTTTATAGGCAAGCTCCATCAGCCGGAAGAATCATTTTCTGCAATGTCAGCCCGCAACAGTTTTGGCGGCGTTAATAAACGCGCGCACTTTGGCATGATCCTTTTCCCCCGGCGAAGATTCCACATCGCTTGAAACATCCACACCAAACGGCCGCACTTTGCGGACGGCATCGGCGACATTTTTAGGTGTCAATCCACCTGCGAGAAAAATCGGACGGCCGGTTTTTTGCGCCTCGACTGCCAAATCCCAGTTAAAAACTTCGCCCGTGCCGCCGAGGGTGTCGGATGAATAAGCGTCCAACAACCACGCGTCGGTTTTGTATTTCGGCAGCTCCTTCAGCGACCCGGCGTCCCGAATGCGAAAGGCCTTCATGCTCATCAAACCGAACTGCATGCAAAATTCCGGCGGTTCGTCGCCATGAAATTGGAGCAGATTGAGACCACACCCGGCAACGGCCTTGGAAACGAATTCCCTGGTCGGGTTCACAAAAACACCCACACGGATGATGAATGGCGGCAATGCACGGGAAATTTCCGCCGCGGCCTTTATTGAAACAAGCCGCGGGCTCTTTGTGTAAAAAACAAAGCCCAGCGCATCCGCGCCCGCTTCAGCAGCCGCTTGCGCGTCGGCGAGATTTGTAATGCCGCAAATTTTGACCCGCACACTCATTTTTGATTTATGATTCGCGATCGACGCGCCTTTTTAATTCCGATGCGCCCATCGTAAATCGTAAATCGTAAATCGTAAATCCCTTAAGCGTGGCCGAGGTAATGGAAGATTTGATAAACAATGAGGGCGGCGACATAGGCGAGACCAGTCATGTAGGCAATTTGGAACAGGGGCCATTTCAGGCTGTTCGTTTCACGGCGGACGACGGCGGAAGTAGGGAGACATTGGGCGGCGAGGATGTAATAGATCAATATGCTCAAGCAAGCGGCGGCGGTGAAGACGGGCGTGCCATCAGTGCGGGTGGCGTGGCGCAGCGAGCTGTAAAGCGACGTGCGGCCTTGTTCAGTAGAACCTTCGCCCACGCCGTAGACAACGGCCAGCGTGGAAACGATGACCTCGCGCGCGGCGAATGAACTGATGATGCCAATGCCGATTTGCCAGTCAAACCCCAACGGCCTGATCACGGGTTCAATGATGTGGCCAATCCGGCCGGCGAAAGAGTGTTGCAGTGAATTTTGCGCCGTCAGGCGGCCGGCTGCGAGACGGAGTTCACCAGCCCGCTTTGCGTCGCCGGATTCTTCGACCTGAATGGCCTGCGTGGTCAGGGTGGCGGCGCCGGCGGGTGGGGTGGATTTGGGATAATGCGACAGCGTCCAGAGGAGCAGTGAAATCACCAATATGGTGGTGCCGGCCTGTTTTATAAAAATCTTGGCGCGGTCAGCGGTTTGGAGGAGGGCGGTGCGCAGACCAGGCAGGCGATACGGTGGCAATTCAATCACCAGCGGCCTGCTGCCTCCGGGCAGAATCGTGCGCTGGAAAATCATGGCGGTAATCACGGCGAAAATAATACCCGTCGCGTAAGCGCCGGTAAAAACCAGCGCGGCTTTGAGCGGCGATTGGGGAAAGAGCAGCGCCGTGACCATCGCATAAACAGGAATGCGCGCGGAGCAAGTCATCAGCGGCGCAATCAGGATGGTGACCAGCCGGTCACGCGGGTTTTCGATCACGCGGGCGGACATAATGGCAGGGATGGCGCAGGCGTGGGCGGAAAGCAACGGCATGAACGCCTTGCCGGGCAGGCCCAGCCGGCGCATGACCTTGTCCATCACAAACGCGGCGCGCGACAGATACCCGGTGTCTTCCAGCAGTGAAAGCGCGAAAAACAAAATGCAGATTTGCGGCAGGAACACGAGTATGCCACCAACGCCGCCAATAACGCCGTTGACCAGCAGGCTCTGTAAATCGCTTTCCATGACATGCGCCGCAACCCATGCGCCAACGTTGGTAAAGAGATGGTCTATGAGGTCCATTGGAATTTTTGCGGCCCAGAAAATCAAGGCGAAGACCGATAGCATGACGCCGGCAAAAATGGCCATGCCGGCAATCGGATGCGTCAGGATTTCATCCAGTTTCTCGGTGTGCTGCGAGCGGCGGGCGGCGGCGGCGTTCATCACCTTGGCCGAAACAGATTCAGTCCACTCGTAACGGGCCTGATAGGGACATCCGCTGCACATGGCGCAATTGGGTTTGCAATGGGCGACGGCCTCCGGCATTGCACCGGCGGCGAGGCGTCCGATTTCATACCGAAGATTGTCAATGCCCTTCCCTGAGCGCGCGGAAACCGGCACAACGGCGCAGCCGAGTTCGGAGCGGAGTTTTTCGACGTCAATGTGAATGCCCTCGCGCCCGGCCATGTCCATCATGTTCAGCGCAATGATGACGGGGCAATCAAGTTCAAGGACTTGGCTGGCAAGAAAAAGATTCCGCTCGAGATTCGTCGCGTCCACAACAACCAGCGCGGCGTCCGGGGCGGCATGCTTCGCAAGGCGACCGCGCAGGGCGTCGCTTGCCATTTTTTCCTCCGGCGAGGAGCTTTCCAGGCCGTAAAGTCCGGGCAAATCCACTATAACGACCTGCCGCTGTCCGATTTGCACCCTGCCAACCCTGCGTTCGATGGTGGTGCCGGGAAAATTGGCGGTTTTGGCGCGCAATCCCGTCAGCGCGTTGAAAAGCGTGGTCTTGCCCGCGTTGGGATTTCCAACCAGTGCAAGCGTGAAGGCGCGATGCGGATTTTGAGCCGGTGAAGGTGATAATCCGGCTTTTGTTCCTGCGGGGCCTTTCATTTGAGAGCTTGTTTCCGCATTGCGCAATGGCTTGTAGTGCAAACCTCAAGCCACACGCGTGCGGCGAGTGAGGCTGACACGCCCAAACGTGAACCAAAAACACGGATGATGAGTGGATCGCCATTCTTGACGACTTCAATCCGCCGCCCAACACACACACCCAACATCTTAAGCCGCTGAATATCTTCGCCCTCAGTTTCGATGCGGCGAACAATGGCACATTTTCGCGGTGGCAGCTCACTCAACCGCACCTCTTGTGGGGTTATGTCCACATTCGCTTCCATTGCAGAGGAAATATGGAGTGTTTTTATCTGAATATCCAACCACATCTTGATATTCGTTGGTTAATGTTTAGTGAAGCCGTCCTTAAAAGGTTGGGGGTGCCGCGATTTTTAGTCAGAGGTTTTTCTCTCCTCAATAACAAGCTAATAAGTCGCTAATTCTTTGTGAAGCCCTTGTGAAATTTGTGAACTACTCCCACTCTTTTGAAAGCCTGATTTTCTTTTCCTACTTTCCGGTCTCCTTTTTGCTTTGCAATTCACCGTGGCAGCCTTGACACTTGTAGTTATTTGCTTTATTCACAGCCCTTAATAATAAGAGTATTTTGTAAGAAAGAAGATATTATAAACCGCTTATGAATCTGATTATTTCCAAAGAACAAATTCTGAACGGTCTCCAATCAGTCCAAAACGTGGTCAGCACACGGAGTACCCTTCCAATCCTCTCAAACGTTCTCCTGCGCGCTGAAAGTGACCGGCTTGAGTTTATGGCGACTGACTTGGATGTGACAATTGTTTGCTCTGTTGAAGCCAAGGTGAAAAAAGCCGGAGCCTCCACAGTGCCTGTGAAAAAACTCTTTGGAATCGTCCGGGAGTTGAATGGTGGAGAGATTGAAATTGAAGTGGACGAGAAAAACGCCTGCATTATCCGCAGTGGCGCGTCACTTTACAAAATTCACGGCTTGAGCGCGGATGAATTCCCTCCGTTGCCCAAGTTCAAAGACGACAAAAAAATCACAATTTCCCAGGAGACCGCCAGGGCGATGTTGGGCAGAACGTCTTTTGCCATCTCCACGGATGAATCGCGTTATGTGCTCAACGGCGTTTTTGTCAGCCTCAAGGACCATAAAATGACGGTTGTCGCAACGGATGGACGCCGGCTGGCGCTGGCGGATGAAGAGGTGGAAATTTCAGAAAAAAGCCAGGGCGAATTCATCGTGCCGGCCAAGGCGGTGAACGAACTAAACCGTCTTCTGCAGGAAAAAGGCGACCTGGAGGTCAAGTTCAGCGAAAATCAGGCCGCGTTTAAACTGAAGGACGACAAGGGGTCCTCCATTCTTATCATCACCAAGCTGATTGAAGGCAACTATCCAAATTACCGGCAGGTCATTCCCGCTGAAACCAAGGAACGCGTGCCGCTGGCTCGTGAAGAATTCCTGCACGCCCTCCGCCGCGCGGAAATCATGACCAGCGAGAAGGCTAATTCCGTCAAGTTGACCTTCGGCAAAAACAACCTCGCCATTACCGCGAATTCCCCCGAGGTCGGAGAGGCCCGCGAAAGCCTCGCGGTAAATTACAAAGGCAAGGAGATTGCCATCGCCTTCAATCCAAAATATCTCATCGATCCGCTCAATGCGTTGACGGAAGATGAAGTGTTCTTCGAACTGATTGACGAATTAAGTCCGGGAGTCATCAAAGTCAACGGCCCATTCCTCTACGTCGTCATGCCGATGCGGTTGAGTTAAATCTTCAGCGGCAGGGTGGGAGAAAAATCAGGCCCGATGTTCTTTAATCACTTGTAGAATATCCACAACTACTCACAACTTCGGTTTAGCACCCAGATTGCTCTTACAGAGGACGCGACCGGAGGCCTGCTGTTGAAATTAAACGCTAGACGTGAATTATTTGACAATCCAACTTGTAAACAAAAGCATTCAATACACCTTTTATGACAAAGAATCTGACCCCACCCAAATTTTCGTCCGCTCTGGCGGTCGTGGTGGCAATTGTGGTCGCCATGACCGGCACGACCGGTTGCGTGACGACCGGAATGGCGCCGCGGGTGGAATCGAACGCATCTATTCGGACAATCGCCGCGGATGCGAACACCGTCCAAGGGCTGCTGAACACTTCATTCAAGGAGTGCATTGGTGCCGGTCGGGCCAATGAAGGCCTGCGCGCGGATTGGCAGGATCAATTGCGCGAGACGAGGCGCGAATGCGGCTTCAAATACATCCGCATGCACGGATTGCTCACCGACGACATGGGTGTTTACAAGGAAGACGCGCATGGCAATCCCATCTATAACTGGCAATACATTGACCGGCTTTATGACTTCCTGTTGAGCATTGATATCAAACCGTTTGTCGAACTTTCGTTCATGCCCCAGAACCTGGCCAGCGGCAGCAAAACCATTTTCTGGTGGAAGGGCAACGTCACGCCACCAAAATCGTATGACAAATGGGCCGACCTGATCCGCCATCTGGCCAGCCACTTTCAAGAGCGATACGGACATGACGAGGTGAAAACCTGGTATTTTGAGGTTTGGAATGAACCCGATTTGCATGATGGTTTCTGGACCGGCACACGGGAGGATTATTTTAAGTTGTATGCCGTCACGGCCAAGGCCGTCAAAAGCGTCTCGCCGGATTTTCGCGTGGGCGGCCCGGCTACGGCCATGGGCCAGTGGGATTCGTCGTTCATCAGCTATTGTTACAGCAACAACGTGCCGCTCGACTTCGTTTCCACCCACGCCTATGGCGTCAGGGAGGGATATTTGGATGAAACCGGCCAGCACGGAACGGTTATTGATTCCAATCCAAAGTCGGTCATTGACCGGATGGTCGGCGAGCGGCAGATGATGGATCATTCTTCGATGCCCAAGCTGCCGCTGCATTTCACCGAATGGAGTTCGGCCTACACGCCCACCGATTTCATGCACGACACCTACCAGCAGGCGGCCTTCATCTTGAGCAAAGTCAAGGGCGCCTACCGATCCGTGGACTCGATGTCTTACTGGGTGTTCACTGATATTTTTGAGGAAAACGGACCACGAATGACTCCGTTTCACGGCGGCTTCGGCCTGATCAATTACCAGGATCTGAAAAAACCCGCCTTCTACGCGTTCAAATTCCTCAACGAACTGGGGCCATCCGAATTGGCCAATGCCGATCCGGCTTCCTGGGTGTGCAAAGGCCGGGACAATTCCGTCCAAGCCTTGTTTTGGGACTACACCCCCATCGTGCCGCCGGCGGGAATGAACGACCAGCAGTTCTATCAACATGAAATTCCGGCCAGGGAGATCGGCCGGGTGGTGCTCAGCATAACCAACCTTCCCGCCGGAGCCTACACCCTGGAGATTTATCAGACCGGCTATCGCGCCAACGACGTTTTCACCGGTTATATTGACCTCGGCTCGCCGTCGCAATTGACGCCGGCTCAAGTCGGAATTCTGCGCGAACAAAGCAAGGGCGACCCTCAATTGGTGGAAACCACCCAGATTGAAACCGGCAGACCCTTTATTCGCACCTTTCCGTTGCGGCAGAATGACATTTATTTTGTCAAAATCCTGCCGTTGGAGGTCAAGTAGACCGTTCTTTAATCGCCTGTAAAATACCGGCAATCGCTTCGCCTTTCGGCTTTGCGCCGAGATTGCCTTTGCTGTGGACACGAACTGAAACGGCTCCGGCGTCCATGTCGCGACCGCCGATCACGAGCATGGTGTGAACCTTCGCTTCTTCGGCGCGCTGAATCTTGCCGTTGATTTTATCTGTGCCGTAATCACCTTCGGCGCGGACCATGTTGCTGCGCAGCTCAGCCACGACCTTCTTCGCGTAATCCACCAACGGCGTTTCTTCGCCGATGGTCAGCACGCGCACCTGCTCGGGCGCGAGCCAGAGCGGGAAATTGCCAGCGTAATGCTCAACGAGAAAGCCGATGAAGCGTTCGTGTGTGCCCAGCGGCGCGCGATGGATGCACAGCGGCGTCTTGTCCGTGTTGTCCTTGTCGCGATAGACCAGGCCGAACCTGGCGGGCACGGCGAAATCCACCTGATTGGTCGCCAGCGTGAATTCGCGGCCAATGACGCTCCAGACCTGCACGTCAATCTTCGGACCGTAAAACGCCGCTTCGTTCGGCACTTCCACGAAATTAATTTTCGATTCCACGAGTACGCGCCGCACCATATCCTCGGTCTGCTTCCAGAGCGCGGGTTCATTGACGTATTTCTTGCCCATGCCATCCGGCGCAGAGGTGCTGAAACGCATCTGATACTTCTCAATGCCAAAAATCTTGAAATATTTCAGATACATCTCGTTGACGGCATTAAACTCGGCGGCGAACTGCTCGGCGGTGCAATAGATGTGCGCATCGTTCATGTTGAGCGAGCGGACGCGCATGAGGCCGAACAACTCGCCCGACTGCTCGTAGCGATAGCAAGTGCCGTATTCGGCCAATCGCAGAGGTAGGTGGCGGTAACTGCGCGGCTCCGCCGCAAAAATGCGGTGATGATGCGGGCAGTTCATGGCTTTGAGGTAGTAGCGGCTTCCTAAAGTCTGAGGTTGGTTCTGCAACTCTTCACGCCTCAACATCAACTGCGAATGCTCCTCGCCGTCCGGATCTCTTTCACGAGATTTCTCCAACAACTCTGCATTTACGTTTATCGCGGCGCGAAGTGACTCTTTCCGTTTTTTGTCTTCTTCTAGCATTTCCATCGGCGGAAACATGGACTCCGCGTAATAAGGCAGATGGCCGGAGGTTTTATACATTTTCTCCCGCGCAATGTGTGGCGTCTTTACCAGCACGTAACCGGCAGCAAATTCCGTTTCCTTTGCCAGCTTTTCCAGTTCTTCACAAATCGCCGTGCCTTTCGGCAACCAGAGCGGCAGGCCGGGCCCGACATATTCGGTGTCAATCGTGAACAGGCCCATTTCTTGTCCGATCTTGCGATGATCGCGTTTCTTGGCCTCTTCAATCATCTTGAAATACTCTTCGAGCTGGGTTTTGTTCTTGAATGCGGTGCCGTAAATGCGCTGGAGCTGCGGGTTCTTCTCGTCGCCCTTGTAATAGGCGCTGGCCACCGTGGTGAGCTTGAACGCGCCGATGTTGCCGGTGCGCATCACGTGCTGCGGGCTCCATTCGCAAAGGTCAATGAAGTCGCCGTTCTTGCAATAGGTGATCCGTTCACCTTCGGGAATGCTTTCGAGATTGCCAATTTTAAATTTGCTCGGATTGCCCGGACGCTCGACGAGACCACCCAAACGTCCGCTTTGCGCGTCCTTCATCGCCTGCTCGCGTGTGACGACGACTTTCTCGAATGTGTGATTCGCTTTGATTTCCTTTTTCATCTCGGCCTCGATTGCCGGGAAATCCTCGGGCGAGATGCGGTGTGACAGTTCGACGTCGTAGTAAAAACCGTTTTCCACCGCCGGGCCGGAGGCGAACTGAGCATCGGGCCAGAGCCGCAGGATGGCGGTGGCCATGACATGGGCGGCGGAGTGCCGGATGCGCTCCAGTTCGGTCATTTTCGCGCCTTCATCAAGAGCTTTGCGTTCATTCATAAAATCAACCACAGAGACGCCGAGGCGCAGAGGATAAAATCCTTTTTAAAAATTTGAAACCACAAAGATACGGCGCAAACGGAGAGAATTTACTTTTAACCTTTTGTTTTCCCGGCGTCTCCGCGCCTCTGCGGTTAAGATTTTTTACTTGGCGGTTTTCCAAATCGTGAGCAGCGCGCCAAAACCAAGCACCAGCAACCCGCTTACGGCGATGGCGCCGCTGTTGGCGAATTGCGGCATGAACTGCAACGACGCCGCGCCCAGCGCCGGGCCAATGAAGTTGCCGACGCCGATGGCGGCTTCGTGGATGCCGCCGTGTTCGCCTTTTGCCTCACTCGCGTCCATCGAATAGAAAAGCGACGAGTAATAAATCAGCCCAATCGCGACACCGAAGAAAACCTGTGCCAGCAACAGCACGGCGAGATGTGGAACGATAAGAATCGCCGCGAATGAAACGATGAGTGTTGCAAACGCTGTTACCAGCCAGCGGAAGCGGTAATGCCAGTCCGTCCAGTGCCATAGCACAGCGAATGTGCCAAGCCGCACAAAACACCACAATGAGCACGCGAATCCTGCGAACATGGGTGAGAGTTGGAAATGCGCCGCCACGGTGGGCAGCATGGGGATGAACGTGTTGATGGCGATGTAGGCGAAAGGGTTCGCCAGCCATGCCATGCGCAGAAACGCCTTGGTTTTGGCCGGTGAAGGCCGGTGCGGGTCGGGCGGCAGCGCTGCAACGGCGGGCTGGCCGGCGGCGGCGCGGTCAACGCCAACGGCATGTTTTTCCAGCCAGAGCACAACAACCAGTTCAGCGACGAAGATGACCAGTGGCAGGAGAAAAAGGGTTTTAAACCCGAATTTTTCCACGAGTGTGCCGCCGCCAAAAAGTGCCAGCGCGTTCGTTCCCGCCCAGACGACATTGTAAGTGCCGACCATGCGCGGCAGGCCCGTGGTGTCTTCACCTTCGCTCACGAGCGCCTCGATGGTCGGCCAGAGGAAACACAAGCCGGTGGACAGCAACACGGTGTCCATCACGGTGGCGAGGACGGAATGGAGCATCGAGCCGATGGCCAGCGCAAAAATCATCACGCTTAAACCAAGTTTGAGCGCGTTGAAATAGCCGCACCGTTGCGCGAACCGCCCGGCCTGCCATGAGAAGAAAAAGTAGACAAGGCCGTTCAGCGCGGCAAAGGCGAGATTGTCCTTGCCGGTGAAGCCGAACTGGTTCCGCATGAAAAAGTAGAGGTAATAAAAGTAGAATGCCGACGCGAAGGAACCCAATCCTTCGAGTGTAAAGTAGGCAAATTTAAGCCGGCGTCCTTTTTCAGTAATCATATAACCCCGAGTCGCGCATGCCGCCGAAATCGGCATAAGCGATGCGAAAAATAAACCACGAAGGCACAAGGATACGAAGAAATTTTGGAGATTCAGCTACAAAATGCAGGGCACAGGACGGGAACTAACGTTTGAAATCCGCAATTGACCGTCTAAAATCTGGAATCGAATGAAAACCGCTTATGAACTTGCGATGGAACGGCTCAATAAAACCGTGCCGACCATCAAGCTTGCCGGCGCACAAAAGAAGCAGCTTGCCGAACTGGATTCGAAATACGCCGCGAAGATTGCCGGACTCGAAATGGCGTTGAAGGATGAGATCGCCAAAAGCAGCGCGGCGGGTGACGCGGAGAAGGTTGAAACATTGCGGCAACGATGGGTTGCCGAGCGCCAGAAACTTCAGGCCGGGTTGGAAGAGGAAAAAGAGCGGGTGCGGCACGGCACGAACACCTGAATTGAACGACATTGAATCCAAGCTGGTGCGCGCGAGAGGACTTGAACCTCCAATCCTTTCGGAACCAGATCCTAAGTCTGGCGCGTCTGCCATTCCGCCACGCGCGCGACGC
>Ga0182027_10013947_pt1 | contig 11155 bp, 27 predicted proteins | sample 712E1DmetaG_FD_121300 | JGI IMG/M metagenome (GOLD analysis project Ga0182027, IMG submission 121300) | Permafrost microbial communities from Stordalen Mire, Sweden - 712E1D metaG (Illumina Assembly) | ecosystem: Environmental > Terrestrial > Soil > Wetlands > Permafrost | place: Sweden...
GCGCAAGAAGTCTCTGGGGCTAGTCAGAAGCCTGCAGGACCGCCCAGGGAGCCATTTAGAGACCTCGCGCTGCCAATTGAGGCGCAGGCTGGCAGGAACGATTATGAGAGCTGGATAGGCTTGTTCCGCTGCGATGGTCAGGATAGCCTGAATGGTCTTGCCTAGTCCCATCTCGTCTCCGATGATGACGCGTCGCTGCTGTCGTGCATAGGCAACCCCAGCCCGCTGGTATGGCAGGGGGGTCAAGCCAGGCGCGACATCAGGGATTGGTTCCATATAAGCGTCAGTGGCGTGGGATGCCTTCTCCAACTCCTTATGAGCGGTGATGAGCCTTTGAGCGTCTGCGGTGATTTGAGTGTCATTAAAGACCATAGAATCGGCTAGATGCGCATAAGAGGCAGGAATGGAGAAGTCGCCTGGGGCCAACTCCTTGACCCCAGGATATTGCAGCAGAGCACGGTAAGAGCCATTGGTGCGCAGGCGAATGTGGCCGAAGTCGTCCAGCCACATCGCACTCTTTACCATAGGTCATCAACCAGAGGGGTCGGCTGTCGTTCTAGGTAGTAGCCCAGCTCGATAGCAGCCTCTTCACGCTTGAGGGCAAGCAGGCGGTCCCGCTCGTCCATAATGTCAGCAAAGCGGTCTGACAGGGAATACCAAGAGTCGCCTGGCTTCATCACAGTCGGCTCCAATGCCTTATATGCTTCATTCAGGGCTTCCTCTTTGAGTTGCTCGTCTATCCAAGACGGCAGGGTGCGAAGTGTTTCCATATCAGTCCCTCCTACTACGGCTTGCTATGTCGAGTATGGTCAAGTCTGGTCTGGTGTCAAGCGAAGAGCCTGATGTCGGCAATACCAGATGGAGTCCCACTCGTCTGTGTTGGTAGATGGAACTATTACCCTATTGTCAGGGGCGTTCCAATAAGGAATTCCTGTTTGGGGAGACCAGACCAAAATGGCAGGTCGCCCGCACAGTCCGCATAGACAATGCCAACGTCCTCGGGGGTCCTGATAATCCGTGTCTGTTAAATGTAGGACACGGTGCTTCATAGCAATCCTCCTTCCGAGCGAAGAATCTCAACGACCTTAATCAAGGTGGGCCTACACTTGCTTGTCATCGTTTGATAGGGTCGCCAGCGTGCGTCGGCATACAAGGCCACACACATTAGACGAGCCTGACGAAGTGCTCTAAGAGCCATCTTTGCCGAAGTCATAGCTTGCTCTGGACTTACGCAGTCCATATCATAATGACAAGAATAAACGATACAGCCATTGCTGATGGACACCACATAGTCTCTCATCGAAGGTAAATCACAATAGGTTTCCACGACATTTGTAGCAGGAAGAAAGTGGGTTCCTTCCTCGGGCTTGCGACAATCAAGGTGCATGATACGCGCCATCATCATCACTTCCCTAGGACCGGTCGCCTCGGGCATTATACCCTGATGTAAGTCAGATAGAGCCAAGGAGAATTCTATTTGGAACCTCCTAGCTCTGGTCATTGCGCTCACCGCACTCTGGGCACATCCACGACGGGCTGTCGGTCGAAACCTCGCAGCCGCAATAGACGCATTTAGTGCCAGCATCATAGACTTCACTCTGGGCGAAGCGGTCGTAGTCGGACACCTCATCGTATTCTACGATGGTGTCGCCGACAAACAGGTCATCGCGGTATTCGGCTGGGTGGTCAACGTTAAAGTCTTCGTCGAAAGCAGGTAGTCCCATTGTTAGTCCTCCTTCTTAGTTCATTAGTCCCTTAGATTGCCCTGGCTGGGCAAAAGGGTTGGCAGACGACATCTCCGAAGCCATACGCTTTCCTATGATGCGCTGATAGACACGGTTGATGGCGTCTTTGTCTAAGCCGCCTTTGTCGGCTATCTCCACAGCACAGTGGTAAGCTTGATGGAACGCCTCATCATCGCTATACCCTAGACCACGAGCCAAGGTATAAGCATACTTGATAACACGCACGGCGTCCATCTCATTTTTGATTTCTTGTTCATCAGTCTCATTATTCATAGTGCCTCCTTCCTTATACACCTATCTGGGTTGGTCGGTCGTGATACTGCGGAACGAAGCAGAAGGATTTCAGCTCCTCGTGGAGCGGACCGTGGCGCTCTACGGCATAATCGCACTCGTTGCAGGTGTAGTAGTCAATGTTGTCATCTAGGCAGTGGTCGTCCTCGACCCAACCCTCTTCGGTTAGGGTGTAGTAATACTGGGCAGTCTCATACTGCTCTTCCAGATGCCAGTTCTGGCTATTGCACTCTGGGCAGAAAGGAATATCACTAGCCATAGTTAGTCCTCCTTATGATACGGTGAAGGTAAGCTCTTTGCCGATATTCAGGCCGTGGGTAATCCAGCAGGTCGCAAACCACGATGACGACTTGCCGCCCGAGGGGGTCTCAAAGTTGATACGATGGTCTATGAAGATAATCTCAATGCCGTGCTCGGCGAACATTGCTTGCCGCTTCTTGGTCTCCAAGGTGGTCAAGGGAACCAGGAAGGCGAAAGGCTTGCCAAGGGCAAAGGCTCGCTCAAAGAACTCATTCTTAAGCGTATAGGGTGGATTGGTGATAATGGCGTCGCAGATTGGGGCTGGTGCTTGTCCTAGGAAGTCTCTCTTTACTCCTACAATCCCCTTTTCTCCGACAAACTTGTCTGACGCTATGACTGCATATCGGTGTTCTCGTAGGGTGTTGGCAATGTTGCCCTTGCCACAGGCCGGTTCCCAGATAATCCAGTCGCTAGGTATATAGGGCATCAGCACATCAAGCGCACTGGCCGGAGTCTGATAGTCATCAGGCGAAGTGGCGCGAGAGGGGATTTTCTTAGCCATTGTATTCACCCCTTCCATAAGTGCTGTCGTTGATAGCTACACCATAAGTAGCCCGATAGTCATCAGGCATACACCTTACGATAGGAGTGCGGGCACAGAGCTTGCAAGATTGCCGGTCATTAGCCACAAAGGGGCCAAACTCGGAAGCAGACCAACTTCTTAGAGACTGACGCTTGCCACAGGCAGATGTGCGTGAAAGCGTGTTATTGCTCTCATACTCACGAAAGGCGTGTAGAATAGCAGACCAATACATAATGTCCCTCCTATGCTGCGGTGTGTGAGAGCCGGACCGTGGCTACTACACGGCGGCCCGGCTCCCTCATATCTTCGGCGGCCTACCGCCATTGTTAAGCGAAAGTCCAGCCCCGTAGGGGCTTATTTGGCCGGGGTCCAGTCGTTGCCCCAGATACTAGCGGTCCAGAACAGGGCCTCATCGTTGGCGACATTGCGCTTCTCTACATTGACATCATAGACGGCTTGGGCCAGCAGCTCAATGTCTTGGAAGAGATGGGCGCAGATGTCGACGTTCATATCCTTGACACGCTCAACGAGGGCTTCACGGATACGGTCGTAGTCATATTTCTCCCAACCATAGGCCCACTCTTTTATTGAGAGCGAACCGAGCAGAGAGGCGGTTAGATGCGGTTTGGCTGGCATATAGTAGGCCGCCGCCGATTGGCTGTCGACATAGAGGATAACCCCCTCTAAGTTAAGCCAGTCGCCGTTGCCCTGGCACGGCTCATCGCTAGGCTCAAAAAAGTCTCGCTCACAAGCAATCTCACTCATAGTTAGTCCTCCTTATGCTAGATGGTAATCCAGATGTCAGGGCCATAGTATCTGTCTAGGATAAAGCCACCCGAGCAGGGGCACATAGTGCATCCAGCGTGGCAGTTCCAGCTTATTGTTTTCGGCTCAATGCCGTGGTCCAGAAGAGCTTGACGCACCACAGGCTTCCAGTCCTGCCAAGGGCGGTTATGGCGGTTGATAAGATGGTCCATCACACTCTCGTTCTGCGAGGGCGAGACATAGACACGGGTCTGGCCGACCTTACCGGCGTTGCGGGTGGTGCGGTCAGTAATCTCAAACTTCTCGTAGGTCATCGTATCCTCCTTAGCTATTAGGGCCGTCGTTTAGGCTAGGTCCCTCAAACAACTCTTGATTGTCTTGTAGGTTATAGCCGCAACTGGTGCATTCAATAGTATTCACACGGTCAGTCTCCAAACAGTCCTCTACGCTCAACTCCTTATAGGAGCCGTCCTTGGTGTCAAAGACATAAGAGATGGCACACAGGCTGTTCTCATCAACCGTCCAGCGGGTAGATTGGCACTTGGGGCAACGCTTGTAGGTCTTATACTTGTTGCTAGACATTGTTAGTCCTCCTTAGCTAGATATTCTTTGGCGATATGGCACATAGACCAGAGCATATCACCGTCCATCTGGCGCACTGTCCCGTGGGTCAGGTTCCACAGAGCCGACTCAATGGCCTTGGTGATAAGCCCCGAGTCGCCACCAGCGACTCGTCCCCTCATTACATAAGAGGAGATTTCATAGCATTCCAACATAGACAGACCTGTGCCGTGAAAGGACACCTTACTGGCAGCCTCAAAGACATCATCAGAGTTCTCATAGATGTAATCGGCCATAGCAAATAACCCTCCTATATTGCGGTGCGGTGGCCGGAGCTGCTTGCCCCGTCCCTAAAAGCCTCGGCGGAACCTGCCCCGCCGTCAAGCGAAGTTTTCAGCCCCTTATAGGGGCTGTCTGGCGCGGCGCAGGTCGGCCTCAATCCTTTCTCTATAATGTTCTGCGGCATATTTGTCGTCATCGTCCCAGTCTTCATCATAGTAGCCTAAGTCTATGTTTAGCTGGACCATCTCTACCCGACTCTCAATCCGGGCTTGTATCTCACAAGGCTCACATAGATAGTCCCAGTCATTGTCAGGTAGAAACTCGGCCTTGCACTCATCGCAGGTCCGAAGATGTCGGTTCATTGTATCCTCCTATCCTAGTAAGAATGTATCGGCTTGGTTCCAGTCAATCACGCCAAACCTGTCAAAGCACTCGCCACGCTCTTGTAGCTCTTCGGTGTGATACTCGGTGCGGTCGTCCAAGAATAAATCCCGTAGTTCGTGTAGTTGCTTATAGCACAGAGCTTCCAGAGGGGCTTCTAGGGGCGAAAGGTCATACTCCTCGTTCCAAGCCTCCTCACCAAACTCCAAGACTAGCTTATGATAGCGGGTCTCTACCTTGCTCACAGATAGACCATACTTGCGGGTCAGGCGGCCCAAGTCAGAGAGCCAGGGCACTCCGGCAGCGGCAAACAGTTTCTCCGGTTCATCTAACGCAATAGAGCGAGGGTCAGGCTTAAAGTCCTCGCCCTGGCAAAACATCGGACCATAGAGATAGTTGCCATACTTGTTTGATTGGAAGATAAATCCCAGAGCTTCCCATTCAGGGTCAAAGTCGTTCTCAAAGAGACATTGTAAGTCCCACTCGGAGTCGCTCTCTTGCCATTTTTCCTCTTCATCTGCCAGAGCCTTAGCCTTGGCCTCATCGTCCAGCTCATCAAAGCTGAACCACTTGACTTCGGTAGTGTGCATTTAGCCCTCCAATCCATCAACAGAGTTGTCGACATTGTTGTAGATGTCGCCATAGAGTCTGTCCAAGAGGCGGTTGATTTGAGACATAGTATCATTCCATATCTCATCGGCTGGGCCACCTTCGGTGGGTAGTAGTTGTTCTATCTCTTCTGTGGTCGTGTCAAAGCGAGTCATCAGCCTATCAACGGCCCGTAGATAGATAGCCTTCTCTAATAGAACCTTGCGATTGACGCCATCAGGCAGGTCATAGTCCAGGTCGGTCAAGGGGCCTTCGGCCCCATCGGTCAGGGCCATATCAGACAGTTGGTTGACATCATAGCTGTTTAGCAGCTCATCAAGCAGCTCATCAAGCTCTTCGGGGGTCTTCGGTGCAGTCATATCAAATCCTCCTATATATTATATGATACGGTGAGCGGTGAGGGGAGCTGGGGCGGCCACCGCTAGCCGCCCCAGCTCCCTAGGAGATTACATCTTGTTATAAGCGTCAAACCAAGGACCATAGAGGCGGGTGCGACGCTTGTTTTCTGCCTTGGTGCAGGTGCTGGAAGAAGTCTCGGGATTGCCACACCAAGCCTGTGCCTCTTCTAGATATAGACCAGTCTTGATAGCCCGATGATAGCCAGGGCGGTTAAAGTAAAGACGCTCAATCTTGTATAACATCTAGAACCCTCCTATGTGCGGTGTTGCGCTAAGCGGTGCGGCGAGCCACTTGGCCCGTCGCTGGAAATCCTCGGCGGCCATTGTCCAGCCGTCAAGCGAAGTTTTCAGCCCCTATAAGGGGCTGGTTGCGGCGTCGTTTTGGCCGCCTCATATCTATTAGTGCCAACATCAAAGGAAGTCCAATGACAAGAGCTATATAAGTTTCTGCCACAGAAACAATAAGGCTGCCAGATTGACGATTGACTAGACCAATGCATTATGTTTGGGTTATAAGGGTAATCCGATAGGTCAATCCCTTCCAAGCGACCAAATAAGAGCCGTGCAGATTCGTCCATAGCCATTATAGCACCTCCTATTAGTAGATACCACCAATAACCTTACGCACAATGCCCCGACGGTCGTGGCGGCAGTTATAAGCTGCCTCTTTTGTTCTATGGCTAATCATACAGCGACGCACTCCACCATCGCCGCGCTCCATCTGGATATGATACCAATAGACCCGAATGCGAAACTCTGTATCATTATTCCGGTAAGACATATTACCCTCCTTAGAAACTAATGCGAATGGGGCGATTGGCTAGGGCGTCAGAGCATTTATCGGCCCATTCTACTAGATGAGACCATTCGTGGGCTTCCCACCCCTCTGGGTCGGATTTGGTGAGCTGTTCGGCCACCAATCGCGCCTTATTTATCTTCTCTGGGTCAATGGTCATTCGGCTGGCGTCCCTTGATATATCTATGGCTAGTTTTTCCTCTATACAAGAGAAACCACACCATCTTGCAGCGATGTCATTCAACATCACAAAGGTCCAACGATTATCAGACATTAGATAACCTCCTATATATCTAAGCGGTGATAAGACCGGCATAACCCTTACGAAGTCTTACACGGTCATTGAGTCCAAGTAGCATTAGAAGGCTATTGCAGCCATTCTCATCGCTAAGGCTCATTGTCTGGGCCAGGTAAGAGACCGCATTGCTATCAACCGAGAGAATACGAGTCTCATAGTGATATAGACTAGTCTCATTACCACTGATGGACACCTTCCAAGTGCCACAGATACCACCAACCATTGAGAACTTGCCATAGGCCCTATCAAGAGCCGTAGAGATGTTGTTTTGAGGTAGTGCAGCCATAGTAAATAAACCCTCCTATATATCTGTGCGGTGTGTAGCGGTGCGGCTTGACTTGGGCCGTCCCTCAAAGCCTCGGCGGAAGGGCGACCCAAGTCAAGCGGCGGATTTAGCCCTTAAGGGCTATTGCTGCGGCGGCAAAGTCGTGAGCCACTCTATCACAGGTCAATGCGATATTAGTCCCCTTTCGTGCTTGTAGATATTCCATCTGCCAGAATAGGTAGTTTTCTAAGGCTCTATCATATGCCCTAGTCCCTTGACGGTCAGATAGGTTCATCACTTCGGTCTCATAGCGGTGCAGGTTCTTGATACAATAGCTTGCCGACATCATCAGAGTATCCCTTTCCTAGTTATTGTTGAGGATAAGATTAGAAGACATCTTCACAGTCCTAGACAGGTTGTTAATCCCTCTCTTATCACCGTGCTTAACTGCCATACTTGCTCTCTTAGCATTACGATTAGCGACCTTGATAAGCTTGCTGGTCTGCATTAGAATGCTCCTTCTGTGCTTGTATCGTAGCTTGCTTCCACATCATCAGTTATCTAAAAGAATACTCGTTCTCTTTGCACCTCCGTGGGCTGGTCGGCTCGTTGGCCGTCTCCGTCAAGCTTCGTCGGTGGTTGTCGGTTGTCAAGCGGGCCATTTCACCCTTACTTCGTAAGGGTGCCGTTTGCGGCGAACTAGCTGACCCTAACATATGCCACCCCATCAACTCTGTGCAGAGCCTTCTGTATCAAGTCTTCTCTATCTCGTAGAATATTCTTACGCCAAGCCGTATCTATACTACGAGTAGCAATTACTAGATTAGTGCCAATTACCCTCTCTTCGTCTCTAAGATGGTCGTAGTAGGTAATCATTTCTAGGGTTTCCTTACCCAGTTGATTACAATACTCTCTTAACTCTTCTTTACGCTCCTTAAGTCTCTCTATATAGGCGGCGGCTTGCTCTGTCCGCTCGTCCTCGTTCAGCGTCCAAGTATCCTGTGCATCATCTAAGATACGACCTAAGTTATATAGGTCATCACAGGATTGCTTTTGCCAAGCGCTCTTGATTGCATGCTCTTCTATCATACGCTCTAACTCTTGGTTAATCTTCTCTAATGCAGCGTGATAAGAGGCAATCTCTTGCTCATTAGCCTTGACTTCTTCTTCCCAATATCCTATCTTCTCTTGTGCTTTCTTACATACATAGTTGATGTATCTATTAGCAACGGCTTGACTAATGGCGTGGAACTTCATCGTGGGCTTCCTTTCTTGGTAGTGTCCCCCTTAAGGGGGACACTACCAACTTGGTCTTACAGGTCAAACAGGACCGTTTCGGCAACTTGCCCCTTCGGGGCAAGCTCGGGGTGAGAGGCTAGGTATTGGCCCTTAAGGGCCAAGTGCTTGGCGTCCAGCGTCGCCTCGTCAGCGGCAAGCAACTCTCGGTAAGTCTTAGGCTTAGTAGTCTTAACTACTAGGTAAGTAGGAGCTAGTATGTCTTCTAGGGAAGGCATAAGAGCAGGGTAGTTAGCTACTATCTCTTGCTTGTTATCGCACTTAGAATAAGTGCAGTATGGTGTAAGTGTTGCATGAGAGTGGCTAACTCGGCTGCCCCGAGGCTGCTTCCAAGGGGTAAGCCCCTTAAGGGGCTTACCGGTCATCATAGCGGCGATTCCGGCCTCGTCCCTAGCTAAGAGGTCCTCATATGACAGGATAGATGGGGTTGACATATCTTCCTCCATATCATCATAACTATCTAGGTCCATATCTTCGTAGCTAAGAGAGGCTACATCTACCATCTCACTAAGAGAGAACTGTTCCATCGTAGAACTCCTAGAACTTCGGCGGCTTGGTTGGCTTGCTGCGTTTCCTTGGCCGCTGAGGTGATTGTCGGCGGTAGTCGGCGGCTGTCAAGTTTCGTCGCCTAGCTACGCTAGAAGGGGTCCGGGGACCCCGTTTTCGGGCGTTCGCCGGGGCACTACTATCCCCACAGCCACCGGGCAGAAACAAAAAGACTTCCTCCCGTGTCCAGTCCTCCCCGTCCGCCGTCACCCTCCGTCTGCCCCACGTTCGCTTTGTGCTAAGCGGTCTTAAAGCCCACCGCCGTTCGCTTCGAATGAGCAAAGTAGACCAGAGGGCGTCTAAACCTGTATACAGTTCGCCTCGGGTGCTTCGACCACACGCGAACGACCCTCATTAGGTGGTGAGGCGACGTTTTGAAGATGTCTGTGCGTTTAAGACCGCTTTCGGTTGACTGTATGGTCTTTATAGTTTAGAGTAGAGGGGTCTACGGAGTACAGCCTGGGTGCGGATGCGAGTTCGCACAGTCTGGTGAGAGAGGAGACATGAGGTTATCCCCTGCGCCTTCATCGGAAGCAGTCATGTAGCCGAAGTACTGGAGTCCGGGTAGTCGGGCACAGTCGTCCTCTTCGTTGGATAACGTAGCTCAAGTGCAGAGCACCGGCGATGGCCGGAGGTTGTTCGTCTTGCAGCGAACCGTCAACGCCGGACCCCCAGGGCGTAACTGGGGGTATACTTTTGATTATTTTCTAGTTTCACTTGACAAGATGATACATTACCCTATGGTTGATAGGCCATCAGTATTTGTAACTGACTAGGACATATGGCTCACGGGCCATAACCAAGAAAGAACAAGCTGAAAGTTTAGAGGTCATTAAGCTTCATCTGAGCAACGTTGAACTGTTAAAGCTGAAAGTTGCGTCAAATCCACCCCCTGTACAAGCCAGTCGGGAGACCGATTGGACACCCTTCTTCGAACGGGTGCTCTCGTGGCGGTGGCTGCAGTTTGGAGCACGGGTTACTCCCCAAATAGTATAGGAGGGATAAGATGTCCGATTACAAGAGGCCACTTACTTATGCCAAGTCTCACAAAGGGGCTATCACTGAACTAGACCTAGAGGGTGCTAGTCTCCGTTGGTGTCCAACCAGCGATTCTTTTGAAGTCAGGGTTCCTTATGGTAAGCCAGGTAATGAGAAATATCTCCTGGTGGATCTAGAAGCCGAAGACTTGAATTGGATTGTTTCTAAGGCTGGTATCAGAATAAACATCAATGGCACCGTCATTGAGCTTCCTAGGCATGATGACTAAGATGGAAAGGAATAGCGATGAGCACCGGACACGACCCATCTGACGGTCTTTGTTATTGTCCAGAGTGCCTTCACGATAGAGATTGTCCCAAGAAAGAGCGCATCAAAGACCTAGAATTCATGAATCGCCATCTAGCAGACGCTTTGGCTCACGTTATCAACGACCTAGAGGACCATCACGAGGTCTGCGAAGTGGCTAAAATAGAGGCTGAAAATGCTATTCATGAGCATATTCGAGACCAAGGAGGTAGAATATGACAACCGGACAGTGTGAGTCTCCTGAACCAATCAAACTTACGCTTGATTGTATTGAGTGGGACATGACCACCTCTTGTAGTATGAATTGCTATCGAGACTTCCGTTGTGAGGTTCTATTAGATGATGGTTTTGGTGGTAGTTTAGAAGACAAAATACACTGGGCACAACCCATCATCCCCTTTATACTGGAAGCGGCTAAACTCAACTGGGGACATCGAACCGTTGAGGTCGAAATCTTCAGTTTCCACGAGGAATCGGTTATCACTACCGAAGATGGTTTTGTCCTAGATTCTCGTCCATATCATGACCCAGAAGTTCTTATCAAAGGGAGGATTTACTATTATGACTGATAAGAAGTCCTGCCTGGCGCGCCTGCTTGAATTCAAGGAGGCGTTGGAAGCGGTGTGCCCGGAATCACCTCTAACCCAAGGACAGGGTTTTGATGCGTGTTGCACGTTTTGTCTATACTGGTCTAGTTGGGAAGTAATCCAACACCAGCCGTGGTGTCCTTATGTAGCTGCCCGTATTCTGCTGGGCGACGACCCGGCTTCGTTCGTAATCGTGAAGGAGGACTA
>Ga0182027_10013948_pt1 | contig 11154 bp, 9 predicted proteins | sample 712E1DmetaG_FD_121300 | JGI IMG/M metagenome (GOLD analysis project Ga0182027, IMG submission 121300) | Permafrost microbial communities from Stordalen Mire, Sweden - 712E1D metaG (Illumina Assembly) | ecosystem: Environmental > Terrestrial > Soil > Wetlands > Permafrost | place: Sweden...
CGCCACTTGAATGTGACTCCCTCCGCTCCCGCCGCGAGGCCGAGCTTCTCCGTGTACCAGGCGTTCAGCCGCGCCTGATCGCCGGACTTGAAGAATACACCGCCGAGGCCGATGACTCGCCCGGGGCCCTGCTCTGAGTTTGCGCCCATGCAAAACAGGATACTATGCTGAATGGCATAGGAGATGCCTTCATGAAAGGGAACCAAAAGGTAATCGCGGTACTGAACGATGGGCTCAAGGAAGAGCTGACCGCTATCAACGAGTACTTCCTGCACAGCGAAATGTGCGAGAACTGGGGCTATCCGCGGCTCCACGCCGCCGCCAAGAAGCACTCGATCGACGAGATGAAGCATGCCGAGAAACTGATTGAGCGGCTGCTGTTCCTCGATGGCGTGCCGAAGATGACCGAGACGCTCCCGTTGAATATCGGCGCCAACGTCAAGGCGCAGATGGAGAACGACCTGGCGCTCGAACTCGGCGCCGTGGCGGAATACAACGCCGCGATCAAGGTTTGCATGGAAGCCGGGGACGCCGCCTCGCGCGAGCTGTTTGAAGAGCTGCTGGCGGTTGAAGAAGGGCATGTCGACTGGCTGGAGACGCAGCTACACCAGATCGGCGAAGTGGGCATCGACCGGTACCTCTCGCAGCAGATCCGCAAGGAGGAGTAGGCCGGCCAGGGTCAGGGGCGGGCGGATTCGGCGCGCTCGCGAAGGCCGAGCATCATGCGGCGCTCCATGGTGAAGTGGATGGGCTCGAGCAGCGTGGCGGGCGTTTGGGAGCGCCAGCGGATGAGCAGCCGCGTGGTGTGGCCCGGCGCCTCCTCGAGCACGAAGGCCCAGGTGACCGGCGGGATTTGAGCGGTGGCCGCCGCGCTGCCGAGAACCAGCGCGCGGTTCTTCTCGACCAGGAGCACGGGGATGGGCGGCATCTTGGGGTGCAGGCGCACGGCATCGCCAGGTTTGACGTCCTGCCACTCCGGATGGATAGAATCCGCCGCGCTGCTGGCCGAGCTGCGCGAGCCAGGGCCAGACGCGCTCGGGCGCCGGGCAGGGTTTTGCGGGTTTCCTCGGGCGTCGCGCCCCAGCGCAGGAACCAGGGGCGGATGGCGGCGGCGTAGATCACGAGCGCAGTCAGAGAGAGAAGCAGAAACCAGAGGATCATTTTTTTGAGGCGGGGCAAGGAGCCATGATAGCCCGGCGGGCATTGTGGCGCACGCTTGTCCGGATATTATTGGCCGCGGATGAACGCGGATGAACGCGGATAGGACAAGAACATAGTTCGGCTTTTCCGATCCGCGTTCATCCGCGGCTAGAAATGTCTTTCCGTTGGCTCAGGCGGCGGTTTTGGTGGGGCGCTCGAGCCAGGAGAGGATGCGCGGCATTGCGACGAGGGCGGCCTTTTCCCCGCGCTCGATCAGCCGCTCCGCGCTGTCGAAGCCGTCCCAGCTCATGCCGCTGACGTCGGGCGCGATCACGACGTTGGAGGCGCGCCGCCACTCGGCCTCGCTCCGGCGCTGCATGATCTGGAAGCAGCGGTTGACCACCTGTAGCATGTTGCGCGGGTCGAAAGCCCCGTTCATGGGCATGCATATGGAGACTACGCGGGTGGCGCCGAGCGCGCGCACGGCCGTGGCGGGGACTTCCATGGTCATGGCGCCGTCCACCAGGTGCTGGCCCAGCCAACGTACGGACCGGAAGAGGCCGGGATAGGAACAACTGGCGCGAATCGGAAGCAGCACGTCGCCGGTATTTCGGAACACCACCGGCTGCCCGGTGCGCAGTTCCGTGGCCACTACCGCCAGCGGAATGCGCATATCCTCGAAGCGGTGCACTTTGAGCAGGCGCGTCAGGAAATCGGCCATGCGCTCGCTGCCGGCCAGGCCGAGCAGGTTCAGGCCCCATCGAGCCACATCCTTGAATTTCATGGCGCGCGCGGCCTCGGCGATCTCTTCGATGCTGGTGCCGCTGGCATAGGCGGCCGCGACGATGGCGCCCGCGCTGACGCCGGCGATTCTGGCAATGGGAATGCGGTGCTGCTCGAAAGCGCGCAGAACGCCGAGATGCGCGATGCCTCGGGCGAACCCGCCGCCCAGGGCCAGTCCGATTGCCGGGTCGCTCGGCCGGGGGCTCGCGCCAGCCCAGCGTCGAATGCCTTCCACCCAGTTGCCCATCGTGGTGCGACTCCGGTTTTCGCTCGCGAATGTTCTACTATGAGTTTGGATGCTCTCTTTTCGGCCTAAGTTTCTGGTTTTACTCCCCGTTTCTCTCGCCGTCGCGATCGCGAAAGGCGAGGATAGCCTCGCCGGGGCGGTTGAGGCGCGCCTTGCGCTGGCGCGGCTCAACGTGATCGGGAGCGTGCTCATGATCGGCGCGCATCCCGACGATGAGCAGGCCGCCACGCTGGCCTACTTTACGCGCGGCCGGTCGATGCGCGCCGCCTATCTTTCGGTGACGCGTGGAGAGGGAGGCCAGAACCTGATCGGCCCGGAGCAAGGCGACCTGCTCGGCATCATCCGCACGCAGGAGATGCTGGACGCCCGCCGCATCGATGGCGCGGAGCAATTCTTCACGCGCGCCGTCGATTTCGGATACTCGAAGACGCCGGAGGAAACGCTCTCGAAGTGGGGCCGCGAGCGCATCCTTTCCGACATTGTGTGGGTCATTCGCCGTTATCGCCCGGACGTGATCATCCTGTGCTTCTCGGGCACTTCGCGGGACGGGCATGGCCACCACCAGGCTTCGTCGATTCTGGGCAAGGAGGCGTTTACCGCCGCCGCCGACACGACGCGATTCCCGGAGCAGTTGCAGTGGGTAGAGCCGTGGCAGGCGAAGCGGCTGGTGTGGGGCGTTTGGGGCGCCGCCGACGAGCCGGGACAGGTTCATATCGACACCGGAGAATATAACCCCTTGTTGGGTTATTCCTATCTGGAAATCGCCGTGATGAGCCGCAACATGCATCGCAGCCAGGCCACGGGCGCCATCCGCCGCCGCGGGTCCTCGCCTTCTTCGTTCGTTCCCCTGGCCGGCGAGGCTGCCACGAAAGATTTGTTCGATGGCATCGACACCACCTGGGGCCGCGTGCCCGGGGGCAAGGAAGCGGGCCGGTTGCTGGCCCAGGCCGCCCGGACTTTCGACGATGAACATCCCGACCGCGTCCTGCCGCTGCTGATCAAAGCCCGCGGCCGGATCAAGGAGCTCAACAACCCTTACGCCGCCGCGAAGCTGGGCGAGGTGGGCGAGGCCATCGCCCTGGTCTCCGGAGTGTGGCTCGACGCGTCCGCGGACCGCTGGGCGGTGACACCGGGCTCCACGGTTTCGGTCCGCGTCACCGCGCTCAACCGCTCGCAGGTTCCGGTCACGCTGGCCGGGATTTCCGCGGGAGGCGCGGTGCTTTCGGATCGGGTCGCGCTCGAGTTCAACAAACCCGAGGTGCGCACCCTGAGCGTGGCCATACGGCCCGATCGCCCATACTCGCAGCCCACATGGCTGGTCAAGCCTCATGGAAACTTCTACGACACCGCCGGGCACGGCGAGGACCCGGAGAATCCACCCGTGGAGACGGCGGTCTTCGTGCTCGAGATCGGGGGCGAGAGCGTGACGCTGTTGCGGCCGGTCCAGTACCGTTACGCGGACGGTTCGCAGGGCGAACTGGTGCGGCCCCTCGCGATTGTGCCGCCGGTGGCGATGCAGTTCTCGCAGGCGGTGGTGGTGTTCCCGGATGCGAAGCCGAAGAAGCTGGAGGTGCTCGCTCAGAGCAACGTGGCCAATACCGCGGGGGAGGTTCGCCTGGCAGTGCCGGCCGGGTGGAGGGCCACTCCCGCCGCGAGGAGTTACGCCCTCGCCAATGCGGGCGACGAGGCCACGCTGGCTTTCGAGCTCACGCCCACTAACGGCCCCGCCCGCGGCGAGGTCCGCGCGGTCACGAGCATCGACGGGCGGGAGATCTCCTCGGGCATGCACGTCATCTCGTACACGCACTTCCCGCTGCAGGTTGTCTTTCCCGCGGCCGAGGCCGCGCTGGTGCGCGCGGACATAAAGATCCTGGCGAAGCGCATCGGCTATGTGATGGGCGCGGGCGACCAGGTGCCCGAGGCGCTGCGCCAGCTCGGCTGCCAGGTCACGCTGCTGGGACAGGAAGACCTCTCGACCGGGGACCTGAGCGGCTTTGACGCCATTCTCACCGGCGTGCGCGCGTACAACGTGCGCGGGGACCTGGTGGCCAACCAGAACCGGCTGCTGGAGTATGTCTCGAACGGCGGCACGCTGGTGGTGCAGTACAACGTGCTCGAGCGCAACGCCCCCCTGGGCGCGCTGGCGCGCATCGGGCCCTATCCCATCCATATCGGCCGTGACCGCGTTTCGGTGGAGGAACAGCCGGTCCTGTTCACCAATCTGGACGACCCGCTTTTGCGCACGCCGAATATTCTCACCTCAGCGGACTTCGAGGGCTGGGTGCAGGAGCGCGGGCTGTACTTCGCCAGCGACTGGGATCCGCACTACAAGACGCTGTTCGAATCGCACGATCCCGGCGAAGCGCCGCATCCGGGCGGGACCCTCTACACGCGGTACGGCAAGGGCGTGTACGTATTCACGGCGTACTCCTGGTTCCGCCAGTTGCCCGCGGGCGTGCCGGGCGCGTACCGGATTCTGGCCAACCTGCTGAGCGCGGGCAAGGCCGCTCAATGAGGTGTGAGAATGCCGCCCGATGAGCCGCCGCCCTTCCTGGGCTCGTGGGGCCGCGTCTATGCCGCCGTTCTGATCTATCTCGTTTTGCTCATCGCCGGCTTCTACGTTTTCACGCGAGTGTTCGAGCCATGAGAGCGCTCGATTGGGTGGTGCTCAGCGGCACGATCTTCTCCATCGTCGCTTATGGTTTGTACCGCGGCCGCGGCAGCAATACGGTCGATTCGTATCTGCTGGCGGGCAAGAGCATGCCGTGGTACGCCATGGCGCTCTCGATCATGGCCACGCAGGCCAGCGCGATCACGTTCATTTCGACCACCGCCCAGGGATACTCGGACGGAATCCGCTTCGTGCAATTCTACCTGGGCCTGCCCATAGCCATGGTGATCCTGGCGGCGACGGTGGTGCCGGCCTTTCACCGCGCCAATGTCTACACCGCCTATGAGTATTTGGAGCGGCGGTTTGACTCCAAGACCCGCGCGCTGGTGAGCGCGATTTTTTTGATCGAGCGCGGTCTCGCCGACGGCGTCGCGCTGTGCGCTCCCGCCATCGTGCTCACGGTGGTGCTGGGCTGGCCGAGCCACCTGACGATTGTGATCATGGGGGCGCTGGTGGTGGCCTACACCGTGGTGGGGGGCATCAAGGCGGTCACCTGGACGGAAGTGCAGCAGATGGTCATCATCTTCATCGGCCTGGCCGCGGCGCTCATCACCGCCATCTGGCTTCTGCCGCGCGGCATCGGTCTGGGCGATGCCGTGTCGCTGGCCGGCGCGGTGGGCAAGCTGAAGGCCATCGACCTCACTTTCGACCTGGACAACCGCTACAACATCTGGAGCGGGCTGCTGGGCGGCACGTTCCTGTTCCTGGCCTACTTCGGAACGGACCAGTCGCAGGTGCAGCGCTATCTCACCGGCAAATCGATCGCGCAGAGCCGGCTCAGCCTGCTGTTCAACGCGGTGGCGAAAATCCCGATGCAGTTTCTGATTTTGGTCACCGGCGCCATGGTCTTCGTGTTCTTTATCTACGAGCGGCCGCCGCTGCTATTCGATCCGGTCGAGTTGCAGCGCATCGAGAGCGACCCCGCCTACCCGTCGGTGGACCAGCGCTACCGCAGCGCTTTCGAGGAGCGCCGGCGCGCGGCCGGCGAGCTGGTGGAATCGCATCGGGCCGCGGACGCCGCCCACCGCGCGCACGGCGTGGCCGCATTTCGGGACGCGCAGAAGCAGTTGGACCAGGCGCGCGCCGACGGCGTCCGCATGGTCGAGAAAGCTACCGGGACCAGCTTCACCGACACCAACTACATCTTCCTCTCGTTCGTCACGCGCTACATGCCGGCCGGAATCGTGGGCCTGATCATCGCAGTGATCTTCGTGGCCGCGACATCTTCGACCGCCGCCGAGGTGAACTCGCTCGCCACCGTGTCGGTGATCGACATCTACCGGCGGCACATACGAAAGACCGGCTCGGACCGGCACTACCTGTGGGCCTCGCGCATCGCCAGCGCGTTCTGGGGCTGCTACGTGGTGGCGTTCGCGGAGTACGCTCTGCATCGGCTGGGCTCGCTGATCGAGGCGGTGAACATGGTGGGGTCGCTGTTCTACGGCGGGATGCTGGGCGTTTTCGTGCTGGCCTTCGCCTTCCCACGCGTGCGCGGGACCGCGGCGTTTACGGGAGTCCTGGCCGGCGAGGCGGCCATCTTCTGCGCGCACTTCGCCACGAACATCTCGTTCCTGTGGTACAACCTGCTGGGCTGTATCGTGGTGGTGCTCGTCGGCCTGGCGCTCTCCTACTTGAACAACGACAGGTCCACGGCCTCACCCATGGCTTTGTAGCCGGCGTCTTTGGGGTGTAAGTGATCGCCTGAGTCGTAGGCCGCGAGCATGCGGTCGGGGTGATCCGGATCGCGCACCGCCTTGTCGAAATCGGCCACGCCGTCGAAGGCGCCGCTCGAGCGGATCCACTCATTGATGGCCTTGCGCTTGACCTCCTTCTCGGGCGTGAAGTAATGCCCGAAGGCGGTGCCTTCGAAGGGTGTCATCGTCCCGCCGATGACTTTGACGCCGAGCTCGTGCGCCTGCTCGATCATCTGCCGCAGGCCGGCGATGACGTCCTCGGCGCTGGGCTTTTCCGAGTCCGGGCTCTCCGGGCCGTAGTGGCCCAGGTCGTTGATGCCCTCGAGGACGATCACCCACTTGACGCCCGGCTGCGCTAGGGCGTCGCGGTCGAAACGGGCCAGCGCGTTGACGCCATACCGCACATCGCCGCGGGCGTCGTGCAGAATGCGGTTGCCGCCGATGCCGGCGTCGATCACGGCTACGACCTTGCCGTGGTGCCGCGCCAGCAGACGCGCCGCCAGGATGTCCGGCCAGCGATGATTGGCGTCGAAGGTCGAGGCCGCGCCGTCGGTGATCGAGTCGCCGAATGCCACCACCGTCGCCGTGGATTCGGGTGCGAGCACATCCACACCCGTCAGGAAGACCCAGGACGTGAGCGTCGCCGCGCCCGGCAGCGAGGCGGCGCCCGCCATGTCGCCCTTCGCCACGTATGAGGACTGCTGCGCCGAATAGTGTGTGCCGGCGGCGGTTGTGGCCTTCGGCAAATAGAGGCTGATGGCGAGATCGCCGGCCGCGGGCACGTCCAGCTTCACCGGATCGCTCAGGACCAGCGCGCCCGGCGGGATGATGACCGCCGGCCGGCCGCTGAAGGTCAGCGGGCGGTCGGACCCCGCCGCGATGTCCGCTCCACTGGCGCGCAGGGCGATATGCGCGGCCGCGATCTCGACGGCGTCGCTCGAGAACGCGTTCGAGAGCCGCACGCGCACCATGCCGCCTCCGATGGTGGTGTGCACGATCTCGCGCAACGTCTGGTCCTCGAAGACCAGGCCGTCCTTGACCATCTGCGCCCGGTCGGGAAGTTGGGGAGAGGGGCTGAACCCCCACGTCGCGACCCAATGGGTGTGGGACGCGGAGGAGGCCAGGGCAGCAGCCAGCAAGAAGGAGATTGCGATCCGTGTCTTCATCAAGGCCATCGTAGCGCGTCCGCTCCCTTACGGTCGCGGTTCGGTAACAGATACGGAACCGCGCGCGTCAGCAAGCGGACCTCCGCTCCCTTACGGTCGCGGTTCGGTAAGGGGAACACGACGAGGGGCGCGGTCAGATGGTGAGCGTCGAAAGCTCGACGCGCGAGCGCGGGCCTTCCACCACCACGATGCCGCTCTCGGTCACATGGTGATGGAGGCGGTCCATCTCGAGGTCGTAGCCGATGGTGGCGTCGTCGGGCACACGGACGTTTTTGTCCAGGATGGCGTGCCGGATCTTGGCCCGGCGGCCGATGTCGCAGTTGTCGAAAATGATCGACTCCTCGATCAGCGCGCCCGAATGCACGCGCACATAGCGGCCCAGCACGGAATCGCGCGAGGTTCCTCCAGAGAGAATGGTGCCGCCGGCCACCACCGAGTTAATGGACTGGCCGCGCCGGCCCTCTTCGTCGAAGACGAACTTGGCCGGAGGATCGGAGTAGCCCGCCGTGATCAGCGGCCATTGCCGGTTATAGAGGTTCAACGCGGGCTCGACGCTGCGGATATCCATGTTGGCTTCGTAGTAGGCGTCGATGGTTCCCACGTCGCGCCAGTAGGGCCGCTTTTCGGGCGGCTCGCCGGGGATGGCGTTGGTCTGGAAATCATACGCATACATCGGCACGCGGCCGATCAGGCCCGGCAGGATGTCGCGGCCGAAATCGTGGCTGCTCTGCTCGTTGTCCGCGTCGGCGTGCAACTCCTGAAGCAGGAGCCGGGTCGAAAACACGTAGTTGCCCATCGAGGCGTAGACCAAGTCGGGATTGTTCGGAAGGCAGGGCGCGTCCACCCGCTTTTCGTGGAACCCCCGGATGCGGCCGTCGGGCTCGGTCTCGACCACGCCGAACTCGAGGGCGAACCGCTTCTCCACGGGAATCGCGGCCACGGTTACTTCGGCGCGCTTCTGCTCGTGATACTCGATCATCTCGCGGATGTTCATGCGGTAGATGTGGTCGGCGCCGAAGATCACGACGATGTGCGGGTCGGCCTGCTCGATTAAGTTGATGTTCTGGTAGATGGCGTCGGCGGTGCCCTGGTACCAGGTCTCGGCGGTCCGCATCTGGGCCGGAACCGGGATGATGAACTGGTTCTTCAGAAGGCCGGCGAACTGCCAGCCGTCGCGCAGGTGCTGGAGCAGCGACTGGCTCTTGAACTGCAGCAGAACGTAGGTCGAGTAAATGCCGGAGTTAATCAGATTGCTGAGTACGAAATCCACGATACGGTACTTGCCGCCAAAGGGCACGGCCGGTTTGGCGCGTTCCTTGGTGAGCGGGTAGAGCCGGGTTCCCTTGCCGCCGGCGAGTACGAAGGCAAGCACGCGAAGTTGCATCTGGCCTCTCCTGGCATTTGTGTTCGCACCACTGCGATCTATTCTGTCACGGAAGACGCAAGGCAGGAACGGGGCTTCGAGACCGGCCTCAATAGGGCAGCGGTCCGCCGCCCGAGCAGCGGCCGTTCCCGCAGGCCGAGGCCGGCTGGCCGCAGGGGGCAAGCGCGCCCGCGCCTCCGCCAGAACCCGCCGTGTGCGGGGCGAAGGTGGAGAGCATCCGCTTGACCTCGTGGGAGGCGCATTGCGGGCACCCCAGATCCAGGTCGGCATCCTGCATGCGGCGAAGCTGCTCAAACGCAGCGCCGCAACCTGCGCACTGATATTCGTACAAAGGCATCTTGGCTCTAGTTTAGCTGACGGGGGGGCGGCGAGGTCCGCTCCCTTGCGGTCGCGGCTCGGAAACAGCCGTACGGAAACAGTCGTACAGAACCGCGACCGTCAGGGAGCGGACCCCTAATCCGGGCGCAGCACGTGGTGGACGGCCGGCGTGACCACCAGGGACAGCAGCATGGACGCCAGGACCCCGCCGATCACCGCGATGGCGAGGGGCTGGAGCATTTGCGAACCGGCGCCCCAGGCCAGGGCCAGGGGGATCATGCCGGCTACCGTGGCCAGCGCGGTCATCGTGATGGGCCGCAGGCGGCGCTCGCCCGCCTGAACCATGGCATCGAAGGCCGGCGCGCCCGCGGCGCGGAATTCCTGGTAAGCGTCGAGCAGCAGAATCCCGTTCTTGGCGACGATGCCCACCACCATGATCAGTCCCATGAACGACGAAATGTTGAACGTGGTGCCCGTGATCAGGAGCGCCAGGAAGACGCCCGAGGTCGAAAGCAGTGCCGACGCCGTGATGGCCGTGGGCGCGGCGAATTCGCCGAACTCAAACAACAGGACCGTGAATACGAGCACAATCGCCAGCACCAGAACCGTGACCAGGTCGCGGAACGAGCGCTGCTGCTCCTGATAAGCGCCGCCGTATTCGACGCGGATCGACGGAGGCAGGTTGGCTGCGGCCACCGCGCTTTTGACCTTGGCCATACCGGAGCCAAGGTCGAGCCCCTCCAGGCGCGCGGTGACGGCGATATCGCGCTGAAGATTTTCGCGGCGGATTTCGGTCTGGCCCGGCGCCTCCTCGATGGTTGCGAGCGAGCCGAGAGTGGCCGGCTTTCCCGTGCTGCTGATCAGGAGCGTGTCGCGAATGCTGTTCACGGATGCACGGGCGGCTTCCGGATAGCGCACGCGGATGGTGTACGGCCGATCGTTCAGAATGACGGGCGAGGCCGCCGGTTCGCCCTGAATCACCGCGCTGGCCGTCAATTCGATCTCATCCGCCGTGAACCCGGCACGCGCGGCGGCCGCCGGATCCACCTTGAACGTCACCGCCGGACCGCTGATGGTGTTGCTGATCCCGTCGAGCACGTCCACCACGCCGGGGATCTTTTTGATGCGATCCCCCAGCTTCGGCCCGTATTCCCGAAGCACATCGGGGTTTTCGGAGAACAGCTTGATTTCCACGGGCTCCGGCGCACTGGTCAGATCGCCGATCATGTCCTGCAGCAACTGTATGAACTCGACCTGCAGCATGGGAAAGCGCTCGGTGACCTTCTCGCGCACGTCGGCAATGACCTCATCCCCCGAGCGCTTCCGATCCCGCTTGAGACGGACGGCGATATCGCCGGTGTTGGCCTCCGTGACTTGCGCCAGTCCGAGTTGAAGACCGGTGCGCCGCGAAGTGTTCTCCACTTCCGGCACCTCGCGGAGGATGCCTTCGACGCGGGTGAGCACGCGGTTGGTCTCTTCGAGAGAAGAGCCCGCCGGCATGATGTAGTCCAGGATGAAACCGCCCTCGTCCATGGAGGGCAGCAGGTCCGATCCCAAGGCGCGATAGCACAGCCAGGAAGCGCCGATCAGAACGACGCTCACCGCCCCCAGCACGAGGGGACGCGCCAGCACCAGCCTCAGCACGCGTTCGTAAACGCGCAGCACGCCTCCCATGAAGCGGCCCGTATGCTCGGCGCCGCTGCGCACGGTTTTGCGGAGCAGGTAGTGGCTGAGCGTGGGCGTCCAGGTCA
>Ga0182027_10013949_pt1 | contig 11154 bp, 12 predicted proteins | sample 712E1DmetaG_FD_121300 | JGI IMG/M metagenome (GOLD analysis project Ga0182027, IMG submission 121300) | Permafrost microbial communities from Stordalen Mire, Sweden - 712E1D metaG (Illumina Assembly) | ecosystem: Environmental > Terrestrial > Soil > Wetlands > Permafrost | place: Sweden...
CTTGTGGATTTTCCACCAAAAAACGTGCCGGTCAGGGTCAATGTCGAATCGCAAGCGGTCACCAATTGATGAAACGCAACGGCTCGATCTGAACTCTTTCCTTTTTCTTGATGGCATTCATCACACACCAACAATTTAAATCGACCTTTACAGTGCTTCAAGATGTACTCAGCGATTGAATATCGTCTTGTTTGGTCGAAGGCGAACAATGGAGTGCCGCATTTCCTTTTACCCCAAATGGGGTTTCCGTCTGTTCCCAAAGCCTTTCTCCCGTCCTCATCCAATACCCATCCGGGTACGTCTGCCTGACAGAATAAGCGTTGTTTGGACAATTCTTCTGGATCCCTTATCGGGTATCCCTCTAAATCATAAACGGGAGAACCGCAAACTGGACAGCAACATGAAGTGATCCGGCGTTTACTGTTTGGGGTATTTGCTTTTCGTACTACTACAGATGGTCGCCAACCAGAGGACATTTTTGCAGATGTGGTAGCCACAACCGCAATAGGTTTTGATCCCAAATCACCATTGTCAACCATTTCCAAAAAATGGCGAACATCGTTCACATCGTAAGGATCTTCAGATTTTTGACCAATTCTACGGAGCTCATAACCTTTTGCTCCGGGAATTGTTTCCTCGATCTCACGAATCCATTTTGGAACCAGGTGAGGGGGGCAAAGGACCAATGCTGGAAATTTATTCAGCAAAGCCATTGTCCCTGCAGCCACCCGAGTTTTGCCGAGCCCCATTTCACCTTGTATATTACCAACTTTGTTTAAGCGAATTGACCTCGCCATGGCAATACTGGCATGTTTTTGGGTTGGTAAAAGACCGGGTTCAGACTGTCCGGGAAGAACCTTACTGTTTTTTCCTAGTGTATTTAGGATAGCGGTTTCGCTCTCGGTTGGATTCATGTTGTATAAGGGATGGTAGGTATTTAGGATGTATTCGGCTACTTTATCTCCATAATCTTTCATGAATTCGGTTAGCCCTTCTACGTCTTCAATAACCTTTATGCCCTCCTTTGTAACAACAGTGATCGTTGTAACAAATCGGTCTTTGATCTTTGTGATCTCATCGCCTTTATCATCTAGAGATGTTGTGGAATCTTGTATTTTGATTACACGACCTTTGATGAGTAAAGGTTGGCCATTATTATCCAGTAAGCGAATGTTTCCGATCATGCCGGACGACATCAGCATTGCGATGTGCCCTTTTTTGAGGGGCATAACTGGACGAATGGATTGAGTAACATTGGCACGATTAGGATTGAGCAGATCCTTCCATGCCGTGGTTGTCATCACGCCAGATTTCAACGTTGCTTCTGCTTTTTCGGAATCCGACCAATCTGTTCGATTAAAAGAGATTGGCTGCCCGCTCTTTGTGCGTTTTGGCGCAGGGAGCAGGATGTATACAGGCTCATTCACTGGTTCGAGGTTTTCCAGTTGAACGGTCCCCCATTCCTGAATTGCATTGATTTCAGCTTCTTTGGGAATGCGAGAATCTGCTCTTTTTGTTGCCAAGAGAATTGCCTGACCGTAAACCGATTCAGAGTAAAGACCAATTGTGAAATTCTCGTAACTGGATGCCAGCTTTTTGGCAACATCTAAACGCCCAAATAGTTTTTGAGGAATGATGTAAACCAAAAGGCCGCCACTAGCAAGGGCTGGAGTACAAGAACGAAGGAACTCAACTTCTAATCGTCCATTGTCTTCAATTGTGTCGTAGTCGTATGGCGGATTTAGGAACAAGAATGTAACCGATTCCTGATTGATCCAAATACTGTTCCAGGGGCAGTTGTATGTCTTGTCCAGGACCTTTTCCGCTTCTTGTGCTCTTTTGTAGGAAAGTTCAACTCCCCAAGTTTCACAATTAAGCGATTTCCCAAGCATAGATGCAGCCGTACCTTCGCTGCAGCAGGGGTCTAGCAATCTTGCTTTTGTTTTCGCTGGAGCGATTAAGGTTTGGATTATCTTGACGATATGTTCATGCGTGGGATAGTTGCCACACTTTTCAGTTGCAGGTGGTCTCATTGTGTTTTCTCCTTGTGAATATATTCATAAGGGGAGACACAATACGCCCCCACAAAGGGACGTTGTCTCCCCTTATGGGGTTTGTTGCTTATATTTCTTACTTGTGAAGAACTATATTGCGATTTCTTCGGCTAATACCAGAGATTCCAGGAGCTCATTCCATTCAGCGTTTATTCTGATCGAAATTCCTTCCAGGCAATCTCCTCCTGTTGTTAGCGTCTTGATAAAACCTTTCTGGATTCCATTCTTCATTAAAATGGATCCCCATTCGGGTAAAATCGGGGCTGTTAACGACTCATTTAGCCGATCTACGAGCTGGCTTTCATTTGAATTTCCTCCGATGAAATGGAGAATATAAACCGTCTCGTATTCCGGGACCCATTTCCCCGGTATGGCTTGATTGGTTACTGCACAACAATGGTGAGAACCATACTCAGGCATAGGTGATAATACCTGTGTATACTTTCCGTTCTCTGGCAATAGTGTTATTCTGCCTTTTTCAGTTCCAAGAAGCGAAACTGGTTTGTTTTGCAGGATTGTAGCTATTACCGATTTGATTGATGTTTTATAACCAACCATGCCTAAATAGACCAGATATCCGTACTCGTTATACGCATAACCAGACACGGCAAGTTGAACATTTTCATTTACAACATGCGGAGCACAGGTTTGAAATAATTTCGGTTTCCCGCTTGTATCGGGTATCCTAGTCATCTTCCAAATAAATACTCTCTTGCCGGTTTCGGCCAGCGAATTGTTTAGCGCCGATAAAATGGCGTGATTCTCCATCCATATTTCAACGTCTGAAAACGTGAACAATTCATCGCCGATTGTCATTGTTGCACTCTTGCTTTCCTCGTCCAAAACTATTTCACCGAGTTGTAATGGATTGGGTGTAGCAAGTTGAGCCGGAATATCTGCTCCAGTTATTGGGAAAAACTCATAGGCTGCGGATTCGCTGGTGTAATTGTAATAACCAACTAGCCCTCCCTTGCCTGGGGCGACTAATTCACCCTCGTATTTTGTCGAACCTGGTCGGGTGCGCATCATAACTAAACCCAATTTTTGAATATCGGGTAAGCCATATTCGCTCCTGAAAGCTTCAAACATAATTTTTCCCTGCTTCTGGAGTTCTATTATTTTCATTACCCTTTCTTTCTTGTAAGTATCCTCGAATACATTGCTCATTTTTTACCGTTCCTCCTTGTGTGTTTGTTTTGTTTTTCTGTTGAGGGTTCAGCTATGTTTGGTATTCCCTCTGTGTTATTTACCGTTCCACATAAAGCAGAACAGCAAACAAAAAGCGCATACCGGAGTATGTGCCTTGTGTTTAATGTCCTGAATGTTTATGATCAACTTTTCCTCCTTGTGGTTCAGATAGTACGCAGGGGGAATTCCCCCTGCGTACACATCGGTATTTGAATTAGAAGCAAGAATCTCCGAATTCGCCGTAATCTTCGTCTGTTCCAAAGCCAGCCGACGCAAGGGCAGAGCCTTCGTCACCGTCCATTGGGCAGTCGTTCCCGACTTTGGTATCGTCCACCGAGATAAGGTCCATGACCTCCTGAGTATTTGCGGTAATATCACGGACAACATTCGGCCATGAAAGAATGTCCTCGCTACCTAGATATTCTTGGATTTTTTGGACCAGGTTGAGAACGTCTTCGTCACTCAAACGATCAGCAGTTAGACCGTACCCGGCCAGGGTATTGCCAACTTCTTCGGCAATTTGACCGTAAGAGATGGAAATGGCCGGCTTCGTCATGTCGAAACCGTTTTGAGCGAGAATTTTACTTACCTCGAACCCCGCTTCTAGTTGATTTTGATCCTTTTCACCTTCAAATTGTTTGAACATTGTATTTCCTCCTTGTGAAGTGATTGTTATGAAGAAATCAGACCGGCTTCTTTCAAGCTTTTGTAATTGTTTGGTGATCCAATGATGATATGGTCTTTCACTTCTATATCAATTAGCTTGCCGGCATTAATCATTTCCTTAGTAAGTGAAATATCTTCCGCAGATGGAGAGGGGTCACCAGATGGGTGATTATGAAAGACGATAATAGAATCGGCGTTCTGTTGGATTGCCGGCTTGAAGATTTCGCCAATCCTAACCTGAGCCGAGTTCAGACTACCGTGATACACTTCCACCACATCAATCTCTTGATTCCTTGTATCCATTAGCAAGACCATAAGGTATTCCTGCGTTCTATGGGCTAAATACGGCATCAAGATATTGACCGCATCTTGCGGGTTGGTGATTTTCGGTCTTTTTTCAAGGGGCTGAAATAGTCTTTTACCTATTTCCAGCGAAGCCTTAAGCCTTAGTGCAGTAGTCCTACTTATCCCTTTTACACTACAGAGCTCGATTACATGAGCCAGGTTGATTTTTTGAATTGTTCCAAATTGTTCCAATAAATTATTGGCAACAATAGTAGATTTTTCTCCACCAATGATTACCGAAAGCAGTTCGCTTACCGTACAAGCGTCTGATTTTGTTTCTAAACGGTAGTTGGGCTGTTCTCTTACTGCTTTTTTGGGAGCTTGTTGTATGGGGTAAAATCCTTGGAATAAACTCAATTCTTCTACTTTCATATGTTCCTCCTTGTCGATCTATATTTAGACAGCACACCTTTTTGGGGTGTGCTGTCTTTTGGTAGTGCTTACTTGTTGATTACATGGCCGGGTCATATCCGGTTTCCCGGTAAACCCTTTCTGAGATTTCCTGACATTCCTGCCAGGTCGTCAATTCATCCTTTCTCACTCCCGGATAGTTATCTTCCGGTACTGGATAAAAGAGATAGGGATGCTTGACCAGGTTTTCTTGAATCTTTTTTGCTTTTGCTTGAAAAAAATGCTTCTTTCCACCCTTTTTACATTGCCAACCAGGTTCGTGAGTGTACTTTCCATCCAATGAGTGGTCTGGAATGACCTCACTCCCACAGATAGGGCAGGGGGAAAGCGGATCAGGAGCGCGTCTTCCACCATTCCGTAGATAATTTTCTACTTCTTTGATAGCGGGGCAATCCTTCTCACCGCAAGAGCAAGTTCGATTCTTTGATACCAGATGGTCTTCTTTGAGGTTGCCCTGGAAAAACACCTGGTAGGCATTGCCTTCTACGTGTACAAAGGTATTAGCCATAGATTCGTTCCTCCTTGTCTTTATGAGCTCGGCGGCGATCTCTGCTTCGCTGCTTGCTCTCAGCTTTTGTTTCCACGCCGCTCTTTTTAGATAGCGGTTTTTTGAAACTGTTCAGTGAAAATCTTTCTGCTGATCTTTCCATATTGCATCTCCTTGTGTGTTTGACTTGTTTTTCTGTTGAGTGTTCAGCTATGTTGGTATTCCCTCTATGTTTAAGTCGCTCATACTGTTTTCGTAGAAACGGCTCAAGGCGACGTGTATGGAGTTGGACCATACCGAATCGGGTGATTTACCTGATAAGCAACCCTTGCTCGATCGCGCCATAAGGTAAAACAGGGTTGGTTGGCAACCCTGTTTTATTGGAACTATGTTCAGTTTTCAAAAGTGGGGGGGGATTATGATGCCGGCTGCGGGTTATCAATTACTGGCATAAGAAGAAAATGCCAACCGGTCTCTTCTTTACTTTCAAAGATTGCAGGGGCGTTGTGGGCTTTCAATCCGATGGAGATTTCGCCCTCAATTTGTATTGGGAGATAGGCCCCATCTAATTTAATTTGTAGATTCCCGTCACCGGATATGTCAGGGGTCAAAGAGATTTTCGACCTACCTAAATCGCTATCGGATTCCACGTTTGTTCTCTCTTGGGTCACATCCAGGGTGATATAGGGTTTCTTTTTTTCGTTTCCGGACGCAAGGATCTTGGCTGCCTTAACGTCATTTTGAATCCCGTAAGGAAAGTTATCTTGGTAGTAGGCTTATTGTTCTGCTCCAAAAGAGACTTCCAATCCGGGAAATTGCCATGAATCAATAACGAGAGTAGGTATCCATTTTCCCATTCGATCATCATCTTATAATCAGAGCTCAGGCCGAGTTTAAAAACACCTGTGTTGTTGGAGAAGATGGCCGCCATATTTCCGGCGGTTTTGGATTGAATTATGAATTCCTTTTCGTAAGCTTTGCGAGACACCTGAGCCCAGTTCAATTCAGATTCGAATACCGAAATCCTGAATCCGTCAGTTCCCACCAGGACCATATTCTTTTCGTCTTTCATTTCAACCAGAACGCCGTTGAGCGTTAGACGGGCATCACTCCTATCACATGCAAAAACTACCATGTTCAAAGCGTGAGCCAATCTCTCGCACGCCATTTTGGTTTCGAATGTGGTTATTTTCTCCGGAATGGGGAAATCTCCTTCGATCTCTTGCAGGGCTGTTTTCCCTTAAGAGCTCTTGACTACGAGATGGTCCTTATCAAGACCGAGCGGTATTTCGTCCCCACCGACCCCTTTGACCGTGTTGATCAACAGCCGGCCGGGAAGGATGTACGCTACATTTTCTTCGTTCCCCTTAAGAGGAAATGAAAGGTTGATAAATGCTTCCATATTGAAAACTTGAATTTCCAGTTTGTTTTCCGAAAATACAAGATTCAATATTGCTACTTTACCTATCCCTTCTTCTTTCTGATTGAGGATTACATTAGCTGGACCGGCAAATCGGAACGCCATTTCCAATAGTGGAAGTAAAGCTGTCCTGGGTGTTTTGGTGAATTTCATTGGTTCCTCCTTGTGTGGTTAACTTGAAGTCTAGGAACTTATATTTTTCCTGAAGAACTTAGTAGTGTTTCAGAGGAATCTATTTGAGAAAAGCAGCCAGACATAAGCCAAAAGAGCACCCCAAAATCGATACTCTAGAACAGGATAATGCCTCACGAGGGTATCTGTACGAGGCAAGCGGTAAGCGAGAGAAGGGAACTCGATATTCACCTGTACCTGTCGCACGGTGCGGGCACAGGTGCGGCCTGGGCAGATATAACGCGCTGTATCCTCCTTGGGTTCACGGCAGAACATCATACGCTGGACGATCTTTGTGATATTGACTCGCTGATCGACAGGGACTTCATTTTCCATGCGGAGATCGCACCAGCGAAACCAATGATCACGGAAGATCTGACAGAACCGGTTATGTCCGGTGGGGTGATCAGGGTGTTGGGACGTGTCGAACGAACGAGCTTCTCCGGACTGTATGGAGGATCCATTCTAACTTCTGTTACACAGGCTGTACCAAACTGCTATACTTAAAAGAGACAATACGAAATCAAGTTTTGTTCATCTAACAGAAGATCAATGGGTGTTGAATTGATGGAAATTCCATTGCAATCCTAAGGAGGCGTCTAATGCGTTGCCCAGATTGTGCAAAAGAAATTGAAGAGGGCTCGATCACGTGTAAATATTGCGGGAAAGCATTAATGCCGATCAGATCCCAACAATTCACGCCCGCAAGTACCAACACGCCCAATCCTCTCAGAGGCGTAGAGGTAGACGTGCGCCAATCGAAGTTAACCCAGGGTTCGCATGAGTGGATTCGGCAGGGGAAGTCTATAACGGAGGTTGCAAAAGAAGAAAATGCACAAATGGAAGCCCACTCCGGTAGAAAAATTTATTATGAAGCATTTTTTAACGATTATGAATTAATCCAAAAGCATAGCCCAGGTACATTTACTATGTATGCCATAGATGGAAAAGCATACGCCATTGGCAAAATGCAACCCCCCCCATCTCATGAGGCGGATATATATAAAAGTAGAATTCAAGGCGGGAAGGTTGTGTTCGTCTGTTCTTGCCATACGTATCCCACCTATCCTATAACGTATTTGCTTATCGTTTTCCCCGGTGAAACTGGCCTAAAAGGGACTGTCTCAACGGCAATCCTAGAAAGCCCCACGGATTTCACTAATGCAAATTTCCAAGAATGGGTCTGTACTTTAGAAGCCACAAAAAAAGTATTACTTAAAGTTTATAATGAAACCGGAAATGTTTTGTGGGAAGGTAGCATCGATATAGACGAAGAAATAATTAATAAGATCGTCCACACTGTGGATCAAGCAAATACCGCACTCGCGGCCATTCCCAAAGAAGAACGAGATTTTCAAAGCGCAGCTCGGGCGTTCTTTCGAGATCATCCTCAACCTTTTATAGACGGCGTATTATTAACTGCTGCAAAAGGAACGGATACAAACGAACAAACACAATCCAATGTTCTAACATCCTCATCAATACCAAGGTATCAACCGTCAACTCTACCAAAATCCAAATCCGGTCTAGAAAGTGGTAGTCTGTCAGCAGGGGCAAAATTCGTCGGTATCCTATCCCTGATCATTGGGATAGGAAGTATTGGATTTAGCCTTCTAATAATATTTTTCGGAGCTTCAGGTAACACAGACAACACCACAATCTGGCAGGGACTGCTTTTGGGTATCACTTCTCTTTGTTTGATACCATCTGGAATTGCGCGGTTTCTACGAAAGAAATGGGCGTCTTTAATCGGAGGTATTGGTTTCTGTTTATTTTCAACATTCAGCTTCATATTATTGTCAACAACGGCTATTCCCGGATTATGTGGAACAGTTGCAACAATATTTCTTGTGATCGGCATTATTCTTTTAATCCGGTATTTTATTGGAAGGAAGAGTGTATCTAAACCGCATAGTACTGTTGCGCCAACCATTACGCCACAACCAGATGTTCAGACTCACGAGGATCACATGTTTGATGAAAATAAAAGAAGCCCTGAAATTGAGCTGGAGCTCAAAGCAGATTTTGGGATTACTATCACCAAAGAGGGTTTCACCCTTGATTCGGATCGTCTCGACACCGGAACATCGAAGTTAATCACGGGAGATGAATGTCTGGGGGTACTCCAGAGCTTACAAAAAAGGTCGCCTTTTACGCTGGTCTGCGTCTGTATAACGAGCAGTGGCAAGGTTTATTTAGTCTGCAATACAAAACCTAAGCACATCGCTGTGCTCAGCGGACTTAGCGGCGGCGCAGGGGTTGCAGATTTCGACCTCACTTTGCACAAGATTAATGGTGGAGAGAAGGCAGTTATCTACAGAGGTCTTTACCTGCTCAAGATGCATAACTAAATGACCTGCGTTTTTTGCGTAATAGAAATAGTACTTTAACAAGGTTTCTTGGATGAATCCGCCCAACAGCTAGTTACCACCTGGATTCCACGTCGCCGAAAGATACTTTGGTGAAGGAAAAGGGGATGGATCGGCTGATTCAACTAAACATTATGAGAGGGTGAATAAATCACCCTCTCATAATGTTTCTTGAAAGATGCCGGCTAAAAAGCGAAATGCACAGACAGCATAGAAATGCTAATGAACAAATCGTTTTTATTCCGTCTGCTATTGAAGTGGGGTCTTGGTTTAGCAACTGGATAGACTTCTACTATTTTCAAGACTCACCCTGCGCCCTCTGGTACATGTAGACCTTTTATTGCTTCGACCGCTTCAATAATCTCTTTGGAAGCGGAGCGAATCCGATTCATACAAGAGAGAATGTCCTCACTACTGGCATTTTTCAATGCAAGGTAGTTTGGTGAAGCGATTTGGTCTTGGGTCAGGTGAAAATAATTAGCTACCACATAAGCAGTGGAATCGGCTTCTATTTCCTCGATTTTTGCAGGAAGTTTGAGATCCGGGTATTTCCAATGCAGGAGCTCGTGTGCAAGTTCATGAACCAACGTGCGAGTACCGGCTTCAGGTAATATCTTAATCAATCCACCTTTACTTAATCCGTCTGCGCCAAAGAGATATACGGCTTCTTCAACACGAATACCTTTACTTTGTGCAAATGTTTTCAGGGCGGCTTCGATTATTGGATCCTTTCCTGTGTCGTGCCAGTTAGGTTCTTCTGGAAGTGGTTTCCCTTCGGTCTGAGATATATCAAAAACGTAGACGACCCGAAAACCTATACAACGATTTACATACAGATTATCGGTCTCTGAGGAAATCACCTCGGCATCTTCTTGTGTACTCTTGCGCTGGACTGCATACTTGGCCAGGATCGGGGCAAGAATCGCAATTCCCTTTTCGCCTTTATTTACAGTCCGGCTAAATTTTTTCTGCCAATCCACAAAGCCAGCCACTTGGGTGGCCGAGGGTCTTTGAAGATAGATGAGAATTTGGTTATAGAAAGAATAGTTATGAAACCTTCTCATTCCATCCATGAAGGATAAGAAAACAGACGAAATTTTTGCTTCGTCTGTTTCTTGCGCAAGAGCTTTTATTGCCTCCTCGATAGAAGCAATGAGTGTTTTTGACTTGTCGTCCATACGTTCCTCCTTGTGCCTACCTGAACAGGATCAATGCTCGCTTGGGAGCAGGATCACCATGACCTCATCACCAGCAAGTTCGCCTAATTCAACGAACAAGTTGATTTCATCCAGCGGAAAATCTGTATAGGAAATAGCTTGTGAGTACAGAAGATGGTCGTTTCCGTCATCCGCCGTAACCACACCTTTGTGATTTTCTACTTTCAGGTTCCATGATGAAAAACCGTTCTGCCAGAACTTTGCGGCAGTAGATTTTGAGATCAAGACACTGGTAATGATGTCCAACAACCAGAAGGCATTAGCATTTTGCGCCAGCCATATTACTCCATCGGTTGCAACAACCTTTTTTGTAAATATGGAAACTTGATGGTACGCTTCAGTACCGTAAAAATTGCTAAGCCCTTGCTTGATCACCTTTACTTTTTCCTGTCGGGTGTAGTAATAACGCTTATCATTTGTTCCTCCTTGTGTGTTTCAACTTGTCGATCATTCCAGATAGAGCACATACCCGGTTTCGCCGTTTGGCAGATTGGTGTATTTGCTGCAAATCCTTCTTTCTTCAAGGGGTTTGAGCAAAATCCCATTTCCATTGAAGTAGGTGAGATATGCGTCGTATTCAGCGTCAGCATCTTCTCCCCGAAGATGACATTGGTTATTTTGGCTTTCACACCAAAAATACCAATTCATGTTTTCGGTTACTTCTTTTGACGTTAGCAAGGCGTTCCCAATTTCGTCAGCCACTGCTTTTGCGTGTAGCTGATTGAAAAGGTTTCTTGCACCGGCAGTCATAAAAACCGGGTCAAATTTGATTTCGAGGGGAATCAAAGAACCGAGATCCAATGGAGGACCTTTGGGTTCTTCGTTA
>Ga0182027_10013950_pt1 | contig 11154 bp, 9 predicted proteins | sample 712E1DmetaG_FD_121300 | JGI IMG/M metagenome (GOLD analysis project Ga0182027, IMG submission 121300) | Permafrost microbial communities from Stordalen Mire, Sweden - 712E1D metaG (Illumina Assembly) | ecosystem: Environmental > Terrestrial > Soil > Wetlands > Permafrost | place: Sweden...
ACCGGCGGCTACCACCGCTCCATCGTCATCGCCGAGCAGCTTCGAGGCTGGCTCGAGAGGCGTGGCTACGGCACCGTGGCGGTCTTCCACCGGGAGCTGGAGCGCGAATGAGGTTGCCCCGCGTTAGGAGCATTGCCTCCGACTTGAGACGCTGGATGAGGCTGGGAGTCGGGGTCAAGCGCTGGCTGTTGCTGGTCTTCGTCGGGGAGTTAGGCCTGGCTCTTGCGGGGGCGCTGTGGCTGCGTCAGGTCTACCGCGATTTCGAAGTGACGGGACCGTCGCAGGCGTTCCTGTCCGCGATCACGCTGCAGTTCCTGCCATACGGGATTCGCGCTCTGATCGTCGGAGCCGCGGGCGTGGCCCTCTTCGCCTTCGGCGCCTGGCGGATGGTTCGCGTCCTGGTCACGCCGTTCGTGCCCGCCGAAGCCGACCAACCCCTGGTCGACGTGATCTATCAGAGACGATTTCTGGCACGGGGCCCCAGGATCGTCGTGCTGGGCGGCGGAACCGGCCTCTCCACACTGCTGCGCGGCCTCAAGGAGCACACCAGCAACATCACGGCAGTGGTCACGGTGGCGGACGACGGCGGATCGTCCGGCCGGCTACGCGAGTCTCTCGGCATTCCCGCTGTCGGTGACATTCGCAACTGCATCGTCGCTCTGGCCGATGCGGAGCCGCTCATGGGCGAGCTGCTCCAGTACCGCTTCCCGGGGGATGAAGCCGACGCCCTCGGCGGCCACACGATCGGCAATCTGCTGCTGGCCGCGATGGCCGCGGTTCAGGGGGGCGACTTCGAAGAGGGCGTCCGGAAGATGAACCGGGTCCTCGCGGTCCGCGGCCAGGTCGTTCCGGCGACGGCCAGCGCCGTGATCTTGCACGCCAGCCTGGTCGACGGATCGGAAGTGGTGGGTCAATCGGCGATCGCCAGGTCGACCGGTATAGATCGAGTCTGGCTCACCCCCGAGGACGTTGTCGCGTGCGAGGATGCGCCCAGAGCGATTGCGGACGCCGATCTGATCGTCATCGGGCCCGGGAGCCTCTACACGAGCATCCTGCCGAGCCTGCTCGTGCCGGAGATCATCGGCGCGGTCCGCTCCTCGACGGCGCTCCGGGTCTTCGTCTGCAATGTCGCAACTCAGCCCGGGGAAACCCAGGGCTACGACCTGGCGGACCATCTGGCCGCGGTGGAGCGGCATACCAGCTCGGGGCTCCTCGATGTTGTCCTGGCCAACAACGAGTTCGGGGCCAGAAGGCTGGGCGCTTATGTCGCGGAGCCGGTCCGGCTGCGCTGGCCACCGGCTTCGGTGTGGCCAAAGTCGAACACGCCGCGCCTGGTGCTCGACGATGTGGTGAACCCCGACAACGCGCACCACCACGACCCGGCCAGGCTGGCGGCCGCGATCATCAGGATCTACGAGCGCGAGACCTACGGACACCGGCGAGGACGATCCTCGCGGCCGGTGCGGACGGCGTGACCGGACCGGCAATGATGGGGGATCCGGGGGCGCGGGTTTGACGACGGCAGAGCGCGATCTGGCTCAGGCTTTGCGGGCCGAGCTGGCGGCGATCGATCCGCCTCGCCGCTGCTGCCGCCAGGCCGAGAGCGTGGGCCTCGTCGGCGCATTCGAGCCTCGACGCCGCGCCATAGCTCGACTCGAGGTGCGCCTGCGACGGAGCAGGGCCGGGGCCGATGCCGCGACCGACGCGGCTCACGACGGCGTCGCCGCCATCGACCCGGCCTTCGACTGGGGCGGGTCGGCGGAGCATTGTCGAGTGGCGTATCTGCGGGGCCTCCTGGCCCACGGATCGTTGAGCCTGGCCGCGGGCCGAACCCACCTCGAGTTCGTGGTCGGGACCGATGAGGCCGAGCCCCTGGCGCGCCGGCTCGGCGAGCTGGAGCTTACGGCGTCGTGGCGGCAGCGGCGAGGCCGCGGCGTGGTCACGTGGAAGAGTTCCGAGACCGTGGGCACGTTCCTGCGAATCGTAGGCGGGGGAGCGGCGCTGCTTGAGCTGGAGGCTCGCCAGGTGTCGCGTTCGGTGCGCGGCGACCTGAACCGCGTCATCAACGCCGAATCGGCCAACCTGGTGCGGGCCGTCGCGGCGGCGGCCCGCCAGCTGGAGGCGATCGATGCCGTCGAAGCGGACGGGCGGCTGGCGAGACAATCGAACCTGGTCCGTCTTGTGGCCGAAACCCGGCGCGAGATCCCCGAGGCCACTTTCACCGAACTGGCCGAACGGCTGCAGATCCACCGCTCGGCGGTTCAGCGTGCCCTGGACCGGATCGAATGGCTGTCACTCCACGCCGACGAGGGAGTGGGCAGGCGGCACCCGGTGCGCTGGTAGGCGGGGCTGGCTCTCGGGACGGGCCGACTGACACGACGGCAAGGCCGTTCGGTCGCGGACCGAGGGGCCGCCTGTCCCTCCGGACCATCGTCCCGCTCTGTCATGATTGCGGCATGAGACCTGTGATCATTGCCGCCAACTGGAAAATGAACACCACCCCCGCGGACGCCGGAGAGCTGGCCGCGACAATCGCCGCCCGCACCGAGGAGCCGGGCGTCGTCCGAGTCATCTGCCCACCCTATGTATGCCTGGCCGCCGTTCGGGACGCGCTGGCCGGCAAGAACGTCGCCGTCGGCGCCCAGAACGTCCATCACGAACAGGCCGGCGCCTACACCGGCGAGATCTCCGCGTCGATGCTGGCCGGGCTGGCGACGTGGGTCATCCTGGGCCATTCCGAGCGACGCCGCGACGAACTCGAGAGCGATGAGCTGATCGGCAAGAAGCTGGCCCGCGCCATCGCTGCCGGCCTGCGTCCCATCCTGTGCGTCGGCGAGCTCCTCGCCGAGCGCGAGGCCGGCCGCGCCGTGGAAGTCGTGGCTACTCAACTGCGTGGCGCCCTGGCGGGCAAAGATGTCGAGGCGCTGCTCACCGCCGGTTTCGTGATCGCCTACGAGCCGGTCTGGGCCATCGGCACGGGTCGCACGGCCTCCAGCGCGGATGCCGCGGCCATGGCGGAGGCGATCCGCGCCACTCTCGCCGCGGACCTCGGCTGGGGCCACTCAGCGGAAGACGTGCCGATCCTGTACGGCGGTAGCGTCACCAGCGCCAACATCGGCGAGTTCCTGGCCGAGTACTCGATCGACGGCGGCCTGGTCGGCGGCGCCTCGCTCAAGCCCGATGAGATGGCCGGCATGGTGGCTCGCGCTGCCGTGACCGCCAGGGCCCGCGCCTCTGCCGAAGGCAAGCCGGCATGACCGCAGCCGGCGCGAAGCGCCCCCGCCCGATCGTGCTGGTGGTCCTGGACGGCTTCGGCATCGGGCATGAGCCCGCCATCGACGCGATTGCCCAGGCTCATATGCCCAACTGGATCGAGTTCCTCGAGCGCTGGCCGCATTGCTCGCTGGAGGCTTCGGAGCAGTTCGTGGGTCTTCCCGAAGGCCAGATGGGCAACTCCGAGGTCGGTCATCTCAACCTGGGCACCGGCCAGGAGGTCCTGCAGGATCTTCCGCGGATCGACAAGTCGATCTCAGCGGGCAACTTCTTCAGCCGGCCGGTCCTGCTCGAGCTCTGCGCCCGAGCGAAAGAGGCCGATCACACCCTTCACCTGATCAGCCTGGTCGGTCCCGGCGGCGTGCACGCCAACGACCGTCACCTGGTCGCCATGGCCGAGCTCGCCGCCCGCCGGGGCGTGAAGCGTGTCCGCGTCCATGCTCTTCTTGATGGCCGAGACACTCCGCCGCGATCCGCCATCGAGTTCGTTCCGGACCTGGAGAAGCGCCTGGCCGCGGTTCACCCGAACGCGAAGATCGCCACGATCGGCGGACGCTACTACGCCATGGACCGCGACAAGCGCTGGGAGCGGACCGCCAAGGGCTACAACGCCATCGTCCACGGCGTGGCCGACTTCCACGCGCCCTCCGCCGTCACCGCCGTCGAGGCCGGCTACGCGCGTGGCGAGAACGACGAGTTCATCATCCCTACGGTGATCGACGGCGTGGACCACGGCACCATCGCCGACGGGGACGCCGTTCTCCACTGCAACTTCCGCGCCGACCGGGCCCGCCAGCTCTCTCATGCCCTCGCCGACGCGGATTTCTCGGGCTTCGACCGAAACGCGGACGGGCCGGCGCCGAAGGGCATCCTCTACGCCACCATGACCGCCTACGAGGCCGATCTCCCGGTCAAGGTCGTCTTCGGCCCCGAGGTCGTCCCTTCGCTCGCGGAGGGCGTTTCCAAGGCCGGCTGGACGCAGTTCCACGTCGCCGAGACGGAGAAGTATGCTCATGTGACGTACTTCTTCAACGGCGGCCGCGAGGCACCGTGGCCGGGCGAGGATCGCAAGCTGATCCCGAGCCTCAAGGTCGCGACTTACGACCTGCAGCCGAGCATGGCAGCCGCGGGCGTATGCGACGCGCTGGTGGAGGCTATCTCCGGCGGGAAGTACGACCTGATCGTGGCCAACTTCGCCAACCCGGATATGGTCGGCCATACGGGCGTGTGGGAGGCCACCATCAAGGCCTGCGAGACCGTGGACGGATGCCTGGGCCGCGTCGCCGAGGCGGTCCTGGCCGTGGATGCCGCTGATCCGGCCGCGCCGGGCGCGGTCTTGTTCATCACCGCGGACCACGGCAACGCCGACGAGATGAAGGACGAGGCCGGCAACCCGGTCACCAAGCACTCCCTGAACCCCGTCCCGTTCCTGGGCATCGGCCGGTACATGGAGAGCGAGCGCCTCAAGGACGGGCGGCTCGCGGACGTGACGCCGACGATCCTGGAAATCGGGGGCTTGAAGCCGTGGCCCGAGGTTACGGGCCATTCCCTGCTCGCCCCGAAGGACTGACTCGGAGTTCGATTGCGCGGCGAGGCCTTCCGGCGCCTCCAGCCGGGAGGCCATTGTCCTGTGCTACCATGCCCCGGTCCGCCCTCCGGCGAAGCCATATAGAGGTTGCAGCACACCGTGAACCCACCCCTGGCTCTAGGCCAAGACCTGGTCGGCATCTGCCTGATGCTGGCCATCCTGTTCCAGGCGCGCGGCTCCGGGCTGTCCGCCACCTTCGGCGGCGACTCGTCCGTGTACCGCAGCCGGCGCGGGGTCGAGCGGCGCCTCTGGCAGTTCACGATCTTGCTAGCGGTCATGTTCTGCGTCTTCTCCGAGGCGAGCTTCCTCCTGCCGCACTGATCCGGCACAGGCGTTCGCGGACCAGGCGAAGGACAGTCCCGACCAGATGAAACGTCGTGACCGGTTTGCCGTCGCCGCACTGGTTCTGATGCTGGCGATCGTAGGCGCGGCGATGTTCGTGCCGGTGTCTGCGCCGCAAGCTTCTCCGACGCCCGAACTGCCCACCGCGGCGCCTGCCGTCACTTACCGCGAGGGCGTGGTCGGTCATCCGAGCTCGATAACCCCCTTGACGGCGAGCACGCAAGTCGACCGCGATCTCGTGGCGTTGCTATTTCGAGGTCTGCTGCGCGCTGGCCCGAATGGCACGCTGGTGCCCGACCTGGCTCGCTCCTGGGCGGTCTCGCCCGACGGCCTGACCTACACCTTCAACATGCGCACCGACGCCCGCTGGGAGGACGGCCAGCCGGTCACGGCTGCCGACGTCGTCTTCACCGTCGACCTCGCCGAGGATCCGGACTATGACGGGCCGCTCGGGGGGTCGTGGCAGGGGATCAAGGCCACCGCGGTGGGTTCCAACGTGGTGCGCTTCACATTGCCGACCCCACTCGGAGGGTTTCTGCGGCAGACGTTGCTGCCGATCCTGCCTGAGCATCTCCTTGGCCAGACGGACGTCACCGACCTCGCCACCTCGGATTTCAGCGGCCAACCGATCGGCGATGGGCCGTATCGCATCGCGGAGATGGACGACACGCACGTCCTGCTGACCCGCACCGCTGCCGTGGCGGCGGCCGGCGACAGCGCCGCGACGGGCGCCACTGCCGGCGCCACGGCGACTGCCGGCGCCACGGCTGCCCCACAGGGCAACGTCGACAGCATCGATCTGGTCTTCTTCGACGATGAGGCCTCGGCGATCGCGAGCTTCAAGGCCGGCAACGTGGATGCGGTGGGGGATCTCACGCCCGATTTCACCGACGCCGCAGCGGCTCGGGCCGGGGCCAGAGTGGCGCGGTATCCGTCGGCGAGCATGTATTCGGTCGTCCTGAACCAGCGGGCCGCCGCCCACCCCGAATTCGGGAAGCTGAGCGCGCGGCAGGGGCTGCTTGCCGGCATCGATCGATCCAAGATCCTGACGACGGTCCTGCACGGCCTCGGGACCGTGGCCGACGTGCCGCTCCCCAGCTGGTCGCCGTCATACGACCCGGCCGCGGTCTCCGCCACCGCTTACAGCACTTCCGCCGCCGAAGCGGACCTCGTCGCCGCCGGCTGGGTTCGCGATCAATCGGGCTGGACGCTGCCGAACGCGAAGAGCCACTACGCGATCAAGCTGATGAGCCCGAACGAAACGGCGAACCCCATCGCCTATAACATCGCCGTCGAAGTCGAGACGGAGTGGAGCGGCCTCGGGATCAACGTCACCCTTCAGACCTTCGATGCTGCCGACTACACGCAGAACCTCTCGAGCGGCACCTTCGACGCGGCCGTGGTCGACTACCAGCTCGGGCTCGACCCGGATGTCAGCCCTCTCCTCCTGTCGTCGCAGGCGGCGCCTGCCGGCTCGAACCTCTCGGGCGTCACGGATGCGTCGCTGGATCAGCTTCTGACGGCCGTTCGAACCACTTCCGACCCGGCCACCCGCCAGGCCGCCATTTCGGCCGTGGAGAAGTACGTGTCGACAAACGTTCTCATGCTCCCGATATGCTTCGCCGACTACGAATTCGTCGTCTCGGATCGCGTCCAGGGCGTCTCCACGGACGAGATTTCGGATCCCTCGGGTCGCTACTGGGATGTGCTAGACTGGCGCCTCGCCAGCGACGGGTAGCCCCGCTGCTGTGTGCGCCGAGGTGGCGGAATGGCAGACGCGCCGGCTTCAGGAGCCGGTGCCCGCAAGGGTGTAGGGGTTCAAATCCCCTCCTCGGCACCAGGAATCAATGAGGCGGCGCGGAGGCGTCGCGACAATTCTCGTGCCCAGGTGGCGGAATTGGTATACGCGTACGTTTGAGGGGCGTATGGAGCAATCCATCCGGGTTCAAGTCCCGGCCTGGGCACCACCCTCTTCTTGAGACCATCGGCCGCCAGGCGGCCTGCGCGAACAAGACCTCGGTCGCCAAGCGGCCGGCACGGCCACCGCGGCTTCCCGGGCGGTTAGCTCAGCGGTTAGAGCGCCTCGTTTACACCGAGGATGTCGCAGGTTCGAATCCTGCACCGCCCACCATTCCCTGTTGTGTTTGCGTGGGAAACGCCCGCACGTCTTGACCCTCGAGCGCGCCGTGCCCCCACACTCATCTGTGCCAAGATACGGGCGAAGTCAGTGGCGGGGTGAGGGACGGCCGTGATGCAGTGGTTCGCGAAGGACCTCGTTCCGGGCCGGCGTGCGCTAGGCGCTGCTTTCACGATGGCATTTGCCGTTGCCGCCTGCGCCCAGAGCGCGCCCGGTACCTTTGCCAGGATGGGCTCCTTGGCACAGGCCCGTGAGTTCCAGAGCGCAGTGCTTCTGGCCGATGGTCGAGTCCTGATCGCAGGTGGAGAGTTGCTTACCGGTCCGAGCTATGCCTCGGCCGAGCTGTACGACCCCCACATCGGGGCCTTTGCTGCCACCGGGTCAATGACCGCCACTCGAACCAATCAGGCAGCGGTTCTCCTCCCGGACGGCGACGTTCTCGTGGTGGGCGGCATGGACGATGCGGACCACGCCCTAGCCTCAGCCGAGTTGTACGGCCCGCGGTCAGGGACCTTCAGGGCGACTGGATCCATGAACGTCCCGCGGAGATTCCCAACTGCAACTCTCCTGCCTGACGGCGAGGTGCTCGTCGCCGGAGGTCAAGACACCGGCGACTTGGCGTCATCGGCCGAGTTGTACGATCCGACGTCCGGGACCTTCCGCCTTACGGGCCCAATGACCACTTACCGTCGCTATGCAATCGCCACCTTGCTGCCTGGGGGTCAGGTCCTCATCGCCGGAGGGGAGGACTACAGCGGCAAGCCCTTGGGATCGGCCGAGCTGTTCGATCCCACGTCGGGAGCCTTCGTCACAACAGGTTCCATGACCGAGGCTCGGGCCGCTCACACGGCGACGCTCCTCCCTGACGGTCACGTTCTGTTGGTTGGCGGATTCGATGACTCCTACGCTGACCTGGCGTCTGCCGAGCTATACGACCCCAAGGCTCGCACCTTCGTCGCCACTGGCTCGATGAGCGTCGAACGCTCGTCGGGTACGGCGACGCTTCTAAAGAACGGCCAGGTCCTCTTGGCGGGGGGCGCCGCCGACACTCGTTGTGAGCTGTATAACCCCAAGACGGCAAGGTTTCTGCCAACCGGGTCGCTCGGAACGGAGCGTTGGGAGGCGACCGCCACTTTGCTGCAGGACGGCCGGGTCCTGGTCGCCGGGGGAGCGGCCTTCGACCAGGACCGGACCATCGACAGCGCGGAGTTGTACACACCCTAGGAGCGCCGTTGCACCTCCAGATCCGTCTGCCCTACGCCTCGCGGTCACGCGCGCGAGTGGCGCAGTCGGCTGAGTGCCGGCGAAATGCTGTGCCGAGGCCCAGCCCGACCGCCGACACCGGGCCGGCCGTCGCGCCTCCGCTGCGTCGCCGGCGCCCGTGGCGCCGGGTCCCGCTGCTCGGGCCGCTGGCACTGCCGACCGGCCGGCGATGGTTGCGAGGCGCCGCGGGTGCACCCGGCCCAGGAACAGCCGAACCTTCGGTCGCGACGGCTAGTCGAACGACTGTGAATACCCGCAGGCGGCTAACGGCGTGCTTGCTCCGCGCAATGGACCTTCAGGCGTGGCTCAGGTAGGCGCCTGCTAGACTGACCCCGCACGTTCTCGTGCGGCCCACTCGATCGGAGGAGGGACACGTGGTCCCGCTAATCATCGTCGTCGTCGTACTGGTAGTCCTGGTCCTGTTCCTGGTCAGCGTCTACAACGGTCTCGTCACGAAGCGCAATCGCGTCGACGAGGCCAACTCCCAGATCCAGGTCCAGTTCCAGCGCCGTCACGACCTCATCCCGAACCTCGTGAACGCGGTGAAAGGCTACATGGACTTCGAGAAGGGAGTCCTCGAGGCCGTCACTACCGCTCGCGCCAACGCCGTCGCCGCCGGCTCTCAGGGTCCGGTCGCGCAGGGTCAGGCAGAGAACGCGCTGACCGGCACGCTGCGGTCGCTCTTCGCCGTCGTCGAGAACTACCCGGATCTGAAGGCCAATCAGAACGTGCTGTCGCTGCAGGAGCAGTTGACGACGACCGAGAACCAAATCTCGTTCTCTCGCCAGCACTACAACGCGACCGTCCTGGAGTACAACAACTCCCTCCAGGTCTTCCCGAACGTGCTGATCGCCGGGCCGATGGGCTTCACGAAGCGGGAGTTCTTCGCAGCCGACGCGGACGCCTCGGCGGTTCCGGTCGTCAATCTCGGATAGCAGTTCCGGCACTGAGATAGGCCGCGCCTGACGTGGCGCGGCCTCGCCCCCCTGAGGCTGCGTTTGTGACAAGCACCACTTTCTATTCCGAGGAATCGGCCAACCGGCGCAAGTCCTTCGCGTTGGCGCTTGTGGTCATCGGCTTCCTGGCCGCCTTTGGATTCGTGATCGGTTTCAGTATCGGGTATGGCAGCGGCGACGAAGTGGCCTTTGGAATCGGCGCCCTGGTCATCGCCATTGGCATTGGCACGGTCGGCGCTCTGTTCTCCTACTACGGCGGCGACAAGCTCGTCCTGTCGAGTTCGCACGCCCGAGAGGTCACCGCGCAACAGGCGCCGGCGCTATACGACGTCGTGACGGAGATGGCGCTTGCCGCGGGCGTGCCGATGCCCAAGGTCTACATCATCGATGACCCATCGCCCAACGCCTTCGCGACCGGCCGTGACCCCCAGCATTCTTCAGTGGCCGTGACGACCGGCCTGCTGCAGAAGATGAATCGCGAAGAACTCCAGGGCGTCCTCGGCCACGAGTTGTCGCACGTCCGCAATTACGACATCCGTTTCACTCTGATCGTCGGCGTGATGGTCGGCAGCCTGGCGCTGCTGGCGGGCTTCTTCCTGCGATACACGTTCTTCTTCAGTGGCGGGCGCCGCAACAACAACAATGGAGGAGGCGGTGGGTTCGCGATCATTCTGCTGCTTGTCGGGGTGGTCATGGCAGCCGTCAGCTACGTGTTCGGAGCCCTCGTGCAGATGGCGGTCAGCCGCCAACGCGAGTACCTCGCAGACGCGTCGTCGGTCGAGTTGACCCGCAACCCGCACGGCCTGGAGAGCGCCCTGGCCAAGCTGGCTTCGGACAACGAGCCGCTCCACTCGGTCAACGGCGCGACCCAGCACCTTTACATCGTCAACCCCCTCAAGAAGCTCGGCGGTGGCTCGGCCCTCTTCTCGACCCATCCGCCGATCGTCGATCGGATCAATCGCCTGCGCCAGCTGACGGGCGATCCGCCCATGGATCCCACTGAGGTGCGCCAGCTGACGGGCCTCGACTAGGCGATCGGCTGCGGCCCGAAAGGGTTTGGCGGTCGCCTTGCAGCGTTTCGGCCCGGCGTGGTACCTTTCCCCGCGCCGACGGGCAGCCAGTCCGTCTGTTCGGGCCGAGATAGCTCAGTCGGTAGAGCACGCGACTGAAAATCGCGGTGTCGCCAGTTCGATCCTGGCTCTCGGCACCAAAGACGGCTGGCGTGGTTATCGAGCGGAAGTGGCTCAGTTGGTAGAGCATCACCTTGCCAAGGTGAGGGTCGCGGGTTCGAGTCCCGTCTTCCGCTCCACTCCCTTCAAGCTGCCGCCCTGGCGGGCGTCCGCCGACAGATCGAGCCTCTGCCCCTTCGTCTAGTGGTAGGACAGCGGACTTTGGATCCGTTAGGCGAGGTTCGAATCCTCGAGGGGCAGCCAGTTCGATCCAAACAGCGCCGGTCCCCTTGCCGGCTCGCGTCGAGGCGACGTACCCAAGTGGTTAAGGGGGAGGTCTGCAAAACCTCTATTCAGCGGTTCGATCCCGCTCGTCGCCTCCACTTTCCCCTGGAACGCCGCGCAGGCACAATTGCGTCCTCGTAT
>Ga0182027_10013951_pt1 | contig 11152 bp, 9 predicted proteins | sample 712E1DmetaG_FD_121300 | JGI IMG/M metagenome (GOLD analysis project Ga0182027, IMG submission 121300) | Permafrost microbial communities from Stordalen Mire, Sweden - 712E1D metaG (Illumina Assembly) | ecosystem: Environmental > Terrestrial > Soil > Wetlands > Permafrost | place: Sweden...
CGTGCAGTACAATCACCGGTTTGCCATCTGGATTGCCGCACGTCTCCCAATAAATTCGGTTGCCATCGCCGGCCTCGAGCATGTCATGGTAATAGGGCTCAATTTCAGAATATAGGCTGCTCATTTAGGTTACCAGATATATGGAATGAATCGATATTTCACCTGTGCCAGATAAGCCTCATAGCCGGGCAGCTCCTGGCGCAAAGTGCGCTCTTCCTGAGCACGGACCACCGGCGACAGGTATGAATTTTCTCGAAATGTCAGAAAGAGAACATAGAACGAGACCATTTGCGTTGCAAAAAGCTTTACATTCATTGTTTTTACGGGTGCGGATAAATAGAATTCCATTGCGGGGCTATTGATAAATACAACACGTATACGGCTTTCCCAGCCTGCAACTGCTGTCCCGGCTGGTTCAATGTAGTTACTGACCCTTTATAATCCTGTCCATTGGCCTGAAATTGATAACGAATCACCCAGGGATGCCGTCCATTGACCGTTACAGAATAATTTTCTTGTGCTTCAATAATTTGCCCGCGCGTCGCTTCCCCTTCTCGAAGCACATCAACGACTTTGCGCGATTCTTGATACCGCCATACAAACACCCCTCCGCCAGCTCCGAGGAATACGATCCCGAGCAGCAGAAAAGGTATTCCAATGAAGGCTGTAATGATTAACAGGGTAAGCCCTGCCCCCATGAAGCCGAAAACAATCCCAAGGATTCCAAAAACAAGCGCTGCAATTGACCAACCATCGGTGGCTAAAAGACGCCAGATATACCGCTCGGAAATCGGCCGTGGAGCCGGGGGCGGGGCGAGAAGGTTTTCGCTCGAATCCGGTGAACTGGTTGTTTCATCAACTGCTTGTAAAGCCCCTCCACATTTATCACAGTTGGATTGAAAAGAAACATGGGCCGTACCACACCAGGGACAGATAACCATCTTATTTTCTCCAATTCGTTATTTTAATTTTAACAGCAACCGGATGGTGACGCATTCCTTGGGCATGGCTTGAAGGTGGATGAGATTATCATTGGCGTCAATATTGCTTGAATCAAGTTCATCCATCCTCGTACGCCTGGCGGACCCAATCATAAAGATTGGGTCGACGGTGATGGTTATATCGGTAACCTGATCGACCGGATTGTACAAACGTAGAATAATGCCATTGCCATCCTGCGCGGGCTTGATCGCCGTCGTCTGGCAAAGGCTGTCAACCCTGATAAACTGTCCCAGCAATGGCAGAATGGTGGGCGGTTGCTGGTATTCGGGCATCGACTCGGCTTCGAGGAAATCTTTTTGGAAGGAGCAGAGGGGATGCCGGAACCGTTCAACGGATGGCAAGGCATGCTCATAGTTCTTTGCAAATGGGATAAAGGCATAGCGGTAATCCAATCCGCAGAGGAGCTGTGCTCCCGGTATCCTGAATTTCTGCCCTTTTTCGAGAACCCCTGGGTGTAACCTGTCTGTGGCACGCAGCAGTGTCAGGCATAATGCATTCCGTGGAGGCAAGACTTCATATTCAATAATACCGTCGCCGGCGATCGCAACACCGGTGTTGCCGTCTGACAGGCCACAAAAATCTGACATGGGGTGGTATCCCACCCAGGGTTCCGCATCCTCAATGGAAAATTTGCCGGCATTGTCTGGTTGTACCGACCGCATCACCACGTCAAAGGGCTGCCCCGCAAAGGCATGGTCGCTTTGGATGTCCGTGGGGAAGGCCACCCGCAGGCGGTGATCGCGCGCGGTATTGTCGATATGCGTCTTGAATTCGACCCAATCACAGCCGCTGTGCAGGATGACATCGGTTGAAATGCCTATCACTGCTTGAGTTTCGCTGCGTGCATTCCTCTGCTCATTAAGCCCTGCGGGAACACATAAAGTTTGCTCGATATGAATGACCGCTTTGATGGGTGTGTTTTCACCTACGCTGATGGTTAAATCTCTTCCGGTGCTCATCACCGTTGCATCATTGACTGGCGACTTATGTTGGAACCCATTTCCCGCTTCGGCATCATCCATAAAGCTGTGAACTCCTTTATAGGTCCTGCCAGTATGCTTATCTGTGATATCCAAAGTCCCATCGCTGTTGACGATCACCAGCAGAAATTCGTTCTCCATCCTGTTTGGCCAGCTTGCCATGCCGGTCACCGGTCGATCGTGCAAATACCCTCCCTGGATCTCCAGCACCTTATATCCAGAAGCTGGTATCATCCCTGGTTGAATGGCAAGCGTGAAAATATCGACATCCAATTCGCCAACCCGCCCAGAAAATGGGACAAAGCGAAGCAGCATATCGTTGCGTACACTTTTCACATAAGTCGAAATTTCCTTACCTTCAAACAACAGATGCGGTTCAGCGAAATTCCGATGCCGCGCTACGATCACTTCAATATCCATTTGCTCATCGCGCGGCATCGTTGAGGGATTCATAATAATTATTGCTTCTTGACTGAGATTTTGAATTCGACGTATCAATCTTTGCTGGAGCTCAGTCAGAATTTCGCGTGAAAGATCATCCATTTTCTGATATCGAACCATAATCTCACGCCAGCTTGGATCGGAGTTAGAACAACATAAGCTGTCATGCGCCTGGTTTTCCAACAGGTAATCCCAGGCCTTTTGAAACTCAGCCACAGGCAAAGAGGATTCTCCGATGCTCATCAGCCAACTGAAAAGCGGTTCAACCTGCCTTTCCAGCCTATCTTCCATACGTTGGTAATACATTTTTACATCCATGCGCATGGATTGGGAGGCGGGAAGAATGATCCCTTCACGAGGGTCGCGCAGCTCGCCCTGGAGGGTGGTCATTTCTTTGTTGATTGAGTTATTGACTGCCGTTATATAATCCGGCAACCGGCTCTGCTTGACGGTGATATCGGGATACAATTCGGCAATTTTGCTCAATGTTGCCTTCATGGATGTGTTGGGGTATTCGTGATCTACCCCATTCATAACCAGGATATGCGGCGCGACCGCGCGCTTGATCTCGTCCAAAATACGATTAAGCTGGTCTGGCAAAGAAGGCAGGGTGATCGTTTCACCAAAAACCGAGAATTCCTTTCGCTCCATCCGTGGAGACAGGCCAAGTCCATTGCCATAGGCGTTGTATAAAACGCAAATATCACAGATGGTATGATCGCTTCCCTGCCAGTGTACGTAGGTGGGGCTTCCCTTGGGCAAGCCGCGCCAGGCGACCAGGTGTTTCATCCCAAATCCCGCCATCATTTGAGGAAGCTGGCTGTGGAATCCGAATTGGTCTGGCAGGTAATTGATGTGATACAAGCCACCGCCAAATTTATCCATATCCTTGCGCCCGCGCAGCAAGTTGCGGATTTGCGCTTCGGCATTGCACATGAAAATATTGGGTTGGGTATACCATGGCCCAATCACCAGGCGGTTGGCTTGAACCAGCGCTTCCAAACGCTGCCTGTTCTCTGGGCGGATCTGCAAATAATCATCCAGCGCAATTGTCTGGCCATCCAGGAGGAAATATTCGATTTCACCTGTTTCCATGAATTCCAGCAAGGTATCGATCAGTTTGACAAGACGATAACGAAATTCCTCGAAGGTAAAGTACCATTCGCGATCCCAGTGAGTATGCGCCACAATGTGAAGAGTAATTTTCTCGTTGCCGCTGCTTTGATCGCCCATATCCCTTGCTCCTTCGACTTAGATTTAGATAGTTGATTAGATGGGTTTCCCATACGCTCAGCCCATCCCATAGCACCGACCATTTCAACGAACATGCCCGATTAATTAAAAGGGACGGTATTACTGACGAAGGCTACCTTTTTCCCATCCGGCGACCACGAAGGCACATTCATGGTGCCCTGGCCTCCGTAAAGGTAGGCGACCACTTTCGGCACCCCGCCATCCAGCGGCATCGTCCGCAAATAAACCCGTTTGGCTGCCGGGTGGTCGCTGGGCGTGACTTCGTTGACCAGGTAGGTGACGAAGATGATCCGGGTTCCATCCGGCGAGACATGGGCGAACCAGTTATTGTATTCATCATCGGTCATTTGTTCTGGCTGGCTGCCATCCGGCTGCATGCGCCAGATCTGCATGCGCCCGCTGCGCACCGAATTGAAGTAGATGTACTTACCGTCTGGCGTATACTCCGGTCCATCATCCAGACCGGGTGTGTTGGTAAGCTGCACTTCCTGACCCCCCTCCACCGGGATGCGGTAAATATCGAATTGGCCGTTGCGCTGTCCGGTGTAAACCAGGAATTTGCCATCCGGCGACCAGCCATGCAGGTAGGATGGCCCTAGCGGGGTGATCTGCCTGGGCTGGCCTCCCCCCACTGGCATCGTAAATACCCGGGATTGGCTATCTGCCCCGCTGTGGCTGCTGATGGCGAGCATGCGCCCATCAAACGAAAGCACATGGTCATTGTTGCTGTGTACCACATCTCCAGTATCGATGTGCACCGGCGTCTTGGTGTCCAGGTCGAAGCGGTACAGCAGCCCCTGGCGGTTAAAGATCAGGGTTTTACCGTCCGGCGTCCAATTGGGCGCCTCGAAGACATCATCCTGGCTGTAAATGATCTGCCGGTCGCCGCTGGCAACGTCCAGAATCTCCAACCGGCTTCCGAAGGGATCCCTCCCGCGATCGAACCCTTCCTTCACCGGCGCCACGATGCGCACATCCCGGAAGGTGGCTTTCTCCACTACATCATTCTCGTGGGAGCAGACATACAACCCCACGTAGACATCCTCGCCCAGGTCCAGGTCGGTCATCTGAACGGCGGTGAATGGCTCGCCGTAATGCGCCACCGACATGATATAGGCGCTGCCTTTGCGCTCCAATTGGATCACATCCGCTCCCTGGACCGGCGCTCTTACTTCCTCGGTGGCCTGGCCCGCCGTGCGCCGGAATTGGAGCGAAACCAGGCCATCGCCGTGGATTCCGGTGCACACCTCGGGTGAATTGGTCTGGAGGCTGGCGCGAGCCATCCAGCCTAACTTGCGGTGCGGGTTGGCGCCGGCGCCGGTGAATGCCGCGCGCATCGCCACAATGAAATTCCCGCTCATCCGTCTCCAGACGAAGTGGAAGTCATCGTGGTCGCCCCAGATATTGGCCCCAGCGCTGGCAATGGTATAGACCCCCGTTTCAGGCTGGTACTCACAGGTACCAGGGTGATAGACGGCGCCAACATCGGTTTGGTTTTCGAATGGACCGAACGTATATGGATGGGTTGAAGGGTTCATGGTGAAATGCTCCTAAGCACAATTTCTAAAATATTTACTCACACTCAATCTACTCGTTTGTCACCCAAAAAGAAAAGAGCGACCGTCCCCGGGCCGGTATGGGAACCGATGACGGCGCCAATACTGTTGATCATAACAGGGCCGTTAAGGTGAGGAAATTTATCCTCGACTAAATCGGCCACTTTGCGTGCATCGTCATAACAGGCTGATTGGGAGATAAAGCATTTCCCTGAGTAATCTCTACCGTTTATGGCATGCGCTTCCATCGTGCGAACAATTTCGGTGATGATCTGTTTTTTGCCGCGAATCTTGGCGCGCGGAGTGAGTTTTCCGTCATAACTCATATTCATCAAGGGGCATATGTTAAACAAAGTCCCTACAAACGCAGATGAAGCGGATAACCGGCCGCCGCGTTTATAATGGGTCAGATCGGTGGAGAAAAACCAATGGTGCACTTTGAGCTTGTTTTCCTCTACCCAAGCATCTATCTCTTCAAGTGTTGCGCCATTGTCCCGCATATCGGCCGCCATATCCGTGAGCAGGCCATAACCGGATGATGCCCCCAACGAATCCACGATCAGGAGTTTACGGTCGGGATATTTTGATAAAAGTTCCTCGCGGGCGAGGATGGCAGAATTGTAGGTTCCTGATAACTCTGAGGAAAGGGAAAGGTGCAGGACATCTTTCCCTCCCTTTAAGACTGGCTCAAAAAATTCGATAAATTGCTCTACGTTCACCTGCGAGGTTGTTGGCATTGCGCCTGCCGCGATCCTGCTATAAAATTCCTCAAAAGGCATGGTTTGTCCCAGGTCATCGGGATATTCGTGTCCAGCCATGTTGTAATGAAAACAAACATATGGGATATTCCTTTTTTTGAAGTATTCATATGGCATATCTGCGGTGGAACAACAGGTTAGAACGTAATCATGCATATTCAACACTCCTCTATATAACATTAATGACTCGTTTTATAATCCGTAATTGGCGGGGTTAATGGTGATATTATAACCATTTGTACTATTGTTTAAGCTTCATCCTTTTGATCATCTCGAGGCAGGCTCTGCCATTATGATAGGGGCATTTCCATTCACTGACCTTCAACAGATTCTTGTGAACAAGGCCCTCTTTAGTCGTGGTGTTAAACCATTCGCCAAATTCCCTGTCCACCAGGTACTTCTCGATGAAATTCCAGGTGGCCAGTGAGGCATCTAAAAATTGCGGGTCACCGCTGATTTCATAAGCATTCAAAAAGCCGACAACCGCTTCAGCCTGGGGCCACCAAACCTTGTCGGTGTTGATTTGCCCCGGGGTGGTGATTGATTGATAAATTCCGCCGAATTCCTGGTCATAACCTTCCCTCAAAACTTCGCGAGCCATTTTTACGGCATAGTCCTGCGCTTTTTCAATTAATTGAAGGTCGCCCAGGGCTCGGGCGTTATCCAGGAACAACCAACTGGTCATGATGTTATGCCCAAACTGGACTTTGTTTTCTCTTGGAGACCAATCCATACCGAAAAAATGAAGCTGGTGATAGTGGCTGTCGGTAAACTCCGCCATCATGATTTCCAACAGCTCTTTTAATCTTTTCTGCAGCAGTTCATCCTTCCATGTGCGCCATAAATTGGTGTATGCATTCATCAGGTTGAAATGGGTCTCGAAGGATTTCACGGGTTCGCCAGTGAGATTCCAACCCCGGTCATGACCATCCAGATAGCCGGTGCCGTGCGGGTCATGGCTATAGTTCTCAACGGCATGAAAGAGCTCAATCGCCAGTTTAAGGGCGCTTTCATTTTTGGCGGCGCGGTAATATTCGGATAAGCCATAGATGGCAAAGGCCTGGGCTATGATTTCTTTTTTCGTGTCGACCGGTTCGAAATTGGCACTCAGCAGCCAGTAAACCCCGGAATAACTTTGATCCACAAAGGGTTTTAGCAAGTCGAAGGCCGCATCGGCGCTCGCTTGATAACTTGGCTCGCCAAGCGCCAGGTACGCGGCCGAAAACGTCCAAAGTATGCGGCTGATGAGAATAATACCTTTCGGCGCATTTTCAATCACGGTAAGATCGTTGGTCATTTGTCCGGCAAAATCCTTGCCATGCTCCAGCAATACTTTATTGGCCCAAAAGGGAAGGATATTGCCGGTGAGTTCATTTTTCGCTTTTGCTGCATATTCAAGATAGAGGTTGTTTTTCATCATTACTCCTATAGCTGCCACGGGAAAATCATACCATCCTTTGCCGGCTCTCCTTCTAATCCCACCAGTCTATAGCCTGGCATTGCATTGGAATTAGATGGATAGGCAGTCGCAAAAATGTCCAGAACGGCAGGAATGGCGCGTGGAAAATGCAACTTGGTTTCTACCGGCAAAGGGGCATCTGGAAGATTCACAATAAAGTCAATTTCTTTTTTATCTTGTGTGCGCCAGTAGTGCACCTTGTCCGGGCCGTAGTGTTTCACCAGTTCGGTGAAGACGCTTGTTTCAAAAACAGAGCCTAATATTTCTTTCTGAAGCCGCTTCAACCAGAGCATTTGCATCAAACCGGTGTCGTAGAAGAAGATTTTGGGGGTTTTAAATAACTCTGAACGGATATTACGGCTGAATGGACGTACCAGGCGGAGGATATAGGTCTGCTCCAGAAGAAAGAGATACCGTTCAATTGTGTCTCGTGCCAGCCTGCAGGTGTTCGATAACTCAGAGATATTCAATAAATTGCCGCTCTGAGATGCAAGGGCTTCCAGCAGACGATTGAACTTGCCCACATCTTTGATCTGAGCCAGGTCACGAATATCTTTGCGGATATAGGTATCGATGATCTGTTGCAAGTACTTTTCTTTTACGCTAGAATCCGGGGTGAGCACAATCTTGGGGTAACCGCCGTACAAAACGAATTCAGTATAAAGCGCCTGCAGATCGATGATTTTCTTTTCTGTAAACCGGCTGGCGGGAGTGAATGGGACGCCTTTGAACAGTAAAAACTCCTGGAACGAAAGGGGATAGATCTCAAAACTGACTGTTCTGCCGACCAACGAATCTTTAAACTTGCTTTTCATCTCAAAACTAGATGAACCGGAGACAATGATCTTCAAATAGCGGTGGTGATCTGCCAGGAGTTTCAGGAAAGAGGATGGATTAGATAAATATTGGATTTCGTCAATCATGATAAAGAGTTTTTTGCCTGATTTTATTAAACCAGGCAGGTCGAATCCTTGTTCCGACAGGTAGGTGATAAACTCATCCACTCCCTTATCCATCATACTGACAAAGCGGCTGTCTTCCAGGTCAATATAAAGCACCTGCTCTTTCTCGGAAAGAAGATGATCTTGCAGGTACATGAGAATGGATGTTTTGCCAACCTGGCGGGCGCCATGAATCACGACAATGTCATCGGTGGAAAGGAATCGAATGATCTCATCAATGACCGAACGCTTATAAACTGAGAATGCCATAGAAAATCCTTTTTATCTATCCCTATTTTAAACCTAATAATTTTACTAGTCAATAATGAAATATATTGGATTTAATGCAGCTAAGCAAGTTAATCCAGAATGCGATCCAAATTTCACCAACCTATTACTTTAGTGATGCGCGTATAATAGGAATATGATCATAAAAGAAGTTCAGCCCAAAACTATTCTGTCCATATCGAAAGTCTATCCTTACGTCATTAATCCTTACACGGGCTGCCAGCATAATTGTTCGTACTGCTATGTTCGTTATGATTGCCCCGATGCTTCCAGGGGCAGAAAGTCTCGCGGAAATCCTGGCGGGAAAAGTGGACCGTGTGATAACGGATAGGATGAACTATCACTATGCCGATTGGGTGTACCGGAAATACGGCATGGAGGATAAAATGACCGATGATTATTTTGTCCAAACGGAACAGACCCTTTCCGCGGCATTTGCAAAATTGGGAATTAATTGTTAATGATGAGGGAAGCCTTGTCAATGGAAAACGTGAGGAAAAATAATTGATGGCTTACCTCTATGTCAGGTAAATGATTCTGACCTCATTATGCGAATTTTACTTGAGTTGTTCTCTGATGGTTTCCAAATTCTTCAACGGTAGAGTCGTGATATTCTTTGCCACGGGATATGTTTCATCCCCTGGATAAACGATCCAGAGATGGCTAAGCGCTAATTCAGAAGCGGCAATCCGCATGGAGGGTGTCAAAGATGGTGCTTCGTTAAACTTGATTTCCATGCCATAACGGTTGCCCTGGAATTGGAAGACCAGATCGAGTTCAGCGCCAGCATGTGTACCCCAGAAGTATGCAGCATTAGGATGAAGGATTTGCAGCGCCTGTTCCAATGCAAAGCCTTCCCAGGATGCGCCCACCTTGGGATGCCCAAACAGACTGTGTTTGTCGGGAATATCCAGTAGACTGTGTAACAAACCAGTATCTCTGAAATAAATTTTCGGAGACTTCACCTGCCGCTTTCCAAGATTTTCAAACCAGGGTTGAAGCTGCCGGATCATGAACGTACCAGTCAGAATGTCAAGATAGGATCGCACTGTTTTATCCGAAAGACCCATCGAGCGTCCCATTTCAGCCGCATTCCAGGTTTGTCCGTGATAATGGGCGAGCATTGTCCAGAAGCGGCGCATGACAACCGCCGAGATGTTGATCCCCAGTTGGGGAATGTCGCGTTCCAAGAAGGTACGGATAAATCCTTCGCGCCAGGCCTGGCTGTCGTCTTCAGAAGCAGCGAGAAAAGAACGCGGAAAACCTCCCCGCAACCAGAGCGTCTCCCATGCGTCTGCCCCCGTTTCGGACAGGTCAAACCCCTGTAATTCAATAAATTCAAGCCGCCCTGCCAGTGTTTCTGACGCAGACTTGATGATTTCCGGAGAAGGACTGCCCAGGATCAGGAAACGCGCCTGGTTTCCCGGACGGTTAACCAGGATACGCAATACCTGGAATAATTCTGGCATTTCTTGAATTTCATCAAGAACCACCAGCCCCGGAAGATTTCCTAGCATCAGCTCTGGATTTTGCAGCCGGCGCCGGTCGGGAATTGACTCGAGATCAAAGAATGTGGCTTTCTGGTGTTCAACGATCTGGCGCGCCAGGGTGGTCTTGCCGCATTGACGGGGCCCCAGCAGGGCAGTCACTGGCGAACGACCCATCGCCGTCTTGATATGATTGAGGTAATAGGGTCTCTGTAACATGTCATCATTGTACCTTGAAATCTCGGAGCTCACCTCCGAGATTTCAAGGGGATATTACGCGAACAAATTAGATATGGAGAGGACTATAATAAGTTCCACTGATCCATAACCACTTGTTGTGAAACGTTCAATTCCGCCAACCCCATTTTTTGAAGGAGAATAACTCGCATGAGAGCCGCAGTGATTGAAGAATTTGCTAAACCATTATCGATCCAAAATGTGCCCGACCCAATTCCAGGCGAAAATGGCGTGGTCATTCAAGTCAAGGCAACCGGGATTTGCCGGAGCGACTGGCATGGATGGATGGGCCATGACCCGGATATTGTGCTCCCCCACGTTCCCGGGCACGAATTGGCCGGGATTGTTGCATCGATTGGTAAAAATGTGCACCGTTGGCAGCCAGGCGATCGCGTGACCCTCCCGTTCGTATGTGCCTGCGGTACTTGCCCGCAGTGTGTTTCCGGCAACCACCAGGTTTGCGACCACCAATTCCAACCCGGGTTTACCCACTGGGGATCTTTTGCGGAATACGTGGCTATTAATTACGCCGATATCAACCTGGTGCGTTTGCCAGACGAGCTCGATTTTGTCACTGCGGCGAGTTTGGGCTGTCGATTTGTAACCTCGTTCCGAGCCATAGTCGACCAGGGGAAAGTATCCGGCGGCCAATGGGTGGCGGTACATGGCTGCGGAGGAGTGGGCCTTTCTGCGATCATGATCGCCAATGCAGTTGGCGCGCAGGTGGTTGCCATCGATATCTCGGATGC
>Ga0182027_10013952_pt1 | contig 11152 bp, 6 predicted proteins | sample 712E1DmetaG_FD_121300 | JGI IMG/M metagenome (GOLD analysis project Ga0182027, IMG submission 121300) | Permafrost microbial communities from Stordalen Mire, Sweden - 712E1D metaG (Illumina Assembly) | ecosystem: Environmental > Terrestrial > Soil > Wetlands > Permafrost | place: Sweden...
TAGATATGGCGAGGATGGCACTGTGCTGATGATCGGTATAAAAAACCCGGAAATCTTCAAATTCGACCAGTTTACTGCGTGGTATGATCTTGGCGATTCGATTCGTTCGATCGACGGGGTTCAGGAGGTGGTCAGTATGACGCGTGGTATCAACCTTATCAAAAACGAAGCGACACATCAATTTGACTATTTCCCTTTGGTCGAAAAACGCCCGGCCACACAACATGATGTTGATAGTCTTAAAAATTTGATCCTAAGTCTGAAATTTTACGAAGGGATGTTATACAATCCTAAAACAAATGCCGCCTTGATGGCGGTCACCCTCGACAAAAACAAATTGAATGATCGGGCCAGAATTGCGTTAGTTGCCAACATTGTAAAAACAGCAACAGCCTATCAGAAGCAAACCAATGTTGACATCCACTATTCAGGAATGCCTTACATCCGTACTATCTCGATGCAGAAGGTAAAACATGAGCTTTTTCTTTTCGTGCTGATGAGTATGGCCATTTCCGCGATTATTATGCTCCTGTTTTTCAAATCGATGAAGGTTGTTCTCAGCTCTTTGCTAATCGTCGCAATAAGTATTGTCTGGGTATTGGGGACAACAGTATTCTTTAATTTTAAAATCACGATCCTGACAGGTGTAATACCCTCGTTGATTATAATTATCGCCATCGAAAATTGCATCTACATCCTCAATAAATACCATTGGGAATACCGCAGTCATGGAAATAAAATGAAAGCGCTGATCAGGGTTGTACAACGAATCGGGTTTGCCTCATTAATGACCAATGCTGCAACCGCACTTGGATTTGCTGCTTTTATTCTGATTCCCAATCAGATGTTAAGGGAATTTGGTATCATCACCGCACTCAATATAATGCTCGAATATGTACTCTGCATCATATTGTTACCGATCATTTTCAGCTATATCGATCCACCAACGGCTAAGCATGTTAAGCATCTTGACAGTAATTTTTTTGGTGGCATCATTGACAAGATTATTTATTTAATCAGCTATCGAAGGAATCTTGTTTATGGGATAGCAGGTGGGCTTGTGGTGATTGGTCTTGGAGGAGTCAGTTTGATGAAAACATCGGGTAAGATCGTTGACGATTTTCAGAAGGATGACCCAATATTTCTTGATTTGAAGTTCTTTGAGAATAATTTTGGAGGGGTCATGCCTTTCGAAATTTCGATCGATACGAAAAAGAAAAACGGTGTGATGGCAGGGACGACCCTCGATAAGATTAATGAGCTTCAGAAAATGGTTAATTCCTACCCCGAGTTTTCGAAACCACTCTCGATTGCCGAGCTGTTTAAGTTTGCAAAGCAATCCTATTTTGGAGGTGATTCTTCAATGTATTCGATGCCAAACAACGTAGAAAAGGGATTTATAATGGGATATCTCCCTAAAAATTCAAAGGGAAAGAAAAATAATCTGCTCTATTCCTACCTCGACAGCACCAAAAGGTATACCCGAGTTAGCTTTCAGATGGCCGATATCGGAACGCACCATATGGACTCACTTATGGCTGAAATTCATCCCCGGATTGACAGTATTTTTAGTAAGGCGAAGTATAATGTGAGTGTAACAGGTAATAGCGTAGTGTATGCACGCGGTACAAATTTTCTGATCCACAATCTTTTCGAAAGTGTAATCATCGCAATAATAATGATATCACTTCTTATGGCATTGCTTTTTTCTTCCTTAAGAATGATTTTGGTTTCGATGATTCCCAATATTATTCCCTTGCTGATCACTGCCGCAATAATGGGTTTTGTTGGAATACCTATCAAACCCTCAACAATTATTGTTTTCAGCATCGCTTTGGGAATTTCGGTTGATAATGCCATCCAGTACCTTTCGCGATACCGCCACGAGCTCAAAATTACCAATGGGGCAATCAAACAATCGGCAATCAGTGCGTTACACGAAGCTGGATTTAGTATGATTTATACAAGTATCGTACTGGTACTTGGATTCAGTGTATTTATCATTTCAGGCTTTGGCGGAACACAGGCCTTGGGCGTTTTGATCTCAACTACATTGCTGATCGCCATGTTTTTCAATATTATGGTACTCCCTTCATTGTTGTTATCGCTCGACAAACGATTAACAAGCAAAGATTTTATCGAACCAATTGTTAAGATTTATGATGAAGAAGATCTTGATGAATATACCACAAATGAAACTGTTATTCACGACCATAAAGGAAAAAATCCAGCGAAATAGTTCATCATGTTAGTTATCAGAGATTACAGTCTGTTTGTAATTGTTGCCGTCCTGTTATTGTCGTCAAATGCAATGGCTCAAAAACCGGTCATCGAATGGCGAAAAATACCGGCGGGTACTTTTATAATGGGTAGCCCAACTAATGAACCGGGCAGGAACACTATTGAAACACAACACCAGGTCAGGTTAAGTGAATTTAAGATTAGCAAATACGAGGTAACCGTCAGGCAGTTTAAAGCATTTGTCGACGCTACCGGATATGTAACGGATGCAGAAAGCGGGGTAGGAGGAAAGGTTGGAAGTATTGTCTGGACAGGAACAGCGCTGGATTTTAAACCAGAAGCAAATTGGAAATACAACGAAAAAGGTAACCTGCGACGTGCTAATGAATACAATTGTCCTGTAGTCCATGTCAGTTGGAACGATGCTGAAGCATTTGCCGAATGGATGGGCTGTCGCCTGCCGACCGAAGCTGAGTGGGAATATGCCTGTAGGGCTAGCACCACTACTATTTTTAATGTAGGTAACAACCTGACAACGTCACAAGCCAATTATGACGGTAATATTTCATACCAAAATTCAAGAAGCGAATTTCGTGAAAGAATAATGTTGGTCGGCTGTTTTACACCTAATAAATGGGGCCTTTTCGATATGCACGGCAACGTATGCGAATGGTGTAGCGATTGGTATGGCGATTATCCGACAAAAGCACAGATCAATCCGCAAGGGCCGGCAACGGGGAAGCGCCGAATTTCGCGCGGTGGAGGCTGGATGTATAATGCACAACGCGTCAGGTCAGCCGATCGTGGTGCCGACTTACCGGCAAACCGTACCTGCTATCGGGGCTTCCGGCTTGCCAGTTCTGAGTAAAGAATTTCAACACCAACAATTAAAGGTTCGAAATAGAATCCCGATCAATCGACCTGTTTAGCTTTCCTGTTTAAATTAATATAATTAATGGTAAAACATCTACCACTCGCACATTTCCATGTTTAAAATCGGCAATCTCTGGAATTAGTTTCCGGCTAAGCCGATTGTTATCTCCGAAGTAAGGTTCTAAATAAACTTTGTCGCTCACAAGTCTATTCCTCACGGTTCCGGGAAAAATGGCATCGAACCAGTTTTCATCGTTGTATTTTGTGGTTGAAACCGTTTCTCCACCGCCGATCACATCAGAACCTTTTTTATTTTATATTGATGCCGCCCACATTATACCCATCTGCGGAAAAGCTCAGCTCATCAAAAGACAGCGAAGAATCGAATTCAGCTTTCAGAATTTTACTTTCGCCTGGCAATAAATTAAAGTAACCATCTGAAAAATATGCCGGAAGAATCGCTTCCCGGGTTATTTTTTTCCGGAGATTTAATTTGATAGCCATAGCTATGGTCTCACTTGCGTTTTTGACACTGAAAATGATCGCACCATTTTCCTTTTTCAGAATTTTTCCTGAAAGTTCTACTGACGAAAGTTTATTCAAAGCCTGTAAATCATGTGTTTCACCCAAACATTTCCAATACGAATTTTCAGAAATTACTTTACCATTTTTGTCCTGAAGACTCAGATTTGCCAAATACAACCCATTTTCAGGTAGATCAGCAACAAAACAATCCGTTTTGGCATCAGCCGAAATATCGGTTTTTACTGACTTTTTTAAAACCAGCTTTCCACCTGGCGTATAAATTGAAAGCATCGCATTGACCTTTTTGATTTCTTTAAGGGTAGTATTCACCACAATTACTTTATTATCATTCAAATTCATCTGAATATGAATAGGTTCGCAGGCTTTCATACAAGCGAAGTAGGATGCAAACGTTTCATAATCCCACGAATACACCTGCCAAACGGTACTTGGCCAGGCCGGATGAGTCATCCACAGTAGCAATCCGCTGGTATTATTCCACATGCGGCTGTTCCACGACTCGAACATGGCACGATGACTTTCATAGTTCAACATTTGAGCTTTTTTACAAAAGTCATCCAGGTCTTTCGGATCACCAAAATCTGCCGAAATTGCTGCACGGTAATCCTTTTGACCGTCGTGCAGATCGTGATAATACCAAGCATCACTGATGGGCCATAAATCTTCGGTTGCCATCATTTTTCTCATCGATTCTGCGGTTGGAACCGACGGTGTTCCCAACTCGGTACTAAAACCATGTGCATTATTTCTGAAATAGTCTGCAGGATCTTTGAAGTAATTCCAGGGGCCGCTCCATCGTAAATTTAATGTCCGCGAGTTCGGATTATAGTGCCGGGTCGGATCTTCAGAGGCAATCAGCTTCTCCAGTTGTTCTTCGAGTTGAGGCAAAGGCGAACCTTCATTCCTGGCACACCAAATGGCAATGGAAGGATGATTACGGAAGCGGCGCAACACCTCTTGTGCATTTGCCAGAAACAGCAGATTATCGTTTACATTCAGGTTATAACCTTCGGTTGAAAGCCAGAAATCGTTCCATACCAAAAGCCCGTATTCATCGGCCAAATCATAAAAGACCTCTTCGGTCGACTCTCCTGTCCAGTTTCTGATCATCGTAAAATGGGCATCCTTATGCAAACGGAAATAAGGTTCCAAATGCTCACGACTAACTTGTTTCATGGCATCATCCATGCCCCAGTTTCCGCCCTTACAGAAAATACGTTTACCGTTTACTTTAATCACAAGATAAGGATTCATTGCGGTATCTGTCAATTCAGTCAGCTTCGACGGATCGACATTATCATATAAACTCGAAATCAAAATCCGGTCTTTATTTTCCCGTGTTTTGTTGTTGTTGAAAACAGGTTTTCCATCAACAATATCTTTGATCGGATTAAATTCAATTCGTTTGGCTATTTGGTTTGGAGCATCTACATTCAATTCATACGATAGTTCGCGAATTCCAAACCGAACTGTTTTTTCATCGGATATGGCGCCATTTATTTCAGCCTTTAAATTCAGGAAAGACAGGTTTTGTTTACCATATCCGTTTGGCCACCAAAGACGGGGATCTTTAAAGTTTAGCTGAGGAAATTGGTCTGCAGAAAAATGGACAGCTCTGGTTTCTCCGGCATTTAAATCAAGCGACTGGCTTAAACTGACATTCTCAATTTTTCCTGAAACCTTAATTGAAAGTCTGTTTCCTGTTTTGTTTTGAACATTTGCATTGATGCTGATTTTCGCAGCTGTAGTGTCGGGCAGGTTCAGATCAGTAATAACCTGAGGATCGGAAATAGTAACGCCTTCTGTAAAATTCAGGAACACATCCTGCCATATCCCGATATTGCGGTCGCGGATCCCCGGAACCCAGTCCCAACCTTCGGATGAAATAAAGGTTGGCCCATCCAAACAAAGCTGACCTCCATTAGGGCCAGTTCCTGCTGTGGGGGATTCCTCCTGTGGAATACCAGGATTGTGAGGAGGCAAAATCCGGACAGCTAAGATATTTTCTGAAGTTTTATGAATGACATCAGTAATATCAAATTTTCCCCTTACAAAAGCGCCATTAATGTTGCCGATTTTTTTTCCGTTTAACCAGACTTCCGCCTGGTAATTAATGCCGTTCATTTTGAGCAGAACACTTTTATCAAGCTTTTTTTCAGGAATTTTAAAAGAAACCCGATACCACCAGTCTTTCCGGCAAAGGGTATCCGGAATAGCCAGATTATTAAGACCAAAATACGGATCGGGATAAACACCCTGTTGAACCAGGGTCGTCAACACAGTACCCGGAACAGTGGCATTGTACCACTTCGAGGTATTGTAGTCAGGACTGAAAAGACTTTCATGCGATGCTCTTACTTCCTCGGCATCAGCCAATTCCCATCCCGAACTGATCGAAAATTCATTTTCAGAAATTTGCTGCAAAGTGCATGGAATATTGATCTTCGGCTTTTTAACTACAGTTTGATACGGAACTTTTGATTGTGGTAAAGTCGACTTATCCTGTGGTTGCGATAACCCAAAATTTAGCCTTTCCTGAGCCATTGAATCAAGCGCGAAAAATTCGGCTAAGACAAACCAAAAACTGATTAAAATCAGTGGTTTAATAGATTTATTAATTGGAATCATATTGATTTAGTTTTGAAGAAAGTTTAAAGCCATTACATCCCCCTTTTTCAATCGAGTCAAAAGTTCATGCGTTATATTGTCGTTACTTAGTTTCATTTTGTATTGGGATTTCGAGCGGCTAAAACTACAAAAAAATGAACACTTATCGTTTGATCCGTTATGCAACTTAGGGCGAGCAAATTTAAAAGAGTTTTAAATTATTTATATACCTAAGCTTATGAACAACAAACAATATACAAAAATAGTTTCTGTTATTCCTTTCGACAAATCAAGCCTTACGTTGATTGTCAGCATAGGAAGCAGCCAGTCAATCACTGGTACTCCACTATGTCGCATTTGCCCTTTCGAATAAAATCACGCCGTTTATTAGGTTTATTTATTACATTTTTTACTTTTACAAAAAATGTGAGACCATGCCAGTTAAACGCACCTTCGATATTCTCGAACATTGTCTGAAAAACTATCCCCGCCCGGATGCCGTTTGCGGTAAATACGATAACCAATGGATTCCATTTAGTACGGAGCAATTTGCCCGTCAATCGGAGCTGCTTGCGATGGGATTGATGGCGTTTGGTCTGAAAAAAGGGGATCGTGTTGCCACCGTTTCGGGGAACCGTCCCGAATGGAGTTTTGTCGATATGGCGCTGTCGATGGCAGGGGCCGTTCATGTTCCCGTTTACCCGACAATCAGCGAGGAAGAGTACCAATACATTTTTAGTCATGCCGAAACCCGTTATATTTTTGTCTCCGACGATAAGCTTTATAAAAAACTAAGTCCGATGGTTGGCACGATTGCCAGTCTTGAAAAGATTTTTACTTTTAATAAGGTAGTCGGTGCCACCAATATCGACTATCTCTATAACTTAGGGAAGGAACAGGAACATGATTTATCGGATACTCTTCATCAGATAAAGGAGTCGATCGGCGAAGAGGAGATGGTTACAATGATCTACACCTCAGGAACCACGGGTATCCCGAAAGGGGTGATGCTATCGCACCGCAACCTTGTTTCGAATTTCACAACGCATGCCAATAATTTTGATTTGGGACCAGCTCACAAGGGGCTTTCCTTTTTGCCACTTTGTCATATTTTCGAACGAATTGTTAATTACAATTTTATTTACAAAGGGATCGGGGTTTATTATGTCGAGACATTGGCACAGATCATGCCTGCAATTAAAGAGGTTCAGCCTCATATATTCTGTGGTGTACCACGGTTGCTCGAAAGGGTTTATAACAGTATTCTGACGAAAGGAAAACAGTTGAAAGGGATTAAAAAGTCATTATTCTTCTGGGCTGTTGAGTTAGGACGTATCTATGAGTATAATGCGAAAACGAGCCTCTGGTTTCGCATGAAGTTGGCTATCGCTGATAAACTGATTTATTCGAAATGGCGCGAAGGTTTAGGGGGTAATCTTCAGATTGTCGTGTCGGGTGGAGCTGCTTTGCAACCCCGTATTGCAAGGGTTTTCAGCGCGGCAAAGATCTATGTATTAGAGGGATATGGTTTAACCGAAACTTCACCGGTTGTTGCTGTTAGTAACCTTATTACCCGCGAGTTAAAAGTGGGAACGAATGGTCCTGTACTCCCTGGAGTTCAGGTGATGATTGCCGAAGACGGTGAGATTCTCACCAAGGGGCCCAACCTTATGATCGGCTACTACCAACAGCCTGAACTTACCGCTGAGGTGATCGATAAAGATGGATGGTTTCACACCGGCGATATTGGTATCCTTGACGAAGGGAAATACCTGAAGATTACAGATCGGAAGAAAGAGATATTTAAACTGACGGGCGGGAAATATATTGCTCCGCAAATGATTGAAAATAAGCTTAAAGAGTCGATGTTTATCGAACAGGTAATTGTAATTGGTGATCACGAAAAGTTTGCCAGCGCACTGATAGCTCCTAATTTTGAATATCTACACGACTGGTGTGCTGAAAACCAGATACTCTATAATGATAATAATGTGGCTATTAATCATCCTAAAGTACAGGCAGTATTTCTGCGGGAGGTGAAAGAGATCAATAAAACACTTGGTCAACACGAAGAGATTAAACGGTTCCGGCTGATCACCGATTTATGGAGCCCTCAAACCGGGGAATTGTCGCAAACCCTTAAACTTAAACGTCGGTTTATTGAGGCTAAATATAAAGATCTGATTGAGGAAATCTTTGCCTCTTCACGCGAGGAAAATTAATTTTAATGTGTTAGTTCCTTATGGAATATCCTGAATTTGCTCTTCTGTGTTGAAACCTTTTTAGTTTTTGACTTAGTGTTGTTCAATGGGTCACGTTTGTTCTTTTTACGATTAGCATAATTGAAATTACCAAATTTGATTGATGCCACAAATGATAATCCGTTTAGATCGCTCGTTGTTAATGAATTATATGATACGTTTGTTGTGTATCGGTAGCTGACTCCTAATCCAACCTTCGTATATTTCCAGCTATTGATCTCCATCATCAATCCCGGCTCAGCGAAGAAAAAATTCGGAGTCCCCGATGTGATACCATTCAGGCTTTCAGTAATTTTTAGCTGACCAATTCCGGTTGAAACTGGAATTGTGAGATGTACTTTTCGAAGTGGCCAAATGGTGTATTCAAACAGAACTCCGGCTGATTTCATCCCGAGCTTACCACCACCATTTGTTACAGGCAGGAGAATATGTCCTAAGGTAAAATTATAAACTCCTCCAACTGCAATTTTTTTATTGATGATCAAACCTGCCCGAACTCCGGGAACATAGCAGTTTTGTTGTACAATTTGGGTAAACTGGTATGTCGGATTAATAAAGAGGCTTAAATTTTTAGGCTTGTCGTTGAAAAGATGACGCATTGTTCTCGATTGTCCGCAGAGGTTGAACGCGCAAAACACAAAAAGGACGATTGCCAGCAAAATTTTCATATCGTCAAATTTTAAAATGAAACGTTATTTTTGATAAAAGTAGAAAATACATGCACCGAAAAACAAATTATAACTAAAAAATCTTCTGCATTCAAACTTCCGTCTTCTGTCTTCTGGCTTCTGTCTTCTGGCTTCCATCAATGGCAGAAAGTAGTAATTTGGTTATTTTACGAAATATATTTAAAACCTCGCTGAATAAATAGCTTGGTTTATTGGAAAAGGTTTTATTTTTGTTCCGCTGAATATCAGACAATCGATAAGTTTCATAACTGAATTTTACTTTGTTTATGGAGAAGATTTTAATAACAGGGGCTACTGGCAATGTTGGTTTATCGACACTCAAATTGCTTGAGAGTAAAAAGTATCCCGGTGTTGAGGTTGTTGCTGCTGTCAGGGATATTGAACGGGCAAAGAAGATTGAAGGGATTGCCAACTGCAATTTCTGTCAGTTTGAGTTTGATGAACCAGCGACTTATGACAAAGTCCTTGAGGGAGTTACGAAGATTGTGCTGATTCGTCCCAATCAGGTTTCAGATGTATCAAAATATATTTTTCCATTTCTCGCCAAGGCTGAGCAGGTGGGCGTAAAGCATATCGTTTTTATTTCGATTGTTGGAGCTGAACGTAATCGTATATTTGCCAATCACCGCACCGAAAACCACGTTAAAAAGCTGAGCATCCCCTATACAATACTGCGTCCTTCGCTTTATATGCAGAACCTTTCGACCTTGCATCGGCACGATATTCAGGATCATGACAAAATTAATATTCCGGGTGGAACGGGGCTTGTTAATTATATTGATGTAAGAGATGTAGCTGAGGCGATTGTCACCGTGCTAATGAACCCTGGTCATGAAAATCAGGCTTACGAGATTACCGGACCAGAAGTGATGGATTTTTACCAGATCGCCAAAATTTTTTCCTCTGAATTGGGACGGGAAATTAAATATACGCGACCATCGACAATTCGGTTTGTCAGACAAAAATTGCTCGACAAAAAACAGTTGCTGTATGTTTTAACGCTATCGCTACTTTACACGGCTGTTCGTAGCGGGAAAATGAATTATACGAATGATGTTTTTCGCAACCTAACTGGTCACGACCCTCGCCATCTTGCAGATTTCATTCACGAATTTAGGGAGTTTTGGTTGCCGACCGAGCCAAAAGAGAAACCATTAAGTCTGAAAAAAAGGCTTTATCGCAAACACAAGTAGTATCTATGATTTTAAAGAAACTGATGGGACTTCAGGTAATTCTGTTGTTTTCCGGATTTTTGGCAATTTCACAGCCTTCCGGATTACCCGAAATTTATTCCCTAAATAATAAGTTGTTACAATATGCTAAGGAGCAACTTAAAAAAGGTGATCCTAAATTGCAGCGGACATTTGATACGCTGATTAAAAAAGCTGATCAAGCTTTGACGGAAGGACCGTTCACTGTGGTTTCGAAAGAGAAGCTTCCTCCAAGTGGCGACAAACACGATTATATGAGTATGGGACCCTATTGGTGGCCAAATCCAAACACTCCCAATGGATTACCTTACATTCGTAAAGATGGTGAGCGAAATCCCGAGCTTAAAAAATTTAAGGACCGGGAGAACCTTGCAAAATTGATTAATGGGGTAAAAACACTTACATTGGCCTATTATTTTTCGGATGACGAAAAATATGCCGAACATGCTGCCCTATTGTTAAAGGCCTGGTTTGTTAATCCGGAAACCCGTATGAATCCGAATCTGAATTTTGGGCAGAGTATCCCTGGAATTACTGATGGACGTGCCGAGGGATTGATCGAAACAATTGGTTTGATTGACGTTGTGGATGGTATAGGAATTCTTAAAAACTCAAAATCGTTGAACGATTCTGAGTTACAATCGCTTCGAAAGTGGTTCGCTGATTACCTTAAATGGATACTTGAAAGTGCTGTCGGAAAGGATGAGATTGCTGCCGAAAACAA